>Ga0065711_1039412_pt1 | contig 17867 bp, 7 predicted proteins | sample Hoacrofraction12_FD_59098 | JGI IMG/M metagenome (GOLD analysis project Ga0065711, IMG submission 59098) | Hoatzin crop microbial communities from Cojedes, Venezuela - Epithelial fraction 12 v2 (version 2) | ecosystem: Host-associated > Birds > Digestive system > Esophagus > Crop | place...
CGCTTTTTTTTTTTTTTTTTTGGACAGGCAGATTATACTTATCATTCAAAGTTTTCAACTAGCAGCTAGAAGAGAGACATAGAACATAGTACCAGACCTGTTCTACAATCCTCTAACAACGTATTGATGCACGGACATTGCTGACACCCAGGGCATATCTTATACTCAGTTAAAATTAATTGTAAGAGATGGTTTATGAATCTTGGAGGATTACACAACTCAATTCTATAAAAACACAGAAAACAAGGTTCCAAGAGATCATTTAAATAAATTATGTATTTTGTCTGTTTCATGTTGAAAGGGAACTGGGGTACAAAATATTGATCCAGGTGTGCATCTGAATGTTCTTAACTTCAGAATAAGTATTTGAACTTACTATTCCAGTTACAGAATATGTCATTAGCTTAAAATAAGCATATAACACTATCAACCACAGGAAAGAGTAGCAAAATCTGGCCCTGTATTGCTATGCAACAACTCAGTAAATCTGGCCCTACTTAACTTTCAGTGGCCACCAACAGTGTGAAGTATTGCTCACTAGGAGAAAATAAGGCAAATCCAGTCCAGAGTAACCCACCCATTTTAATTAAAAAACAAGAATTGAATTAAAGGTTGCTCTAGGCAATAATGGTAAAGTTGAATTAATATCAATATGGGAAACCTTCCATTCATCATTCTGGAATGATCACATTTTAACATGTTTACTGCATTTGTTATTTCTAAACATTTCTAAATTCTGACGGTCTGTAATAAACACAAAGAACAGAAAGTTTCATCTTGGATCGCTAAAATGGCCTTGGGATTCTTGAGTTCAGTTGCACAACGCGCATTGTGTTGGCCAGGAGAGAGACTTGACCCAGAATTGTAGGCTGACTGAAACACCATCCAGTGGTAAATGGGAGTTACTACATTACAGCAGCGGCTCTGCCTACATTACCTTCCTTTTACAAGAAAAGTAATTAAAGTATTTCAGAAAACTGGACAGACAGGAAGGCACCTCTACCTCAGCTGAAGAAAAAATAGCTAAACCAGAAATCTAAGGATATTGGGATGTAGAAGTAGATATAAGAAAAAACAAAAGCCAGCTATTACAGCTGCCATTTTATAGCAGACTTCCAATAAATGACCTTCAACAACTTGAGCTAATGAAATCAGTCTCTACAATGAGACAATAAAGGTGGCTTCTGTGGATCAGACACAATCTCTGCACTGATTAGAACATGACATTTATATCTTTAAAATATGCACCATGTAGTTCACGTGCTCTTTGCATTTTAGTCCTGCTATGTCCCTCAGTGAGCAGTGTTCAGCACCGCCCTACCTGCTTTTGCAGAAGCCTAGCTCCTCTATACATGTCCCAACCAGGCTTACACATCATCTACACACTGAAAGAAGATATTAAATAGCCATAGCAGAAAGGAAGGAAGGAAACGTAGCTGTTTTGTTAATAAACAGAAAATTTGTTGACTTCTTTCTAGACAATCACCGTCCTTTGCATCACTTGGAGAAAAGATTCCTAGGAATTACAGTATCATTTACTGTCCTATTGTAATGTAGCCAGACAGGAGACATTGTTCTTTTCTTTTCCTCTTTCCTTTGCCACCTCAAAGACCCTTGTACTGTTATCTGACTTTCATGAGGCACTTTACAAACATATTACTTGACTGCATTGCTGTACTTGACACAAAATTCAAAAGGAAAACAAACCAATTTGTAAGACAACAGCCTAGACCGTCTATTTTTCCTGACTTTAGCTTAACTTCCAAAACATTCATATAATTGTCTTTCATATGTTTAATCTTGCTTCTACCCGTACACTTCAAACCATAGAAAGATTTCAGTTAGAAGGGACCTCTGGAGTTCATCAAGTCAACCACTTGCTCGAATCAAAGCATACACAGCATCCTACACGTTTCTCTCTATATATAGATATAAGAATAAAAATGTTTTGGTGCAGGTTCTTATTTATGTTTGACTTCAGTGAACATGTCCTAATTTACATCTTGCTGCACATTTGGTCTTTTGTATAAGTAACTACAATTCCCTTGGCAGGAAATTATTGTTATTATTAAACACACAGAAAACTGAGGCAGAGAAATTGAATGCATCTCTGTTTATCCATTTGGGAATCATCAAGATCTGAAGTTCTTTGGTGGGGTGACCTCATCAAAATATAAATCATTATACCAGGATACTAGCTGACGAAATTAATTCACTTAATTTGGTATTTTGGCACAAATGAATCAGAAAATCTAATTTCAGAATTTGAGATATGCATTTCCAAACACAAAACTCAAGTGTTTTCTTATTATATTTTTTTTTAGTATCTTGGTCCTGGAATATTCTGACAGCTGTAAAATAAATAATCTAAATAATTATTTAAAGAAAGAGCAACATATTATTTTTAGTCCTTAAATCATTAGAATTGTTGCTAAAGAAGAGAAAACAGAAATATAAGCACACAAGAAATAAACAGGCTTTATATAAAGAATTCATACCTATAATGCTCTTATTTGCCTGGAGTTCACATATTCACCCCAGCATGCCTACTCACATGAAGCATGTCAGAGACCTTAACAGGAATTCTTAGCAAAATGACCTCGTACCTAGTGAATTACTTAGAAATGGCCAACATAGCGCAAGATATCCAAGTAGCCTGACAGAATAACCTCTCACAACATTTTATGCAAGTAACAAAACAGGGTTATGTCAACACAGTTGTGTTGAATCTAATGCACCATAATTCACATATTGGAAAGTCTTCACGAGATAAATAATGTTTTTAAAAGATAGTTATTCTTTTGTATATGTATATATATTCATAAAGAAAAAAGGATGTGAATTCAACTACTGAGGCGTGTTCTACAGTCAATAGTTAGTCTGTTAGCAGCCAGGGACATGAGAGGGTTTCTCTGCATAGGGCTGTGAGGAGAGGTGTGCAGAGGAAGGGATTCTCACACCCACACCCTGATGGTTAGCACAATGAAGAGCAGGCACACTGCAAAGGAATTGCTCGGGTACCCTGCACGGTACCACGGGTTTTCTCGGATCCCACCTGCCCCAGACACAGTGGGCTATGTCCAGCCACAAGGCCACAGCAAATAAGGGCGTGCCAGGGCTGCCAGAGGGGTAACACTCCTCTCACTCGACTCTATCTGGTGAGTAGAGATGCGCCCATCTTCAGATTGAGAGGTATAACAGCAGGCTTATGTACATACACAAAATCATCTTCTCAGAAAACAACATATGTCTATTAAAGTTCAGAAAATGTTCACTGAGACAAGTAGCATAAAGTGATACAATTACAGTTGAAATCAAATGTATGCTCACTTCCTCTTTGCAGATGAAATCTCAATGCCAACAATACCCCTCTAACACTCCAGCATAGAGCCAGAAATTTACTGCAGGTCTGAATGTAACTGATGCCATGGATGTCCTCCATCCAAAAAACATACTATTCTCTACACAGTTTCTATAAGTTTACCTCAGTTTTCTCTGAGGTAAAAGAAGTTGTAGCAAGAAAGAAACAGAGAAAGTTAGAAGTTCTGAAGAATAGAGAAGGTTGGTATCTAAGGTGGCACAGAATGTGGGAAATATGTTTTGTTTTAAAGCCATATGAGAACATAGCCTTTGGCAAGAGGAGAGAAGAGGAAGAACAAGAAGTAACTAGCAAGAAGTAACTAATTCACTAAGTAGAAAGAGTTTTATCTTTCACTTGCACCTCAGCAAAACTTGACAGCAGTTAACTTCTTCATTTCCCAAGCCTCAGAATAGGTAAGAGTAGTAGTAAGCATATAGCTTATTCACATTTTGAATAGCAACAAAGTAATCAATTACACCATCAACAATAAACCAGTCAGCTATACTGAAGCTAAATATGCAAATACATACATCTAACAGCTGGTAAGTCACACTGCTAGCAGATTTAGAAAGAAATCATTGCATTGGTTGTTTGTGTCTTATCTGATTTTTAAGTCTCCAGCATTATGATTTTTTTCTAGTAGGAAGATAAGAGATTATACAAAGCTTACGTGGTTTCACAGTACCATTCTATCTCTACATGGATATGCTGCTACAGTGTAGTTTCCTCTGCTGCTCTAAGTTGTGTATAAGCACTTCTGCAGTATTCCACTTTATTCACCCACTTCCATGCTTCTAAAATCTACTGGGTATGCTTTCAGGCTAAGCATATGAAAATCTTACTCAGTATGGTTGAAAACATGAATATAAATGGTCAATTCTCCATTGGTACAAATACTTCATCTAATTCTATAGGATTGTTTAGTATGCTTCACAGAGTAGTAGTATTTTCCTCACACAGAAAAAAGTGTAAGTCATAAATGTTTTGGTGTTTAGTTTGGTAGCCCAAACAATCCCCTCTTCCACCGAAAAATTTTGCAAGAACACATTAATCGAGCTGAATTAAACACAAGATACCAGGAAACGTTGGTGGCTAAAGAGTTACATACTTTACTGAATGCACTGGCACTTGATAGTGCAAGAGCAGAGAGCAAGCTGAAGCATGCCGTATCCTAAGAGCAAAGTAGCAAAGACCTTTGTCCTGATATCCCCATGAGTTCCACTGTAGATTAGGGTTCACATTTGTAATAACTGTGTACCCTTCACTGTTTGATGTGACGATGTCTTTTAAAATCCACTTTTCAGACAAATTTATAGCCATGTTCAATTCAGAGTGAGCTTTATTCCTGATACAGAATGAAACTAAAACAGTTGCTTCAGTCAGAAGTATTTGGGGCAGATTTGTTTGATTTTTGGAAGCAACAAGTTAGAACTGTTCTGTAGAGAACCGATTTTAAATCTCATATACAGAACAAACGTGAGATGCTTGTGGAGTGCTTCTTAAGTCTCAACTTTGGACTAATTTTTTTTTTTCACATGAGACTTGTAAAGCGATGTGCTAGTGTGTGACATTATTTATAAATATTCTTGGCATATTTCAACCAGAGCTTTAATGTATACCAAATCTTCTGTTAACAGTAACTGGTATTAAAGATGGAAAAGCTTTAGAATCTGCAATCTTCTATGTATTTTGGATGCTCTTTTGAATTATAGACTAAACTGGGACTTGAGTTCACTTCTGCAACATGATTCTAGGCAAGTTGTATCACCACCCAGGACTTCCTTTCTCCCACATCTGTGGAAATTGTTGGAATCTGGAAAGGTTTTCATCGTATTTTTGTACTTTTATTAACTAACACTTTTGTTTTTCTTTGCTTATTTCAATGCTATAAACAAGTACATGAGCAACTGAGCAGCAACTAGATGCTCATAGCATGCTCCTTATGTCCCTGACCAATGTTAAAGATCATTGCCAAGGCCTTTCACTGTTTTCTATAAAACTTTGGAAATATTGTTGTACAGTATAAAAAGTGCTATATTCCAGATTTGACATAAGCATATACATACTAGTGACCTATACTGTGAGGCAGCATATCAAGAGCAAGGGATCTAGCATCAGGACTTCTATATTTCACTGAGCTCCAAAAGGAGTCCGACTACATTCATAATTATATTGGGGAACCAGGTGTTGCAGCTACTGAGACACGACTCTTCTCTTGCTTACATCTGATTTACACCAATATGAATAAAAAGGAAATCAGGACTCTAGATTCCCTTCTTAGTTCTGTGACCAAGTCACTGCTGGATTTGAGCAAACTGCTTAACTAATCCTTACTAGCAAAGTCCCTACTTTGCTATGGAGGTAAAATGATGCCTGCCTACTTAAGGGAACTAGTGTTGTCCAATACCCACATTTACAGAATATTTTGAGAGTCTTAAATAAATTATGCTATTGAAATAAAAAGCAATATCACCCCCTTTTGACTTGAGCAGCGAGCCAACGCATAGGGCACTCTCTTTCCATTAGGAGAAATTGATGATGAAGTCAGCTCCTTCTCTGACATAAACAAAATCCTGTTTCCCTGAACATAAGGGAAATTAAACAGCTGGAGATTGTTTCTTTTCTCTTAATTCTAAGCTTTCTTTTCTCAGCATTGAGCTTAAAAAGTTCTGGCACTTTTCTCAAGTAAACACTACCAGCGTTCATGTGGTTGTGGCTGGTGCTTTTTTACTGCTTTTTCTTTCTCCTTACAAGCTTTTTTTCCCTGCATCACTCCCTCAAACTGTTCTGCTGAAGCAATACTCTATAAAGCCTCTCTGTCTGCAACAGTCTGCGAGGCCTCACCTGTGTCTTTGTTTTGGGCAGTGTCGCATGTACATGGCTTGTTGGAGGCCCCCACTGTTTCAGCTACCTGGTTCAATAAAGGGGCTTAACGACTTCTTACTAACTTTCTAAAATGGAGGACCATGTCAAAAGCCCCAGTTTCAACCTACAGCAGTATTACCATCAATACAATCAACGCCTAATAATAGCTATACAAAGGCAAAAGTGTCCTGGCTGTTCTTAAGTAAGTCTAATCTTAAAGGTGGCATGCAAAGCAAAACAAATTCAGGGAAGATTTCCTTCCTTAAATACCATACAAGTGGCAATCACCTTGTCCAGAAATACATTTTTATCAATTGTTTTAATTCTGTTTGCCCCCCCCCCCCTTTTGTAGATACCTTGTATATTCTAACACTACACTGATGTTCCTGGAAGTTCTCATCCTGAGTTAGTATCAGTATGGTGAAGTCAGCTGAACATACTGCTTTGTACAGGTACAATTAGGGGCAGTATTTTGGACACGCTTATAGCTTCAGTCGCTTTTTACCATAACAGCTTTGGCAACAGTATCTCCTACTACAATTATAGTAGCATAAATGTGCTTTAACTAGTACAGCTTTGCCCTCCATGGGGATACCTTTCTACTGGTAATGTACTTCATTAATGACCTGGCTATGTACAGTTAAAGGAATGAGAATGTTATGATAAACCGGTACCAAGAACAGCACAGGTATTTCTTATGATACATTCTGTAGTACTTTTACTGAACCAAGTTATCCTTTCTTTTTTTTTTTTCCTTCCCAACAAGGCCATTCAATATTAAAAAAGTATAGTTTTGATTTTTGCTTTTAAAGCTCATATGAAACATACTTAAACAGCACCTGCAAGAGATAAGCCAAACATTTCTCAAAGCATTCAACAATCAAAATGAGTATAGCTTATTAGTTATTTTATTTTACTTCTGTTTCATTTCACAATGAAACCTACTACAAATCCTAACTAAGGGGAAAGAAAAAAAAAAAAGAAATCAAAGCATCTTATTTTGTCTTCTGGGGGAATTTTGCTCCTCTGCAAGAATATACAGCACAATTAGATTCCCAATAAGACCACAGTACTACATGGCATTGTTTTTGGACAGGTTTTCTAGTGACTTGTAAATGAGATCTTAGCAAGTACAGAAATAAACAAATATGGAAACATCTTCATGTTTTAGATGCCAAGGACACAGTACATCATTCTTTCAACCAGGTGTGCCATCCTGGGCAGCTGCCTAAGATTAGTAAATTACAAACTCAGGATTTTATTCTTAAATATGGCTAAAGAATAAAATCTTTAGTCAGGCAAGTTGGAGTCAAACTGCCACAATAAGCACCTGTTGAGAAAGCCTATTATTTGAAGCTAGGGGTTCTGGGTGAAAAGATCACTCTGAATTAATTTTGATTGCTTCACAAAACTCTGCATAACAAATGGTCTCTGACAGGGGTATCAGGGGACTTCCATTTGAAGGGGAGAAAAAAAGATTTTGTTTCTAGGAAGGTAACATAATCTCTGCAGTGACATTAAAACACACCAGTGGCTGCACTTGCTTGAATCTCTCCTGAAACAGATTGTAAGTGCTTAGGTTACCAGGTATTATGTTTTGGGAGGGGAAAGAGAAACAATTGATATCAAAATTTTATCTAAAAGATTAGCTAAAAAGAATACGGTCAGAGAGCCATGAATCCTGAATTGTTACAGCAATTATTTGCTCACAAGTTTATTCACAGCCACAATTCTGTGTGTTCTGGATTGCTATATACATTGCCAAAATGCAAAAGGAGCAGAAAATAATAAATCTAACTAAAGTTTTTGCAGCTGACTAAATAAAGCAGCTTTCTTGAATGAGTTAACTTCAATAGCAAGTTAAGGCAACACTAAGGATAATACGAATACCAGGTAAATACCTCTCTCGCCTGATATACAGGCTATTGAATGAGAAGCAGTTTCTGTCTCTGAAAGAAAGTTTCCATCTGAAATATACAAAAGTGCTACCTGTCTGTCATCCTCTAATTAAATCTAAGGCCAAGCTTACCATCTGTTTGTGCAAATGAAAAGCGTAATATTCCACCAACTACTCTGCATGATCACTTACGCATTTCCTGCAAAATGATTTTCAGTTCATCCAGAGCTTATTTTTAGAACAAAAAGAATCACCAGAAAGCATTATGCTTTTAGCTAATAATCATGATCCAGTTGACTTTATGCTTGATTTGTCAACTCTTAGCCATTAATACTACAGAAATTACAACTTGTACGATTCCTTCAAAACTGACTGTAAAAGCTATATACATATGAAGATAATAAAATTCTCATATTGACTTCCCTTTTCATGTGTGTGTTCTGTTTTTAAGGCAATCTGAATTATACCATCATCAGTGTATTAGCTGAACCTACACGAAGATTTGGATGTGTTTGGATTCACATGGGTACCAGAGGCTTGTGTCTACACCTAGCAAAATCATTGCAGTCATAGTGAAGTCAGAACACAGCCACACATTCCGTTAAATAAAAATAACAGAAAAAATTCTACATAAATCAGATCCTGCACTTTATTAATTTATGGTATAGGTAGGAATCACTGTAGTAGTAGACCACCATCTAATCTTTCAACTTTTGCAATATTTCTGCGTTGCACTACAGGACACGTGATGGCCACCTGAACAAAGAAATACTGACACTGATTTATTGCACTCCAAAAACCAGACCGATATATTGTCACAATCCCAGAACAGAAATATTTGAGGACGTCTTCAAGCAGGGACGCTTTGCTGTTTTAAATAAAACTGATACACTGACCTGTTTGGAGTTGAAAGTAAACTCTGTATTGTCCAAATGTATATCAGCTCCATTTACCTGCACATGCCTTTGACAACACTACAGTCCTGCAGCCCTCATGTCCAGCCTCTGCCACCCCAGAATCTTCCCAAAGATGGATGCACAAGGGAGGAACTGACTGCACAAAGACAGTGCCTAGTATAAATCACTTATATTGGACAATTTGAGGTTTTTTCCCCCACCAACTTTTCCCCTCTAAGCTTCAGCTATCCTGAATTTCTCTTAAAATTATTACATGCTTCTCTTCAAGCAATATATTTATTCTCTTGCTAATTCCATTCTTCACTTAATATAAGACATGAAGCAATGGGTAAAAGTGCAAAAAAAAAAAAACAAACCCCAAAGATGTTGTTTCATCTTTTTCTCCTTATCTTTTTTTTTTAAATATAAAAGCTTTCTAATTATGCCCTTGCAATTCTATTACAGGACATTCAAAAAGCAAGGCACACTAGAAAAGTATGAGCAGTGGGAAATATGTAATATATCCTCCTGCTATTTTTCTTCATGTCTCCAAAATAAACTACAAATTTCCCATGTTGAAAAGTTTTTCCTTAAGTTAATAAAATCTGTCACTTTCCATAATGGTTGATTTGAAGAAAGTCCACAGGTGCAGTACTCTGTTGTTCACAGCTTGGGAAGTCAAGGCTTATAATAAAAAGCCCTCTGTGTTATGGTCCTCCTTCCCCATCAATTCACATCAAGTATTATTAGAATCATCTGCCACCTCAGTGGTGCTTCCTCTGTGCTCAAACTGCAGAAGCAACAATGACATTTTACTGCTCTGCAGGTGCTGCTGTGTGTGGTCATGAACACAGAAGCGTGGCCTGCTATTGTTCTCCAATAGCACTTTGATCTCAAACACAGAAAGCCACATAGCTGGCTGCCCTATTCATTCTTATGCTGGGTTTATACAGGTGAGAGAAAGAAGAGGTGACAAGAGATGGGCAATCCATAATATTTATTTCAACAAATGCATCAAATCTTTTTAAACATCATAAGAACACGGCTCATTAAACTACAACAGCCTTGAAATTGTGTTATAAAACCACAAAACAAAAATCAATACTTCTGCTGGAAAGGAGGTAATGAAATATATCGAGTTGGTTGAAAAGTGGTTTGTATGAATCATAATATTATTATGTGCACATCACTTCTACTCCCAATACTTAAAGTTAACAAACTAGGGAGTGCTTTCTTTCCATCACTTAAACAGGTGCTACAAGGTGGTATTTATCAAAGTTATTTTCCAGACTAAATCCTTCTGCCATAAATAACGCTGGGATATAGGAGGCTTAGTAAAGGGAGATCAATTCAATGCATATTTGCTACCTGAGCTTCAGCTGTTGTATTATTTCACAGTCTGATCAATATCGTGCTCCATAAGAGCAAAGGAAAAAGCCACAACATCACCCTGATGAGTCACTGTAGGTTTATTATTAAACCAGAAGGATGTAACATTTCTGACTTTAGTAAATGCTACATTTGGTAGCAGCATTTGACCACTATTAACTAGTTCAACTCTCTATTTCAAATCTTTTGCAATGACTTGTCCACATTTTCAGTAGAGTTACAGAAACACTTCTGGAACCAACACTCCCTCTGCTGAAAAAAGTCCTCTAGAATATTATTTACAATTCTTTCTCATTTATTTTAAACTGGCATTGCTGCTCCTCAGTTGAATCCAGAGAAATCTGGTACTTAAAAATATTTTAACTCAGACAAGCAATAATGGCATTAAAAATCTAACCTTGAACAGGAGATGAAGGAATGGGAAGGAAGCACTCCTAAAGGCGGCCTAAATTATTTGATTTATTTAATTTATTTGGTTCTCCCAGACATTAATTCAAGTTTCTCACTCAGAAACTGTACTATAATATTATATCAGACAAAACTCAGGAAAAATTTACCCCTTTCTACCCACAGCCCTTCACATATTGTGAAAAGTTTTTTTTTGTAATACCTTTCTCAGGAAAAATCAACCATAAATGCCTGGAAACAATAAAGAACAGCAGGAAGAAGACATTGAACAGTAACTAAATGAGACTAGCAAAAGGCTCAGCAGCTACTAGTAGCCATTGTACTCTCACCGTCCTCAGAAATAAAAGCCCTGATCTGCCAAAACTGCCCATCCCTGCAAACCTCCTTTTGTAGTGTAATCAGAAAACAGCAAAAACTTCCCATACCAAAATTCATCTATTTAAAAGGACAGTGCTATATCCACACAAGTCTTTGAAGAAGGAATAAAGAAAAAAAATCTATCAAAAGTCAATTGATGGAGGGAATGAAAAGTAGTTTTTAAGACTTGCACAGGTTCCTTAGATTAACTATTTCCACCAAAAGAGAAAATACATAGTATTAAACAGAGTCCAAGCCAGACTCGGGGAAAAGAGGAATACAGAGCATAACCTGAGACCTCTGTACCTCTGATTTGCTGAAGGGAACCAAGATGAAATCAACCCCTGACTTGGGACAAACTCATCCAAGAAACGTCCATAGTTGCCACTGCTGTAGCCAAAAACTTCTCTCGCATCACTTCTTACACTATGAACACTGACAGGGTAGCTGGAGCCATTTTACTGCACGTGAACCATTCCAAAGTCTCCTGCGCTGGAGGTCTGTCCTAACAGATACGCGTCCATTCCGTCATTTTAGATAGTTATGGTGGCACTGAAAAGACCCAGAACGTCCACTCACCACCAAGACCAAAAGCTTAGTTTTACACCCAAGCAGAAAAATCTCACTTCCTGTAGCACATGAGCTTCTAACCCCAGCTGAGGGCTGGTTCTGCAGAAACTGAGGAAATCCTGTAAACGAACATCTCAATTTCCCTTCAGCATGCAGAACAGACTAGTCTCTCCAGTTCCAGCAGGGATCATTTCCAAATTATGCTTTGATTTTATGACTTAACAGACGAGGGGAAAAAAGGTGCTACAGCTGGTAGCTATTGGTATTTAATCTTAAATTTAGTTTTACTTTATTATTTTCTATAAATAGTCTCCTCTTTCACCAGCTCTACTGCTGTTAGAAACTTTTCCAGTAACTGTCAACATGGGAGGAAGGGAGGAACGGAGGAAGAGAACTACTAATCCTGGAGAGAGAGACATATCACACCACCACAAGACACCCTGCTACTTCAGAGCCTTCTACAGTAAGTAACTGTATAGTAATTTCATCTGCTTAAGGTCAAATCTCCCCCAAAACTTATCTGAAAATGCAGCAGCCTGGATATGGCCCTCTACAAAGGGCCAAGAGTGTCCTGCATCCGTCTCCCCACAGTCACATCCCATGTCAGCTACAGATGCCTGACTACATCATGGCTCTGTGAGCACATTGCCCCCTCACTTGTACACATAAAGAGTAATCAAACAACAAACCAACTGCTTGCCTTTGCTAACAATCTAAAAAAATTATTTTTGGAGAGGGGAAACTGCTGGTGAGACAGGGCAGGCATTAGAATGATCTCAGCATGTTTGTCTAGGCTACCAGCTTGGAACTGTCCACCGTCATGGGATTTGGGCCGTGACTTTAAGTTACTGTATGTCAACACATTTTAAATGTTTTCAGAGTAGCAATTTCTAAAAAGATGTGATTATTTGGGACGGTTTAAATTGAGCATTATATAAATTGAAATAGCAAAACAAAGAATTGAACAAGCTTGAAATTTAGACCAATCTGCAAGAGAGGTTAGGGGGCGTGGAAATTGCTGCCCACATTCTTCATTTCTTCTGTTCTTATTGTTGCTGCTATTGTCAATAGCTAATTTTCAGATAAAAAGAAAGCCCTTCAAGAACAGGAGTAGATAAAGTCAGGACTTCAGGCTTTAGCTGACAGTTACTTCAGTCTCTTGACAAAATAAAATTCACTCCATTCTGTTTCTCTGCAAGACAGTCACGGAAAGAACATCTAAATGTAAGCGTAACTTGCTGATTTGTATCACACATGACCAGTGTATCGAAACCCAGAGGTACCCTTTCAAAAGCAAAAAATGTCACTCCCATATATAGGGCTATAAAGAACAAATTGGTCAAATGGCAAAAATGTCTCGGAGGATCCAAAAATATTTCCTGGCTTTACCATCACTCTTACTGCTCAACAGTGGAGCAGACAATGGACACACCTACAGCTGCATTTCAACACATGGCTGTGAACCTTCGTATGTGAACACAATACTGTGCTTGTGGCTTCTAATTTTATATAGTACGTGCAGATATATAATCTCTGGGAGAAAACAAAGAGCTTCAGGAGATACTACAGAGACTTGTACCAAAGACAACAGTTGCAGAGGACCCCAGTTTGCACTCTCCACTACACCACACTGGCACTAGCCCTTTCACATCTTCCTTCCTACCTCACACACTACCCTCCTGGTTTGTTTGAGGGTAGTGTGTGAGGTAGGAAGGAAGATGTGAAAGGGCTAGTGCCAGTGTCTGACCCTAAACTGTCATACTGTGCATCATTCAGCATTAAATATGACCTTTACAATTCCATATACTTCATTTTATCTTTTTTTTCATATATGGGGAATATACAAAGAGAACCAGTTACCTGAAGTCCAGGCTGAAAGTTATCTGTGGTAAATATCACTGAAATTGGAAATCAGCTATAGGCACTTCTCTGCAAGGCAGCAAATATAATTACTGTTTCCTTGCATTGTGCCTGAGAAAGAGATACTTTGTCCAAGTGGAAAATTTAAAAAAATTGTGCCTATATCCTATAGCTGAGCAAAAATACAGTATCTTTTGAGACCTTTTGCAAAAAATATATGATTTGTTCTTACAAATATAGTAAAAGTGTAAGCACAATTAACATGGCATGAACTTCTAAACTTCATCGGACCAGCGGCAAACGTTGTACTAAGGTATCAGCAGAGCACTTCCAGGGGAAATTCAAAATGGCTGTTTTGCATTGGATATTCTATAACCATATATATTCCAAGAGAGTAGCTGTGTACAGTATATACACATTGTAAAAGACCAGTCTGAACAGTTTCCTATCTAAATATCCCAAATAAGAAAGAACTAAAGGTAGGAACTACTGTTAGCATCATTTTACAAAGCGCATCAAGAGATTAGAGCAACTTGCCCAAGGTCACACATGTCCAGAGCCATGAACTAAACTTCCATTTCCTAGATCAGTCCTCACACTTCAATCACAAGCAAAACCTTTACATAGTATCCAAGATTCCAAACCACGCACAATTCAAATCTAATAAATTCCATTCAGCAGCACTAACAATAAAAGGAATAAGTGTGCATCAAGCTACTGCATGCATCAGTATACAGGGGGTAAAAACAACAACAAAATCGTCTGTTCAAACAGCACCGATGCAGGAATTAAATTTCAGTATTGCTGTCAACTCTTCATTTTCACTAATTGCTTTTAAGAAAGCCAGACATTTTTTCCTCAGTCCATTTTACCTTTTCCCTCCATTTGACAAATATTGATTTTCATTTCCTCCAAGTGTAAGTGCATTGAATGCTATTGTGACTGGTTTGTTTTCTTTTTTGTTTGTGTCCCAGCTTTATTGAGGATGCCAGCATGAATGCATACAGCTTTGGAAAGAGAGAATTGGTTTAATAACTTCTCCAAATCCTGTAGAGAACACAGGAGCCCAGTCTACTGTTCTGTACAGGTCAAGCAAGAAAAGTGACTCTAGGCGACTACCTAACATCAGTCAGCAGACTGCTGAATTAACAGCCTTGGTGTTTTAAGCTGTTATTGCTATGCTCTGGTCACAACACAACAAATTACAGTGTGTTCTTCCTCCACTTCAGTGCAAATTTAGACATAATATCTTTAAAAAGCCTTCAGTGGCATTTTAAGCTAAGCTTATTTTGTAGACAGTTGGCCCTTTAGGAGGCTTGGTTTGGAAGGTAACATCTCATGAAATTCTGACTCAAACAAACCGTAGCTTTATGAATTCTTTTCTACCCGACTCACAGATACATAGGCTCAACCTCCTTCAGTGAGATGATCTCCTTAAGCTTTGCAAACCTGCCTGGTACATTTTGGACACTTCCTTGTGTTAAGGTCTTATTCATCAAATACAAAAAAATGTCTTTGCAGTGATACGAATAAAGAGTGCTTATGTGATCTATTCCACCCATTCAGATATGGAGGGGCAAGAAATCTCAGTGGACAGAAATAAACATTTGGACTGAAAGGGAAGACAGTAACACCTTAAGCTGCCACAGACACTTTTACAGAAATTATCTGTGCAGCGCTCAGACATTCATCAGTGTTAGAAGCCAAAAATAAGTTGAGCTAACTTGAGCAGGAGGTTAAATTAGTTTATCAGCACCAGCGGTCTATGCTGGTATTAAGGGATCCCCACAACCGAGCTAACTAGTGATCTAACCATTAAACAGCCTCGTTCTCATCCGCAGCTCTGATAAAACTTGCCAAGAGGACTCAATATTCAGCCTAGACAAGTGCACAGACACATAAACATTTGAAATCTGTTCTGTCTCTATATATTTAACTTGCTATTCTCTGGATCCTCTACCCAACAAAAAGACAGGAGTTCGTATGAATGCACATTTAGCACTGAACACGATTATCCACTTAGTTACCGTACACATGAAACAAATGTTAGCTTCACTACGTATTAACTGACATTTTAAAACCCTGATGAAAGGAAAGCAATTTAGAATTATTCACTGCTAACGGACGATCATGTTCAAAATAGACACTGCTTTGAAAACAATCTTAATATTATTCATCTGGTTAGTCCCAATGGCTCAGCTTTGAAATAATTTTTTGGGGAAAAGTTGGGGAAAAGAAAGTAGTGACCAGCAGGGTTAAATCCATAATAGCGTGTCAGACCACCCATTTTTTTTGCTTTCCGTATTCAATCCTAAATACTGCTTGTGCTGCAGCACCTGATGCCAGGTGCTGCAGGGCTTCTTCTATATCCACCTGACATTGTGATGCTGCATTTTTAAGACCTTTAAATAATGAAAATAGACCTTTGCACTTCAGCACTGCCCTGGTCAGGAGAGCTGTCTGTACAGATGATGTGAATGTCTGCTAACATGGAGAGACTTCTTACTTTTGAAATGAAATGACACGAGAAGTTTCAGGGCCGATCATTCCAGGGAGGCCCTTCCTTATTAGCACTGGTGACAGTCTAACATGGGCATGGACGTGTTTTTGGTCCCCATCGAACATGAATTTAAACTGCTTTCCAAAAGTGACAGTAACAGCGTTAAGAATAGTCTGCAATTTGGGTTAATTAGTTAACTGCTATAAAAAGGAATATGACCTCACTTCTTTACTCGACGACTCTCCGGCAGGCATTCTCGCAGGTATACCATATGCTCAGTCAGCTGCGTACAAGCTGTTGACCCCACCCACAGCATTGCAGAAAATGTCTTCAACCCTTGGGTGCATGTTATTCACCAGCTCCCTCAGTGCTAGACGCACATAGGAAAATTTCTCTTTCTTGCTCTCACTCCACTGCTCCTCTGCCCATATCATTGAAAGATTCTGCCTCTTAAGAAATTTAGACTGTGGATTGAAAAACACACGTCTAAAGAAAAACAGAAGATAAAATGGAAACCAAAGAAAGATACTAGACAAAGAAATAGAAAAAATATAACATAATTTGAGCCAGAAACTTAATTTTAATCACTGCCATGCTTACACCTCACTTACCTGTAAAATGTTCCAGTTACTGCATACGGTTCAGGGCCTCCCAGTAACTCATGTCCCTGGAACAAGGAGAGCTTTCCGAGGAGGAATCACCATGCACTCACCATCTTGCGGGCATCTGCTAGGCCACTGCCAGTAGTGACAGAGGGACTGGCTCAGGGTAGCCATTCTGATATTAGCTATGACCTGGATGTGAAAAACAGAAATACCGAATCAGGAAACTGAACATAAACACAGCTATCGGTAACTCTCTGTTCTCAGCTGAAGTTTCATACTTTCCAATTATTCCTGTTCTATCCTATTAAGATTAATATTTCCAAGCCTCTACTCCTCCTCAATTTTTCATCTAGAGATAGGTATTTATATAAGAGACTGCATTCTATGTGAAATAAATCATTAGATTTCAGCTCAGCAGTTAAGAGACCCACTGCTTCCGGCTTGTGTAAATAACTATCCACTCAGCTGGAAAATATTATTTTAACTTCTGTCAACTTATATTCATGAAAGAAGGACACCAAATACAAAAATGTTATTTCCATTACAAAAACCCAGAGATAAAACTGGACAAGTACTGAAGAACGGCAGGGAGACGGGGAAAAAAGAACCATCATGCTATGAAGTCACACCTCCTCCTGCCAAGTAAAACTAGCCTCTTGTGAAGACACAACCAGGTAGCTTGTGACTTCAGGACTCCCAAAAGCAGGAAGTCTGGCCCAAAACGTCAAACCAAGCAGCAACTGTCGCATTTTGATGGTCAGCAAATGTTCTTTCCAAAGCAGGACTGCAGAAATTTGTTGACCACTGCAGCAGGGAGGGCTTGCAACCTGTCCCCAAGTCCCAAACCGCAGCCCAGCCTAGGAAGAAATACCGAAATTCATCCGAGTTTTCCCCTGAGAAAGAGGGCTTAGGATTCGGTCGTCAGCAGCACGCGAAATAAGCCAGGCAGTTCGCGGCTCCCCTTCCCTCCTCACTGCTGCCTCGCCGACAGAGACACCTCATTCCCGCCCAGCCGACGGGCTGCCCTGGCTCCCCTCCCTCCGCTCGGCCGGTTCAGCCCTCCACGCCCTTCCCAGCCTCCCGTTCCGCCGGCCCCACGGCAGCGGAGTGACGGCCCGCCGGGCTCCCCGCCGCCGCCACGTCCTCGCCTCCTCCCTCT
>Ga0065711_1039413_pt1 | contig 17867 bp, 8 predicted proteins | sample Hoacrofraction12_FD_59098 | JGI IMG/M metagenome (GOLD analysis project Ga0065711, IMG submission 59098) | Hoatzin crop microbial communities from Cojedes, Venezuela - Epithelial fraction 12 v2 (version 2) | ecosystem: Host-associated > Birds > Digestive system > Esophagus > Crop | place...
CCATGCGGGCGCCCTTGGCGGCGCGGGGCCCGGAGGGGCGGCAGCCGGCGGGCTCCGGCCCCGGGTGTCTGGGCCTTGGCGAAAGGCGGCGGCCGGCGCTGGGGGTTCGCATCGGGCGTGTGGCCTGTGGGCCTGGGCGGTGAGGTCCCTCTGGCCCTGCAGGCGTGGTGCGCCGGGCTCTTGGCGTTGCTGCCAGGAGGGGTTTGGTTTTACTGCCCGTAATTTTTTTTTGTGCCGTGTTACAGCGAGGCGATGAGGACACGAGAGGACCTTAGGTGCTTGTAGCTGAATTAGTGCCTTGCGACTGGCCGTGGTGTGTGTTATTTTAAAGCGAATTGTAAGAAATACTCTGCTGTTTCCTCGTGCTGTTTCAGCTGGGGAGGTTGTCACCTGCAGTAGCTCTCTTAAGTAGACCAAGGTCGGTGGTGATCTTTCAGCTGCTCTTCTACTCGTAAAATAACACCTGGTTTTGGCTGAAGCTTGTACTTCGATTAGAAATAAAGATGATTAAACTTGAAAAGTACATTAATTTGGAAACTGACGTTTCCATGGAGATGAGGATATAAGAAATCTGAAATATTTGCACTGTAGTCTTGAGATTGAAGCTTCAGCAGACGGTGTAATGGCATGAGGTCACTTTCTACTTCTGCTGTTACTTTAAAGCAAGTCGAAGTTTTCCTTCTAGAGGTTGACAATGTAGAAGGTCCTAGGACAGGGGTCTTAAAAGAAGCGTTATTCCCAGCTGTTCAGCAGAAATGTGGCTGTGCCGTTGGCAGACCTTGCTTGCAAGGTGGTCGCCTTGAAAGTAACGTAACTGCACGTCGTGCAAAGTGCAGGAGTTACGTGAGCTACTGATTAGGCTGCGTCTGTCTTAAAGCTGTGGCCAGAAACATGGGAGGACTGCTTATCTGTTCTGGGCCATTTCTGGCCTGCCTTAATAACCTCGGAATCTGCCGCTTTCCCCAAATGCGTAATCAAAGTCCTGTTTTAAAACCCTAAAGTGGTGCTCTCCAAAGACTAGTATTCTGCTGTTTTTGTGTACTAGGATTGCTGTGGTTTTGAAGCTAACCTTTTTACTATTGTGAAAACATTATTAAAAAAACAAGAAAGGCTGCAAATGTGGTTGTGAATGTGAAAAAGTCAAATGTACCGATGTTAATGTTTGTCATAAATCCACTGTAAGCTATTCCAAATGTTCTCTACTGTTTGGCTCATGCAGTAGGTGATGGAAAAGTAAATCTAAAGCTTCGTGTATATTCAAGCTGTCATAAAAGCTTAGTTAGTAAAAGGGAGGGGCTTTGCCCTTGTATATCCCTGGTCTTGACTGCACAGTCCTGTTCCCTACTCTGTGTTGTGCCTTGACTTCCCACTGGATTTGTACTGAGTTGATTTGGTTTTCTTTCACTTCAATGACCTTTTTGGTGGGGCATTTGTTAGCTGTTCTAGGGAGTTAAAGTCAGCTCACAGCTGCCTCCTAAATGACATATAGTAAGTTAGGGGAGGAGGAAGTAGGATGCTTTCCCCTGCTGGCAGTGGTGCATGCAGATCCCATGGAACTGTACCTTTATCCTTAATTTTCTTTGTATTGCCTTAGTTACGTTCTTTTTTTTACTTTCAGTGTAAAGGAGGTAACAACTTCTATTTTTCTTTTCTTGCAGGAAGAGGATGATTGGAAGGAGTTTGAGCAAAAGGAAGAAATTGATTACAGTGGTCTTAGAGTTCAGTCCATGCAAATAAGGTATTATATTGCTTTTTTCTTTTCTCTCCAGTATTATCATTACCTATGTCAAAAAAGTATGTTCTTTCTTCAGAGCTGCCTACGTGGAGTCCATCTAAACAGAGGTTTGATGTGTTTCTGTTAGTATAGCATCATGCTGCAGGGTAACTTAGGTTTGACTGTTCTCCGCTGATGTTTTCTTCATTTTCTAAGTCTCTGCTGATACTCTATCTGTTTTGGCTGGGACTTGGATTTTTATTACATGTGCTTAACATTGCCCTCCATAAGGATAGTAAAGTAGGAATTTCTTTGTGAGAGGAGTGCAGGATAGTAATTCCCCCTGAATCATTTGACTGCTGTAAGAGTATCTGACTCAATCTATTCAGCTTCTCAGTTTGGGGAGTGAATTCTTAAGTGACTGCATTTTTATCAAAAAAACCACCGAAAATATCATTGGTAAAACGAGCGTCCGGTGACAAGATCCCACGGGACTGCATTTATGAGTCTTGTCCAAGATTCTTTGTTTGCTTTTTCATTAGGTTGTTCCTGTAGTCTGGTCCAAAGTAAGTCTACTTAAGTCTGTCCTGGTTAAGAAAAACCTTTCATCAGGTCAGAAAAAGGATTTTTAGGACCTCAGTCTTAGGCTGAGAACATCATGTCATCCTTATTGTCCGGCTGTTGATGATGTTCAGAATAATGCCATCTTAAAATCATCTTACCTGTAACTAGTGCAGCAGATGGTTTCTTCACTGTTTAAGTAGGTCTTACATATTCTTTGAATTATTTATCTATTTTTATCACACACCCACCCCTATTCAGTCTTTTTAGTCCATTTACGCACATTTGGGCCACGAGCTCTCCATACTATTGAAGTGTCACAGCGGATAATCACATGTCTGAATGGACAAGTAACAAGTGGGATGCTGCTTCACTGACTGCTAGTACTGTTTGATTGAAAAGCGAGCACTTTGGGTTTCCAGACAAAGGCGGGCGTTTGGAAGGCTTTTGATGCTGTGGCAGATTTTCAGGCATGTGGAAGTTTCTGATACAGGATTTTGTAACCACTCAGTGGATTCAAGGGGAGAGTGGAGAAGTAAATGGAAGAAAAACCCACTGGAGGTTATAAATTATCCAGCTCTGGAGATCTCTTTGCCGAAAATAAAACACAGAGTATCTGCCGGGGGTGGGTTGTTATGTATACTTACTCTAGCTAGTGTGTAGGCATCTGCTTTTGACTGTACTTTAAAATAGGCTAGTGATGTGCTTAGGCCCTTGGTCCAGCTCACTATGGTTGTTACTGTATTTGGATGAACAGTGAAAGTCAATTTTCAGAAATTATAGGTATTTTTAACTGTTCTCTAATTATTACTTACTCAACAAGCTTATCTAACCATGCCTAGTAGGATTTGGTGTATCATAAACTTCCTCTGTATTCACACTTTACTGCTGCTGTTCGGATCAATGTCTTGGGTTTATGAAGAGCCTCACCCTCCATGCATGTCTCGTTATACCACACAGCTTTCTGTAGTAGCTTTGTCTAGCAGATTATTTTGAGTTTCTGGCTGTTTCTATGCAAAATAAAATGGTCTAAATAGAATGCAGTCAGGCCTTTGTATAGGATTTATCTTTAAAAAATGGTGTATTTTTCTCCTTTTTTTTCCTGCTTTAAAAAGTCTGAGTTGGTTTGTAGGTTGTATATGTGTGGGTAACGTAAGAGCATTTCTCGGGTGGTTGTGGTTATAGGGAAAGGGAGCTCAGGACTTGCTTTCTGTCAGTACTTTTCTACGGTTTCTTCCTCTTGACTAAAGCATTTTATGGAAGCTGGACTTGAAGACCTTTCCTGCTTCATTGCTTCCAAATGCGTGACTATCTTAGTAAGAAAAAAGTCTTTAGGCTGGAAATAAGAAATAGATTTTTTGATCACTTACTACCGTTCGAATTTTTCTTTTTTTAAGAACATTGTTCCTTCTCAGCTGCCAAGTTACGTAGCAGTGTGCCAAAAATTGTTCAGGTGGAAGTACTAATACAGTGGTTACAGGACTAATGTAGTCTGGTTAAATCTAGTCTCCTCAGTACAGTGGCTCTGAAGTCTTGTCTATGGCGACTGTGTAATCTCTGGCCAGTCTTAAACCCCTGTTTGTAAAATGCTATTTCTCACTTCTATAACAAAATTTTCTCATTTTCCATAGTGAAAAAGAAGATGATGAAAGTGAAAAAAGAGAAGAACCTGGTGACAACTGGGAGGAGACTGGTGGTGGTGTAGACAGATCGTCTGGTCCTTGGAACAAGTCAGCTCCTGCGCCAGCACCTGTTGTTGAACCAATTGGTAAATTTAACTTGGAGTTTTTGCTTTTTCCAATTGGAAGTGTACCAGGTTGAATTACGCTGCTCAGAGGGTAGAGCTCAAGGAACAGTCCCTATTCAAACACCTTCTGACATACTAATAGCTTGTTTTGCATACTAGCAAATAAGGACACTTTCTTGTGAAGGGATCTGAGGAATTGAGTTGATAGCACTGTCAGATATTTTAAGTAAACACTAACAGAAGTTTTTTATTTCCGATTTGCAAATTGTGAGGGAGAGGGGGAAGCATTCCATCTTTTAAGGCAATCCCTCTACTTTGCAATCTGCAAAGTATCTGTTGGAAGCATTTCTGTTGATCTAAAAGTACTGCTTTGACAATAAGTGGATGTTTAGCCCATAGCTGATGTCTAATGAGGCAGTTCTTGAGTAGGGTTCCATGGTTAGTAGTATGCTGTGGGTTTTCGCTCTTTTCAAATTAGTTCTAGGGTACAGAGAACATGACATTTCAAAATGGATTCTTTAACAGGGATAGGAGTTTAGTTTTGATTAAATACAGTTACTTAGTATCATTGGAGATAAACTATTTAGCCGTGATCTGAGTTCAGACTATTCTCTTCCATTGAGAAATTCAGTGAGAAGTGGCCTGGTGCATTTTTTTCTTGTTTGTCCAGGCAAGGAGGTAAAGTTCATGAATCAGTGTTATTTAATTGTAGATTGTTAGCTTAAATACGAACTACTTGGATATTCTCTTCTGCATCTGGACAGGTGCTGTAAATTAGATTTGGTAAATATGTAATTATGTGTTTAAATCTCTAGTTTTAAATGTAAGCTGCTAATAAATTGCAAAAAAGAAACATGAAGTCCTCATCAGTGGCTTTGATTCCCTGAGCTTTGTGAGGCAATACACTGGAGCCACGTTTTAATTTGGCTGCTAAGTATAAGTTAAATTGGATGACACCTGATTTCCTGCCTTGTCTAAAATATTTGCTGCCAGAGATTTAAAAGGTGCAAAAACATACTTGTAAGATTCTTTTCTTTTTATTTGTGGTTTTTTTTTTCAGGTATGAATGCAAACTTATTCTTTTGTCTAAATCTTATTCTTATAACTAGTTACAGAAACCCCAGAACCAGTTCAGACTGGTGGTGTGTACAGGCCGCCTGGTGCCAGGGAGGGCGGCAGGCCACGGAGAGCACAGCAAGGACCACCAGAAATCTATAGTGATACACAGTTTCCATCACTGCAGTCCACCGCCAAGCTTGTAGACAGTCGAAAGTAAGTACATTCCATTAATTCCCCAAGAGCCATATTTAGCTGCGTTGTCCAAGTTCTGGTTTTGTTTTAGGGCTTAAGCCTGAATCTTTCCGTAAAGGAAAGAACTAACTAAGAAATTATTCTCTTTGGCAAAGAGATATGGGAGGAGTCTTAACTGTATTTTCCAACTCTAGGAAGGGCTTCCCGTGAAATAACTTTCATAGAACATAGCCCAGTGAGCTAGCCAAACAAGACTGCCAGTTACCTTGTCTTTGACTTGCTGAAGAATTTCCCTGAAGCAGAATATTTCTGCTCTTGACAGCATCTGGTTCCCCGAGATACTAGCTGTGGTGAGGCTATGTGTTATTACTGTCAGCAGACATGAGTAAGGATGTCTTGAGCACGCTGCCTTCTCATTAGAGATGTGAAGGTAACTTAAATGGAGGAATGAGGTTTACAGTGATGAGCTCCTCCAGTTTGGCTGCAGTGTTTCGTATTTTGTGGTGCTGAAGACTTAAGTCTCGCCCTGTTTTTGAGTCTTGATCTTTCCATAACCTCATTCCCTACAGAAGAGATAGCTAGGCCAACACCTAATTCACTTGGGGTTTTGTTTTTGTTTTTTTTTTTCCTGCCTGCTGTGTTATTGACTCATTTAGCCTAGCAGAAACTTTGTTTCTTCTGGGTTGTTTTTTTGTGTGACTTTGTCCGCTTGGCAAATGTGACATGCTGTCATTGATGCTTTAGGGTTTGAACAGTGCAAACTGAGCTAAGATGGAATTCTGATTGAGCATTCTAGAAATGGGCTTCTGCTTTCTAAAATCTGTTTTTCATAAATGCACTTAAATTTACTTTTAGGAATGTTAATGTTGAAATTTGGAATGTAATCTGAATTGTACTGGGTGATGAGCTTGATTCTGGAGATCAGGTTTTACAAGATTTGCTTGGGAATTTTGGCTGTTCTGTTAACCTTAGTGTTCTGTGTTCATAATGTTTTTGTTGGGATGGGGTGGAAATCGACTTAGAAATTCACAGTTCACAAGCTAGTGATAAGATATTTACTGATTACATTTATTTTCCCTTAGGGATAAAGAAATGGAGAAGAGCTTTGAAGTAGTAAAACACAAAACTAGAGGTAGGGATGAGGTCTCAAAAAACCAGGCACTTAAACTTCAGCTAGACAACCAGTATGCTGTGCTTGGGGATCAGTAGAGCTCCATACACATTACAATTAAGGAATGCTTTTTTGGTAACCCTTCTACTAAGGTAACTAAACTACAGCTAACGGCTATGACGAACGTGCCATCTTATTTCTGCTGGATCTACTGCATCAAGTGCAGACTGCTTTGACGTAAGTGATTGGTTCTCCCGCACTATGGAAGCGTAACATGTTACAACTTCTCCATTGGATATGGGGCAAATTAATGTAAATGATTGAACAAGAGTCATCAGTGTTCTTTTAATTGCTCAGAAAGATACCTACAGCCAGTGGTCATTTCAAAATCTTTTTATGTTCAGATACTGAGCCTTCGTAAAGGTTGACTACCTCAGACTTGCTGCACTCATTGTGGATACCATGTGGATCACAACTTCTGGAAGAGAAGGTTACAGCTGTTTTAGTGGCCATCTGAAACTTGAAACCAGCTCTACTGGATTCCTGTCAGAAATCCTGCAGAAGTCAGCCATTTGGTTCCAATTTGCTATAACAAAGATTTAAGTGACCTTAATGACAAACCTATTCTGTTCCCCTTCCAAGGAATCCTGTCGAGTGTAGCCATAGCCTGCTAGAGACTTCTGGAGCGTACCATACCACTTATGCTACCCAAGTATAACAGAGCTGTAGTTTGTTTACCTTTTTAGATAGCCGTACTGAAGTAACTGCAAAACAAAACTTATTCAGTGTCAGATTTGAGGAATGAAGAGTTTGAATGGTCTGTTTGCATTAGCCATTTTCGAAGTTTGAAGCTTTTTTTTTTTTCTGTTCTCCACAAAAAAATGCCTGCCTTGTTTCTGGTATCAAATTGCAGTATATTTACATAATGATGAGATGTTGTAGTGAAATAGGTTTTCTTTTGTTTTTCTTAATGAGGTTTGTCTTTCTCACCCTAGAGCACTAAGAGTTTTGATTTGACACAGAGGTATCCAGACTCCCAACTACAGTCTTCAGAATTTGTCTTTTAAAAATGACATACGTGGCAGTAGCGATACTAGATAAAAATTTCTCTATTAAAAATAGTTATTTGTTTGTTGAAGGGTAAACAGTTACTTGATAACCAAAGTAACTTGGTATGCAGAGGGATAACTAAAGCTGGTAAGCCTTGTTTGGCTACTTCTGTGAAGCATGCAGGCTTTTTGAGGCAGAAATCCTCTAAGTAAAACTCATAAATGGTGTTTATTCCAAGTCAGGAAGTTTAGTAATAATGGAAGGCAGTGACTTCTTTAAGTTGTTGTCATCTCTGACTTAATTCAGTGGAGACAGGCAAAATGGCACTGATACACTAAGAATATAGGACATTGCCTGTAACTCTGATTTGATGAATGAAACCTGTCAAGTACCAAAAGTGTCCTGCTGTAACTGTTTTTCTCTTCTCCGAATTCTTACACCAGAAGCAAAATGAAGTACAATAGTGGCATGCTCCAGTGTTGAGGTTTCTCAGAGTAAATGCCAAAAAGTATACGCAACATCTGTAAAAGTTGCCAATGGCAAGAAAAACAAGGGAACAAAACAAAACTTGCTTACACGCGTGGGAGTACTGTGTATGTGCAGAAGATGAGGATAGTGCAGGAATTGCCTAGCTGGGTTCCCTTTGACTAACTGCTGACTCGCTTTAAATCTACTTCTGAGGCCAATGGGAATTTTGCTGTTGACTTCAGTGGGGCTGGGTTTTCACCTGGTTCTTCTGTGCACAGACTAAAACTGGCCTTGCCCTTGCAGAGTTAAGTGTCTTTAAAACTTCTGCTAGAAGCTGCTATTAAAGAGAGGGCTCAAGAGACTATTCTTAAAGTTGGAGGCTTCATTTGGAATCAAAACCCCACTGAAAGACTGATACCAATACCTTGGACTCTGAGCCGTGTATCTTCCTTGAAAATACATTGTTGCCACCAAAAGTGTTGATTTGTCACTAAAGATTTCTGTGGAATTCATGGGGAATGGACGTCACGTAATGTGGTAGAAACATGAAATCTTAAAATGCTTTTCCTGATGCTCTAAAGCGATTGAGATCACTAATGCACATGAATTCAAGTTTTAATCTACTGTGTGAAGAGTAGATGAGACTGTCCATTGTACCGTCTTTATTTGAGGTTTTGGGCATGAATTTTGGCAGTTCAAGAAAACCTTGTAACAGTTGCAAATCAAATAAAATGGAAATATACATGGATTCTGGAGTCTAATGAATCTTTACCTTTAGTTCTGGCTTAGGACTGTACAACAGCCAAGGAGACACAGAGCATTTGGATCTCTGAAGGGACAGGCCATGGAGTGGGTAGTCAGCCTTATGGTCAGGCGAGCTGTGTTTAAGAGCTTATAGCAGTGCATATTAATAGGACTTTTATTTATACATAGAAGTTTAGTTTGGTACCTGTCAGAGTGTCTTCTTACTCCCACCATGAGATTGTGAATTGAATATGAATGAAACTTTGATTTGCTTTTTACTTGAAACCAACTCTGCTAAATTAAAGAACAGAGGAAAAAAAAAAACAACAACCTCTCTGGATGGTTGCTGTCACCAGAGTCCATCAGCTACTGATAACTAGAGGTGTTATTTTGGGGGCTTTTCTTATGCGTATCACTCCAGGTTCTTTCTGGAGGCATAAAGGAAAAAAAATCAGAAATGCAGCAGATTTCCATACTACAGAATGTTAAACTATTTTAAAGTCTTTCTTGTGTTAAATATTGCTGCCAGCAACTATCAAAATGCCAATTGTCAGTGTCTTCCTTGTACCAATTAACTGTTCTGCATGCCTGAAATTTTGAAAGTCGGTCCTCTGTGGAAGCTCCATATGCTTTTGAGACTCAAGTCCCACTTGGTCTGGTTCGTCATTGCATTCATTTGAGGCATGCTAAGAATGTCCATTTCATTCCTTCAGAATGCTTGTTGAAGGCTCATTCCATAAAAGAAGGATTGTCAGTTGCAGAAACGCAATTCTTGATAACAGTCGGTAAAATACAGATGTGTGCTGCTTCAGGAACTTCCTAACCTGTAACATGCTTTTACAGTGGGTTAGTTACTAAAATTTCCAGTTTAAAGTTTCCATTTTACTTTCTTCAAATGAAAACACAGCTGTAAAGTTACCAGCTTGCAGTAGAACATTTAAATGTCCAGTATTTGCTGGGAAAGGAACAATTCAGATCTGTGGTTCTCAGTGATAGAGTCTGTATGTAAGGAATGTTTAAATGCCAAAACCTAGGTAATTTTAATAAAGTTGAACTTCCCAAATGCCTGCTGTAGGAATCTGGCATCTGCGTTTACTTGAGCTGATGACAAATGTAGGAGAGGATTAGTTTTGCCCCCTCCAGTTTAGCCGTGCCATGTTTAATCTTGCTCACAATGATGAGGAATTGACAACTAATAGTGACTGTCTCCTGCTGCATCAGTTTTGTCTTTGCAGCTAGCTTTACCAGTCATGTCCAAAGTAATTCTTTTACAAAACTTATCAATAGATGCATTTTTTTATTTTTTTTTTTTTTTTTATGGTACAAACTGTGTTAGAGACCTGACACCACAGGGACTATGGTTTTTGACTGCATCTGGCTTTTGGAAACTCTTTTACCAGAACATGGCTGAGACACCTGTGCTGTTCAGTTCAAGCAAAAACAATACAAATTTGACAGGGTTGTACATCTCTTGAGTTTTATTATCTGAGCTTTTGCAATAGTTGTCTTTCTAATTTCAGCCTGGCTGACCAGATTTAAACTTGTTTGTGGTTTTCTGTCAAATACCATAACTAAAAGGGAACAGATGATTTTTTTTTTTTAGACTAATAAGGCTTTCTGTGCTTAAAAGGTGCTTATTTACAAGGTAGTAATATTAATTCTTCCCAATATTGACATGGTCAGAGAAATTAATACCTCATATTTTACATGACCAATCTGTATCAGAGGCCCAAGAAACTAAATTTTACCAAAAACACCTTGAGTACTTAAAAATCTTTATGCAGAGCCACAATCCAGGTTTCATTGCCTGACTATAATTTAGTTCCCAAATTGTCCCTCTCTTATTTTCAGCTTTTAATTTTAATGGTAAATAGGGGCTTTATTTGGGAATGTAAGAAAATAACAACATGCATATTTAAATTTCAGATATGTAAATTAAGTATGTAAAAAGGGGGAGGAAATCTGATATATCTGATAAATTCTTCAGAAAAAGTTACACAGTCAACTTGCTTGTATCAAGATTAATATGAGCACCTGCAAGGTCTGGCAGATGGAAGAAGAAATGACAGCAGAAAACAGAACTGAGGAGTCTAATACTGATCTGGATAAGTCATAACTATCATGTATCTAGAGTTTGGCTTCTGAAGCACCATGTATAGTTTGACCATGTTCTGTCTGAAGTGAAATAGAACAGGAAGGAAGATGTATTTAAAAAAATAAACAGGGAGAATAGAAATTATGCAAATAAAACACAGGAGGTATAATAAGAAAGGGATTAGTAAAGCCATTCTCTAAATGATAGCATTAAATGCACAGCCTGAGGTCAGGAGTGGAGTGTTAAGTGGTTGGATAGGAGGAGCGCTGTGTGGGTAAGCACTGCTTTCACAAGTGACAGATCCACCTGACTTCAAATCAGCAAATGTTTGAAGTTCAGTACTTGGGGAAGGCATCCCATTTTATTTTCTCCCTTTAAAGAAAAGAATGAGGAAAACCTGTCCAGAGAGAAGGTAGAATTTTGCATTGGTACAAAGCTGTCTAACCAGGTGCCTAAAGAGAGAACGGAGAAGGGACAAATTCTAAGGTAGTTCAGCAGTCTTATTAGGAAATAACTTGTTTCATATTTAAGAAAACTTTTTCACTTACATATGATAAAAAGCAGAGACACTGATTCAAATTTCTATGAAGACATTTCCATTTTTTGTGAAGCATCCTCTAATGGTACGTATATCATGGGTTCATGTTCAGTTTCTTAGAATAGATGTTGATACAGCGAGGTTAATAAAGTTCAATGGGCTGCTTAGCCAGAATACAAGTATTAAAAATGTATCACAGTATTAATGAATAACCAGAAAAAGTAGCACATCTGGAATACTGGAATGGAAAGCATCATCTAAAACAACTGTGTGCACTGAAAAGAAGCAAGCCCATTTTGTAGCAAGAGCATAGGACCAAGAGAGTGGGATTTGGCCTTCGTTTTCCACTGAGTGGCTGTGTTAATTTGAAGTAATTTAGTTTCACTTTGCCTCAGTTTCCCCAGCTGTACCAAAAAAACCCCAACAACCTACCTCACAGGGGTGCTGTGAGGCCAAAGCTGTTCATTGTCAAGGGCTGGTGCTGACTGATGGAAGGTTCTGCGGAGGACTAAGGCTTTATTAAAAGATCTTTATATTAGCTTTCATTGCAGTATTTTAATACTACTTCGGGAAAGGCTTATTTCTACAGAATGTAATATACATTCTATTTAAGTATTATGTAATTAGACTTATTTTAGTATGTATGGGTAAGGAAAAAGTTCAGGCTGAGCACTCTTAACTGGTATTTCCTCTCTTTAATTATCTGTGCAACCCAAATGGTATATTAATGTGAGGCTTTTTGTTTTTACATGGAATACATTAAAATCAATGCTGCTATATATTGTAAACCCCATGACTGAAATAAAATCCTGCTCACAGTTGATAGCCATCTCTTAATAATGTGGCTGTTTTAAAGTTTGTTCTAATTCTGTGAACTAGAAACGTTCCCTCCTGAAAGTATATATTTGAGTTGGGATGCTAAGTGGTATTTTATAGTAGGAATGTTGTTTTCTTCCCCTCTCCACATGTAAACACACATTTATCCTACTTCTCATCCTTTCCCCTATTTAAGTTGAAGTAGCATGCAAGTACAATGGAAAGATGAGAGGGAGTAATCTTAACTTCAAAACTTTTAAAATTGGGTATTAAGGCAGGCTGTGGAGGAAAAAGATGAAGAGAATTAAAAAAAAGGGAAATAGTTGCCCATGGAGAGGTTTCTGTGAAACAGATAAAGGAAAGAAATGATAAGATACAGCTGAGAAGGGTAAGCAGAGGGATACGTAGGAGAGGAAGGAATACAGACCCAGAAAATGCAATTACCCTATTTACTATCATCTCCTGTTTTATCAGTTAAATGCAGCTGAAGGAACATGAAGAAATAATTTTTATGAATGTGCCCTTGTCTGCTGTTGCTGGTGATTTCAAGGTTCATCGCTCAGGTTTTACAGTGGGCCTCCAAATAGAAGCAGAGAATGTGGCGGTGTGCATGCAGACAAATGAGGCCTCTGGTGGGTACTGGACAGAGATGAGGCCCAGCAGTTATCTTCTCTTACTGGTATTTTTATCATTGCAGCACCTCTAAGACAGTTGTTAATGTGCATCAGCTGTGACAATTCTGTCAGAAATGATTACTGTTAAATTTCAACAGACCATTGCAGTTGCTTCAGAGGAAAAGTTTAACTAGCTAAATAAGAAGCATTAAAGAATAACACAGGGCTTTTTGGAATATTTATGGTGATGATGACAAGTGATATTGAGGTCAACAGATTGGTAGGTGGCTTAAAATGACTTTGAGGAATATATCCTGGTATATGGTGGGGAGGAGAATTACTTCTAAGATGTCTATCATCGATTCTTTTCCCCTTGTAACAAAGTACCTTGGTCTTGCTGTCTTTGCAGCTACGAAGAGCTGCTTCTATCATTCTCTTACCACTTTCCTCCCTGTATTTTTCTAATGTGTTGCTCTTTTTAAGGTGCTGATGAAACAGCAAATATTCATTGAGGACCTCTAAGAGAAATACATGCTATAATATTTTTTCCATATTGTTCTGTCTTCAATACAGCCTAACATCTTATTCGCTTTCTTGACTGCAACTACACATTGAGCAGATGTCTTCATCAAGCTGTCCATGGTGATGCCTTGATCGTCCCCTTGAAAGATCACAACTAATTCAGAACCCACCAGAGCATGTATGAGTGGTTTAAAGCCTTTCCAGTATTCACTGCCTTGGATTTATTTTGTGTTGACATTCACTTGCCACCAAATTACCAAGTTTACGGAGTGAGTTAGTTTACTCTGGCAATCACCATCTTCCCCAGTGCTGACAATCCCAGTAACTTTCTATGGGCATTGGCTTTTGCCATCTGACATACTGAAGTCTTCAGTTTCATGTACAGAATTCACTCTTCTTACCAGTGATTAGCATGGCATGCTCTTAATAGCTTTTATTCAATCTGGCCTTTTCTGTTCTATTTCTTGTCTCCATCTTCTGTATTGAATTTTCTTTCTAGCTCAGTGTAGCATTGAAGTCATCGAGTAATAACTATTTCAAATACTTTGCCTACAGAAAACTGTTAGTTAAAATGTTGTTATAAGCTTCACTTCTTTTAATTAAAACAAATCACTTATTCTGTATCTCTTTCAGAGTATGTACAACTGTAACAAAATGATTCAAACCATAAAAACAGGCTGATAAAGAGAACAAATGCATTGAGAAACAGGTAAAACATACATGAGTCTGACCTCCTAGAGGTTAACTTCATTGGTGTCAGTGGAGTTTTTTCTGTCACTTGAGATCAGTTTCATTAAAACTTGATTTGAGATACTCTCATTTGAAGTCTGGATCCAACAGCCAGAATCAAGCATAGGTGAACAAGCCCCATAGCAAACTTGTTTTAAATGTCTGTTACTCTGCAGAGATGAAGCAGATATATTACTTGGTCTCTGACCAGCAACCAAATGGGTTCAGCCATGTGTAGTCTAACATACCTGTTGTAGTATTTAACTGGGCATTGAAATTAATTACAATATTTGAGACAAAGATGAGTGCAGCAACACTGGGGAGGCAGGCTTAGTCTTTGGTTTGTTTTCTCTCTTCACGTTCTTGTATTTTGAAGATCGTGCATCTGTAGGTAAGGTTAAGTGCTGACTGCATTTACCAGTAATGCCACATTTATAAATATAAAGGAGGTGTCATAAGGGAAGACTCAAGCCTGTTAGGCTGTACAGCCTACTACTTAAAAGCTGCAGTGTCTCAATATCAGAATACTGTAGTATTATGAGTATTGTAAAGCAGCTGTTCTAATAATGATATGTGGTTGAGAAGAATGTAACTTGAATTTTGCATCCAAATAAATTGTATCTGTTACGTGTTCTTTTACAGAACTTACTAGTGTTCTGTGAAAAACAATTGTGGCTGCTGGGGGTTTATAAAGATGGCAAATGAGAGCCGAGTTTTTTTTGTTAATTTTGAGGGGGCAGGGGGGGAATAAAGCAGATGCAGCAATATCTAATAGTTGTTAGTACTTCACACCCTCTCCCGCACAGCTAAGAGACTCATCTCAGCTGCTGCAGCACTTGGCAAAGCCCTGTCTTGCCACTGCATATCCTGACTGTGTTACTTAGTAACCACCCCATAACCAGCAGGGCTGACCAGTACTCTGACTGTGCACTGTCTTTAATCTGGGAATTAGCTAAAAGGCAAACTCGCTTTGTAAACTGGCATGACAGTGTTGTCTAGATAACTGGCTCTGCTTTTTTTTTTTCAATTGAAAGCTCAGCAAAAATCTTTTTATTTGGCCTTTCTTCACCCTAGACTACTATCCCCTTCTCTTTTGTTGATCTACATTATTACCATGCCAAAGATTTCTAGACAGGTGGCTGAATTATTCACCACTTAGAAAGCAGCTCTGAGCAAGAACTCTGGTTGGGTTGACACTGACACATCAGTCTTGCTCATGCTGTATTTCTTCAGCCAGCACTCCAGCATCACAAACATGGCTCCAGCTATTGCAAAACTGCTTAGCAAGTGAGAGGGACCTCCTTGAAGAATTTAAACCTAGACCCTCAAAGGCTACACAGGAGCCTAATTCCCGCAGAGTACAGCAAAATTAAGGCAGTAGCACTGGTCACAGTACAACACAGTTTAGCTATGACAAGGAGTAGGGTTGCATGACTGGTATACATGCGAGCTCAAGCAAAAGTCTTCTCTGGGCAGCAGGGTCTAGCCTAAAGCATTTTTATTTTTTTAACGAAGAGACAACTGAGTGAAAAATAGTAAGAGGACATCTCTGTAAGTGAAAAAAATATGAAACTGAATTTGCTTTCAACAATGTACCAGGATCTCTCACCACCAGAATTAACCCGAAGAAATTAAGATCAAGTTATTTCAGTGCTTACTGTAATGCAAAAGAGTGATACTGTCAGGCTGGGAAAATGGTTGGCTAGGAGCCCACTGAGCACAGCAGAAGCTTTCAGCAAAGTAGATTCCAGTATGATCTATTTCTGAGAATCCCTGTGTGACCCCTCCAGTTAACACAGGAACCTAATGGTGCCTGTATATTTATATATGTTTATAGTCATAACTTAAGTTCAAAACCCGAACTATATATATGTATTTTTTTGTCAGTAGATTTTTTTACCCTGGTTTACCTATCACGGCCTCTGCATATGACAACTTCTAACTGTGCAGTGCACACACCTGTTGTCCTTTTGTCCCATGTTAGAGTAATGGTATCAAACTCTGTAAAGCACTTTTGTCATGTTTCCTGTGAAGAAAACTGAAGAAAATAAATTTATCTTAACAGCACCAACTGAATTTATACCTCCAAGTCTGTCTCACTTCTGTTGTGTTTACCCCTCTCTTCAGTGACTCCGAGCAATCACAGCGGTCAGTGTGACAGACAGCACCGTGCTGGGTGTCAGGCGTTGTTCTGGGCTCAGTGCAGAAGAGGGGCTGGCTCCGGCTGGAATAGCTGCTTCCCACCTATCTTCCCCCCACCGCATTCCCTCACTGTCCTCCTTCCTTCACCATAGCTGCTTGGTGCCTGCCATCCCAGGCAGCGCGTGCGGTGGCCCGTTTGTGGCATATACACACACATGAGCTGAGCAGATGGCAGGAGAAGAGGTAATGCTCAGATCCCACGTTACTGGTTCCGCTGGAAGTGGCACGCATCTGATTTTAGCTGCTCCTCTTCTGCCCTGCCCCCAGGATTCACAGCAGCTGCAGGAACTGCATGTCTCCAAGACTTCTTTAAAGCTTAGCTAAAGTGGGTCAGGGGGTGGTTTCTTATCTGCAAAGTGAGAACAGCAGCACTACCCGTCCACAACAGCTTCTTTTGAGGAATGGGAAGGAGGAAAAAATATAGTAAAAGTCACAGGACCTATAGGTCTCCCTTGCTAATATCCACACCTATTTAAAATGCCTGCAATGCAAAGCAGCATTTTGGAGGTTGAAATACAGAATTAATTAAAAGTGTGACTGAAGGCATTAACAGCAGCATTATTTTCAATATGTGGACTTGGAGCAATTCAGAGATGTTTGACATCCACAAATACCAAAAAAAGCATCAAGCTGTTAAGATCAAGAAAAGCAAAGCAGGTGGTAAGACAGTAGTCGCTGCAACTCAACATAGCAATCTTTCCACAGCCTAAGCCCCCACCGATAAGGGCGCAGATTTCACTTTTTAAAGAAGAATCAAATGCCTCACCCTCACTGGCATCTCTCAGTCCTTCCTGACAATTCCTTCAGGTCATCCCAACAGCGCGTTGCAGAGCGCACTGACAAAACATCCACTGCACTGAAGTCAGAAGCGGAAGCACAAAGCACAGCCGTGCAGATAAAGGCAAAGCTGCCTTCCTGTCCTACTTCACCTGGAGATTCCCACAGCTCAGGTCCCTCGTCCCTTTCCCCCAGCAGCAAGGGGTTAGTTCTCCCCAGCCTACAGCAAGTCTCCAGATTGCACAGGGTGTAGATGCTTGTGGCTCCTCCTTTTCTTGTATCTGCAACTGATACTGATTCAGCATTACTGAATACTGATACAATATTCAGCATCTAGAACATAAAAGTAAAATATATCCCCCTTCAAAACAATAATGAAGTAAATTAAATAGACTTGAAACATGATACACATATTTCCCCAGACAACTCCACTGGTCCCGTGCAACTGGATGTTGTGCTCTTCTGTTCAAAAAGGCTGCAGCAATTCTAGCTTCTTAAATACAGCTGTTCAGGTTTCGTAAGCACAAACACTTTTACCCAGACTAACACAGTGTAACTCACATACAGCAAGTTCAGTAAATAGAGACCCAGACCCCATAGTTACCAGAAGGTCACACAGTTTGTCAGATACAGTGGCTGTCCCACTAAGAACATTTCCAGCTGCTGGAAAGTAACACCTTTGTTCTGCCTCTGGTTCCTGTCGCAGACTCAAACAGGGAGCGCAATCAGACAAACTTCACCTCTTGTCAAAGAGAGTTGGTTCTGTTTGCTGAACAGATGCATTAGCACTCAGAATGGCAGTACCCCAACAGTGAATCACAGAATCACAGAATAGTAGGGGTTGGAAGGGACCTCTGTGGGTCATCTAGTCCAACCCCCCTGCCGAAGCAGGGTCACCTACAGCAGGCTGCACAGGACCTTGTCCAGG
>Ga0065711_1006269_pt1 | contig 17866 bp, 7 predicted proteins | sample Hoacrofraction12_FD_59098 | JGI IMG/M metagenome (GOLD analysis project Ga0065711, IMG submission 59098) | Hoatzin crop microbial communities from Cojedes, Venezuela - Epithelial fraction 12 v2 (version 2) | ecosystem: Host-associated > Birds > Digestive system > Esophagus > Crop | place...
ACCCTGCTTCGGCAGGGGGGTTGGACTAGATGACCCACAGAGGTCCCTTCCAACCCCTACTATTCTGTGATTCTGTGATTCTGTAATAAAACTATTAGTTTGTTGCACGGTGATTAAATTTACGTAAAGACTGTGGCTTTGATTAAAAGCTAGGGGGGAGGGAAGTATCCTGCAAAATACAGAATCCCCTAAGTCTCTGACTTTGTCAGTTTTATACTTCATGCTTACAGGTTCAGTTATAGTAGTAGTAAACCCTGGATGTTTTTATCACTGAAAATATGGAATAGTTGTAAACTAAAGATATCTGGATTCTGAGTGTGTACCTCAAGTTTAATTTTGAAAATTAAATTTAGGAAAAAAAAAAAAGAACTAGTAGCTTTAGAAGTGCATTTTTTGTCTATTTCTTTGTATGTGTTTTGCTCACATAACATCATCAACTTCAACACTATCAACAGACAAAATTCCTAGAACTGAAAGATTTCTTCCATGGTCCACATATTCTTCATTAAAATGGTGTAGGCTTTCTTATGAAATATGTTTCTCAAAGAATTTCAGTTTACAAATTGCAGGAGAACTCTAAAGCCCTGAATTTAAGTGAGGAAAAAGAAGTGAGCAGAACACAATATAAGAAAAATACACCAATAATACATGGAATATGTAATACTATGAAATCAAGGCAACTGCAGTTTCTGTCTCCCAGTACTAAACATATTTTTGTTAAAGCAAGTATGCAGTTTACCTGCAATAAGGTTGTCCTATTTCCTGAAACATTTTGCTTGTACTTGCCTTGCAAATAGAAGACAATGCAGTTTCAAGTAAAAATAGGTGCAGTTATTTTTAAGTACCACAAATTAAATCATTATTATCAAAATAAGGAATCTGAATATCTTCTTTTGATTAAACATAGCAAAACCTTCTGAATTTATTTCACTCAAGTAGGAGAAAAATGCTTAAAAGAATTTAAGTGCCTTAAAAAATGCTAATAAAACCCATTCTTACCACTTTGAAGTGAAATTGGAAGAGAAGGGAATGCAGCATCAGCATATTATCCACTGAGTCTAGGTTGCTTTATTCACTGTGAAAGTATTAACTGTGCTGCCATATTTGAAGAACAGTGCTTTACGCATTTTTACAAATATGTAGCCTAAGTACCATCAGGTGCCTTCCATCGATTCCCACCAAAATGCGAGCTCTTTTAATGCTCTGCAGGTTTTGCAAGGTAACATCACATTCATCTTCCCTCAGACATCCTTCTGGTCAGTTTCTGACACTCAAAATTTACTGCCAGTCATCTACAGAGATCAAAGGTAGCTGTGTCATGCCAAAAGCACTGCATTTTCACATTAATGAAAATCTCTTACCAGAAATTGTGTCTGGTATATAAATGATCTACTAAAAGTGCCTTATTACTCACTTATAAGCACTTGTCTAATTCTAATCCAGGAGCTACTTCAGGTAATTTATTAAGACAATAGCAAATAGATTCTGTTTCTCTTCCCATTGAAACATCTAAAATTCTAATTTTGAATTTAAATTCTAAGGCTTACCTACTCCTGATCTGCAAATCACAATGGAAGAGATGCATTCAAATGATTTTATTAAACTACATTTTACAAGATAGCCTGTTTTGATTTGTGAGATAGCTAACCTAAAAAGTGTTTTTTATGTTTCCAAAGGAAGTAAACCAAAATCTTCTTCATTCCTTTGTACTATCACAAAGAAAGCAAGGAAAATGCCGGCAAGATACTACAATTAAACAAACAAGAGCAAGTAAATCTCAACAGTGACTTGTAGAAAACCAACAGTATTTCCTTGTTGCTGCAGTTACAACTTCTAGCAAGGCCACAGTTCACCAACTGAAGGCCTCTCCAACAGAGATCTCAGCCAACGAACGTATTAAAGCACTGTACCTTGTTTTCATACAGCATGAGGATAACGAGAGCTGTACCAGCCACTTTTTCCTTTTTTCCCTTACAAACACAAACAGCATTGGAAGCACCAGAGTTAGACCACATGTAGGTTCCACAACTGGCACCAATAAAAACTTGCTTCTAAATCCCCTGATATTAACTTGCTGATATGAGCAGCTCCAGATCTTCAACTGGGGGCCATATGTGCAGGATGTGTTAATACTAAAAAAAACCCCATCGTCTGTTGAACCAGCAAGTTTTGATTACTATTACAGCTGGATTTTTATGTGCTAATTAGTTTCACAAATTCAACATTTGCACATTTCAACAGATTCCTACATAAAGCAAACAACAAAAGTCACAAACAGAACAATCACTTTTGCTTTTCTTGGCTTTCTACTGCTGGACTCCTCACAATCTCTTTTTCTTGATTTCAGAGCAGACTATTGTCTTTGAACAGATGGGGTTTTAATTATTTAGTAAATAATTTTAACAATTTGACAAACATTAATAATTTGAGAAAGCATTTCATGTTACAAATGCTGCATAACTATACTGGTAGACGGTTACAAGCATCTCTGCTTAATGAGTTGTATATACAAGAAGCCAAACCATTGATAGTGCCTCAAGGGTGCGTCAGTTGAGGCAGTCAGCTCAGATGGACCCACTGTGTCTGGCTAGGAGGCCACTCTCACCTAGGTACATTACTCTCACACCTCAGTTCCAAAGATGGAACATTGTAAGTTGGCTAGACACATGGCAGAAGCACAGAACCTTATAGCTTTGCCTGCTTGGAACCACATCTAACTAGCAAATCCTGGTAAAAAAAAAGTGACTAAGGCACTGCACTAGGAATAAGTACCATAGGACCTTATTTTCCAAAGCCCTGTGCATCCCTACCTCCTTTGGGATAAAAGGCAGTTACAGATCATCATAATTTCTGGGATAAAGCTGCTTGTCTTCTAGTGCCCTCCCTTTTTATCTGTATATTAGGATAGGACATCTCAGACAAATACGAATGTTGGAAACACATTCATTAATGCTTATATGACAGTTTCATAATTAGGTGTTGGAGGATATCTAAGGACTGTGAAAGACATCATTATCATTTTTTAGTTAGATCTAATTTCTATTATCTTCTTTCTTGTGGTTAGTCACCAGGTTCTAGCCCCAAAACTGTTGTGCTGAGCACTGATATCTACTGGGTTTGCTCTGTGTTTTAAATTAATCTGCTTCAGCCCAGGTCTAGACTGCCACCATCAGCATTGCTACATATCCCATTAGGCAGCTACAGCAATGATTTATTGTTTAATGACAGCAACGTAGCAGAAGTGCTGGCATGATGTTTCTTAATATCTATTAAGAGTTCAGCAAAACAATCTGCTGAAGGTCTTTTTGTTTCTCTGATGTACAAAGATATTTCATTCAGATAACACAGCAGATCACATAGCAGTAAGTATGAATCTCAGTAGGAGACTTGTATGCTTTATTTCAAATCTGTCAACATTTTTCATGTATCTCCAAAGAAACTATTAACTGCACTTTCCTCCCCACAAATCCTCCAAATTAAACCTGTTTAATACAGAAAATACATTCTGAAAGACTTAGAATGGAAAAAAATGCAAGTATTAATAAACTCAGAAAAACACGTTAACTTTTTCACGCATCTCACTACATCTTCATTCACTTGGCACAAAGTAGTGTGCTAAGCTTAAGGACATAATTCCAATGGGAGTACATAAATATTTGCATATCAGTTTGCATTCCGTATGCAGCTCATACACTTGTAAATGGGTCTGAGAGGCCTCTGCCCTCGGTACATAGATTCATAGTTTGCAGCAGCATAAAACATATTAATCAGCTACTACAGACATCATACTTCAATCTAGAAGGCACACAACTAGCCACGAGGAAACACACATTTTTATCATCCAGGCAGTAACTATAAAAAACGGAATTATCATTCAGCAGTAGAGAAATTCGTGATCACAGAACTTGGGACTTCACAGGAGTAAAACCTACACTCTTCAACGCATTGCCAGAAGGATTAAAGCTGACTGTCAGCTTTACTACATTCAGAACAAAATGCAAGAAATGCAAGAAAGCCAGTGACAATAAAAAACTTAGGCTCCAAATTCTACCATTTTTAGGTTCAGCTATAACTTTGATGCATCCCAGTCAGCCACAGAAAAAGAATCCACAACAATCCCAGGAATGAGAGCTTTTCTTTGAATATTCATCAGATGTTTGTCATCACAGCAAGCTTATGTGCTTTCTCTTTAAAGGAACATATTTTTACTTACAGATACGTCTTCAAAATGAAGGGAAGTTTCCAGATACAAGCGACTTGCAATATAGTGCTGCTGCTGTGTTTCGTGACTTGCAGTGTCACTAGTTTTCTGTACATCAATTTTCCCATCTGTAAAATGAAACCAATAAAAGATACTCTGCTCAGATAGGAGAAGTGTTATTTTCTGAATAACCTGTAATTTAGAACTGTCAAATTCAGAGTTCAAAACACAGCTTGAACTCTTGGACAAGGACTGCAATCTAAATAAAGAGCACTAGAATATTCCAGTTTTTAGCAGTGACCAATCAGCCCACAAATAAGATAGTTACTATGCAAGTTTTGTTTAGAAAATAGGAGTAAAAATCCCCCTTCAGGTATGGGAGTATCATTAAAGAGTACCAGCAGTTTATTGCAGAATCATGCACAATACAAAGGCAGTTACAGCAACTGTTTTAATTTACTAAACAAATCCTCAAGATTTGTAGTAAAGTAACCATAACATTTCTTTATACTTTGGCTATTTTAACATAAGAAATTTTAAAGCTTTTTTAGTAATATGTTTCTCTCTGAGTATCTATTCAGACTGCCCTACCCATTAGCTCATGCATCTTTCAACAGGGGTATGCACTGGTCTGCATTTATATTTTACAAATTAAAGTGTACTGTGACAGCTGAAACTTGGTGAGAACTGGGAGATTCTCCCTCTCACACAGGCAAGATGCTGTTGATCCCCAGAATCTTGCTTCTGTGCAAGGCAGGAGCTTCCAGCTCTGAGTGAGACCAGACCTCAGTGGGAGCTGGCAGCAGCTGCTTCTCACAGATGCCTCTTCTCATGATGCCACAGCTCCTGGCCATAAACGCTTGGCGCTCTGCCACTCACAAGGTGCCTGCTTACGCATCGTCTTTCATACCTGTGTGGTAGCTTGTTAATAACTGCTTTAGTGCTTCTCAGTGTAAATTATATTTTAAACTAAATTTCCTTGTGACAAACCAAATACGATTAAGAGTCTAAAGATCAGCAGAAATCTCTGGTGCATTCGCTCTTTTACTCTAGGATTTAGCAACCCAGATCGATCAAACCATCACAGCTCCCTCTTCTGCAACCGTCTCTCCTTTTTCAATAGGATACCTTTAATTTAGTGAAGGACCATCCAGAAGAAAACACTTCATTCTCTTCCTAGTCCTAATCTGTCCCAGTAACCACAATGCATTTTTTTTTCCTTGAGGTACCTACAGCTCTATAGGTAACACACAAATGATTTCTGGAACTCTGACAACCAGGAATTTTCAGCTACGAGATCATGGATAAAGTACAAGTTGCCGACAGCTAAGCTGTTTATTCTTTATTTGATCATCACTTTTAGCAGTAACAGCCAATTTGTCACTAAACAAATAAACTACCCATGCATTGAGTTCTGCAGCGACTGATGTTCCTAGTCCAGAAACAGGGAGTCCCTTGACAGCAGTATTTTTTCCATTTGATACCCTTATTTATATACCTTTTTTTAATTATTATTTCGCAATTTGCTTGACTTCTGTTACATAAGGAATGGCTCAGTGCAGTAGCTGGTCCATGAGTTGTTTAGCTTAATACATTGATTTGGGTTATTTTTATCTCTTTCATATATATACACATCATAAATGAGAAGACTTGAGAATGATGATGATTGCATAGGGCAAAAATATTTGTGAAGGGTTCAATCTTTTTTTTGCCTTAATTTGCACTTACTTTCAGAGAGACCACAGTATATCATATATATGCTTAAGGATGTTCCGTTTCTTTAAGCAGAAGATGTAGTATAGGTGACAATGTCTCTGGTAGCTTGTGTATGTATGGTACAACCATTTTAAACTGCAACAGAATACGTAATAGATGATATACAAGTAAATATTGTAGTGGCTTCACAGTCCTGCTCTTTCGCATCAACATGATTCCATAGCTCCTGAGGTTAAAAACTGTTGTGGCTTTAGATTTTAAGTACCGGGCACAGAAATAATTTACATACGGGAATCTAAATCTGCAAAACTTTGCTACATTGCATTTGCCCTGTGCCATTTTCACAGGCACTGACAACACTGGAGGCTCTACTGTCTTCAACGCTGCCAGAATTGATATATCAGACTTCAAGTAGGTTTAAATATTTATATCCAGAACTGCTATTTTCAGGCTCTGCACAGATGTAACTGCATTTAGTTTTAACTCTGGTAATTTCTGAGCACACTTTAAACTCAAGTATGGCAGATGTTTAAATGCCACAGAGGATTATCATTACTTATTTAGTTATATAGATCCATTCCTCATCTATGCAGATGCCTAACAAGTAAGTAGAGAAAAGACACCTTCTGGAGGGGGTAACACCTCCTGCTGATGAGACTCGTAGCAAGAGACCTGCTGATTCTGAGTTCTACATGTGACTGACTCATTTTGCAAACTTCTGTCTGAATTCTCAGCAGTGAACATATACATTAAAAATATTCAGGATTTCACAGGCTAAATGTCTTCTAAATAATGTTTGCAAAAGGAAATAAAATATTTAAGGGAACTATACTGTCAAATGTTGGTTGTTATATAAATGTAAAACCACAGAACTATTAGCAAACCCCTCCAAACAAGGTAATAAAATAAAAAAAATATAGCAAAACCCCACTATTCATACAGCATTGAAAAGGGAACATGCACAGATTAATCACAAAGTTTAAATCTGAGTATAAATGAACTTATTCCTATAAAACATAAAACTTCATAAACTTACACTGAAAAAAAAACCCCAACACTCAAAAGAAACACAAACTTTAAGAAATGACAGGATAATGTAATAAAATTAAAAAAAAAAAACCCAAGAAATGAAATAAAGCAAGCAGAGATACTGAACTTACTACTACTGCAGCACTTGAGTCTACATTTTACAGAAACCCTGTGAACTAACATCACAGGGCACTACAAGCACTAGGGTTCTGGACACCCTCAAGCTAGTATCAAAGCTTGAATTTATTAGAAAAGAACACCTTAGAATCATAGGATGCTTTGGGCTGGAAGGGACCTTTAAAGGCCGTGTAGCCCAATCCCCCTGCAGTGAGCAGGGACATTTTCAGGACCTTGCACTTGGCCTTGTTGAACCTCATGAGGTTCACACGGGCCCACTTCTTGAGCTTGTACAGGTCCCTCTGGATGGTATCCCATCCCTCAGGGGATGAGGCACTGTGTATGTCATTGATGAAGATATCAAACAGTACTCATCCCGATACGGACCCCTGAGGGGCACCACTTGTCACTGATCTCCATCTGGACATTGAGCCATTCACCAATACACTCTGGATGCAACCCTCCAACCACTCCCTCATCCACCGAACAGTCCACCCATCAAATCCGTACCTCTCCATGACTAGTCCATTCCAGATTTATCATTTCTGCCACACAGTCCTGACTTTCTCTTTCTCTACAAATAAATGTCCGCCTAATCTTGCATACTGCTACTTCTGTCACTAATCTCTGACCAGCAACTAGAAAAAAAGTTCGCATTCCATTAGAATGACACTATACAAGCATATATTAAACACAGAATATTTTTACCAGACTGGTCAATCTAAAAGACTATCCTCTGCTTTTAGTACTTTCTCCAAATACATGAACTGGAACCAGAGTAAATATTTGTAAATAAATGATGTATGTCTCATAGTAATGCTCTTCTGATCAACAGAATACTGATCCATAGCACCAAGTGACACAATTTGTCTCCAGGAGAATATGGTCTTTCCAGATATGAATTTCAACTCACAAGATCAGTGCTGTATTAAAATGGAAGAACGTAACTTGGTCAGACCTTGCTTTGCTAAGCAATCATACAAATCAGATCTGTTTGAGAAAGCCGCTTACATAAGCAGTAAAGCAATATGCTCTTAGAAAAGGAACTAGAATTTGCTACCGAACAAGTATTCTCTCTCCACCTCTGACAAAAAGAGCCTAGGTACAACAAAGAGCCAACACTATTTCACTGTTGTGAAGTTGGACTGTTACTTTTTCAAAACCATAACTAGTCAATGAAGACCTATTAAAAATGCCAAAAGGGCACACGCATGTGTGTGTGGATAGACATTCAGCTACGCGTTGCTTATGGGACATCATCAGTTTCGTACTCTCAAATACAGTAGATACAGGCTGCATTTATATTGGTGTTTTAGTTCAGATCAGGAACTTCAGAAGTAAATGACTGTAAGATATGAAAGAGACCCCAAGGGATCACATCAGAGCTAGTCTGATTCCCCTGGGAATACCAGGTTCTGAGCACCAGCTCTGCACCCTGGTAAATTCTAATGTAGACACAGACACAGAGAATCAATCTAACAAATGAAGAAAACCAGGAAGAAAATACACGGGAAAATAGCCTTCTAGAGTTTTGTTAATAGCACCTCAAATCTACTAATGACAGCAAATAGATGACAGCTACAACTGTGCAGATACTAAAACCAAGAACAATCTTTTCACCAATGGCAGACTTAGAAGCAGTACGATTTGTAATTGTTTCATTATTTGTTGCTAACACTCAAAATGTCATATTTTTATATGGTACAAACAATCTGCCTCCACGATGAACCTTCTTTTATGTTCAGTTAGGCTGTAATAAGTCTCCAAGACAAGCGTTCTAGGACACAGTTCTTATCTCAACATAACTGCATTAGCGCCAACAAAATTGTTTTTTATTTATTCATTAAAATAATTACATTAACTTAAATTAAATAATAATATATTAATTAATAAGTTAAATTAAAAGAATTAAAAACCAGAATCATGCTCCAAATAGAAAACTGCAAAAAATTCTCACAGTATCAACTTTTCATTAGGCACCGTCACATGCAGAGACAATAATAATCCCATCACCCTTTTTATTATGTGAAAATTCTCAAATAACCTGTAGGATTGGGCAGCGGATATCATGTTGCCTTTCAGCTTCAGCTCTACTGTCAGTAAAACACTAACTGCAAAAGATTCACAACTCCTTTTTATCTAAAACATCTGCTCCTAGTTTGCTGTCTGATATCTCAGAAGTCATAAGGCTTCTTCCACCTGTAACAAAACTACGGGCTAGGACTAGGTTTTGTCTTTTTTTCTCATCATTAAATCTCTATTGCCCTCTATTCCAAAGAAGAATTGGTATGCTTTCTGGACGTTAAGCATGAAGACAAAACACATATCTAATGATCATTCAGTGCAGTCCTCCCATAAAAGTTAATTATGTGGCTTTTCAGACCATCAGATCATTCTTTTTGCTTAATCTTAGCATGCTTCAGAAGCATGACTTTCATTTACCCCACAGATACTTGGGGTAAAGAAACAAAGCATGAAGTGTAGAAGAATTGGTAATATTGGCAGTAAAGCAGGACTAGGACTGGAGCTGAGAGTAGGAAACTGAGTTAGGTCTAAATGAAGTTCTACACAGAAAAAAATAGTTCTTTGTGACCCAAATAAGAACAAGTGTGCCATAGTCGACTGCACTGCACGACATGTCAGTGTCCTCCTTCCCTTTAATGCAAAGGAATTAAATTATCTCCATGACATACTTCCAAGTTGATTTTTCAAGTAAATAATAGTCCATAATACTACAATAATTTGTTGTCCATCTTCTAATCATTACTATTTCTGACCTAGTATGGAAACAATGTTGTCTCCGAGAAACAGTACAAGTGGTTAAAAGAAGGACGACCAAGTAGTGCTTGAAAATGCGTTTGCACCACTCAGCAGACACATCGCTGAAGTTCCTTGCTCTGAAGGCTACAGGAGCTGTTCAGTGGGTCATGGTGCCACCTAGGGGAAAGCTGGAAAAGACTAAGAAACGCAGGCACTGAAAAGACAGCAACATTACATAAACAAAACTCTTAAAATTTGGTCCAGCTCACCTAAGAAATAAAGAATGCATACAAAACTTTGAGAAAAAAAAAATCTCTTATTTAAGAGCTCAGCTACACGCTGAGCTCTGTTTTTGTGCTAGGGTACAAGGTATTTTATAGAGTTTAGTTACAATGAAGGGGATAGAAGTGTTCAGTTCGAAACGACATTGATAATGAAGATATGTTGAGATTTTGGAAATAAACAGCCTATATTTTAATTTCTGCATGCTGATATATTAGCAATGAGGTTCATTTGACATCTTGATTAATGATTAAAATAAAATATGGAGTACTCCAGGGCACATTTAGATTAACATTGTAGAAATGACTGCTAGTATACTCCTTTATTTTTTTTAAGTATGCCTAAGAAAAGGTAACACTTCATCTAACTAGACATGCATGAGGAAAATACACTGTATTTGCTAATGAGGATAACAGGGAAGTGGAAATCAAGACACCTGACAGTTAAGAGAGTGTTTAAGTCCAACACATATGAAAAATTCCTGAAAACAAAAGAAATGCAGAGAAAGTATGCGATTATGTACTTTAAAATATGTTATAAAAATTCAATATATACATATAAGAAAGAATGTATAAATATAACAACCACAAACAGATAAAACGGTTATTACTGCAGTGAAACCCACAAAACTCACTGAAGTAAGATACACACATGCACTTACTAGAAAGAGCAAGTCAGAAGTTAACTATTGGTTTCTAAATCTTATGTAGAATGCTAAAAACAGTTTTAACCATTGCACAGCAAAACATTCAGTTCTAGATTTGGCTTTTATACATTTTTCTAATCATCATGATCATAGACATGCACATCAAGTCTATACAGGCATCTATACACATATCTGTTTTACAAGTTTCCATTTTATCTCAAATATTTTTAGATAGTAAGAACAGAAAAACAACATGTATCAGCTAGAAGCAACATCTTTCCTAAATTCTTTAATAACATCCTTCCCAGTAATAAATCAATCCATTTATTGGTGCCTCCTCTAGCACAGCCTATATTGATACTAATATTAAAAAAAAACAAACCACAAAAACCAAAACAAACAAACAATCAAAGAAACAAGCCAAACAAAACCAAGCCACCAAAAAACCCCAACAAAAAAAAACAAGAGGAAACAGAACTAGATGGACTCGTGAAGGTGGAGGGTAGTTAGTTTGCTTGCTAGTTTGAATTGAGAGGCAAAAAATGCATTTTCCATTTTTATTAGTGTTTTAACAATAGCCAAAAAGTAATGTTTTAGTTACAAAAGAACATACAGGGCTAGTCTGAAAATGCATTTGCTTCTGCACATTAATTCTTTTAGCTCTTGCCAGGAATATCTTTTGCGATTAATTCTAAAGGGTGAGGCAATTAATTTTCTCCTCTTTCTTTAAGCATCTCCTGATGAGACAGAATCAAAAGGTACTTAGCCAAACACAGCAGAAATCGTTGAAGAACTAAGCATTGTAAATGTCATATAAGGTAGCTGTTCCTAACAAAACAAAGGAAGTCATTCATATTTTAGCTACCACAGTATAGTGCGAACTTTCCATCTATTAGAAATAGCTCAAAATGATTTTTCAAAACTTCCAGTAACATCTTGCATCTGAAAACAGATTAAAAACTGAAATAATTGCAAAGCTGGATGGACAGCATCAATCAGATGAAGTAAGTATACCTAACCCCTTTACAGCAGGAGTGCAGATTCAACAAAAAACGTTTTCAGCATTTTAGAGGGCATGAATCCTGGTCGGGGCCATGCAAAGGTGTTGATCAGTCTTATCTTTAAAAATGTTTTATGCAGCCGCACACTGCATTCAGACTTGCCTGTAGATTGGACATAATAATCAGCAGGGGAAGCAGAGCTCATTACTACAAGCTCTCCTTCCCCTTGAAGATTACCTCAGCGTGAAGCCACGTTTCTCAGCCAAAAAAAGATTGCTACAGAGAGCTACACAAGATGTTTCTAAATCAGCTAGCTTGCTGTTCAGCCTAGTTACAACCCTCTTTTAACCTTCAGAAAAGCAGAAGGACCAAGATGGTCTCTGAATATTAGCAACCTCAAAGTGTAGAAATAAATCACCAAGCAGATAAAACTCACCAGCAGACCTGGCCTGTCCCATGCTCACACAACTCATGCCCCATTCAAACACATGGGAAATTCAGCAGCGAGACCTGACATAAAAGGGAGAAGACAGGACACTGCCTATGTTGGGGCGGAGTGGTGGGTTTAGGGGTGTCTAGCACATTGTATAGTAGTGAGAAGAACATTTCATTCTGAAAAAGTGCACAGAGTTGTACCTTATATACAGATTTAGCTGCTTTAAATAACACAGAAAAATAAGCATAGCTGTGGGAAGCAAAGACATTTGCCTATCAGAAATCTTTGGACCCCACTTAGATAATAGCTCCAAATCATAACATCCGTGTTTGCAAAACTTTTTAATCAGACTGTAATATTCTGGAGAGAAATAACAATGTTTGTCTCCTTACTCCAAAAAAAGCAAGAAAATCAGGCACTTGTGGCAACTTTTGAGGACTAGCGGTGCCGTAAAGTCAGAGACTGGAACGCAACATGAGTATCACCAAAATAATGTTTTAAGTACAAACCTAGGTATTACATATGTCCTATTTTTTTCTGAGATAAATTCTCACCCAGTGAAAAAGCCCAGTAATTTGCAATTCAATGGCTGAAAAAAACTCATCTACAATGGAAGTTTAGGAGTTCAGCTCCCATGTATATAAGATCGCTGTTGCTACTTCACATCTAGTCTGTCTCAGCACATGTGAACTTCTGGCTCTTTCTTCCAGTGCATACCCTGCAAAGCTATATGAGCAATGTGCACAGCTTCAGGTTCATCCTCAGTAGGGATGTGACTGAAGACATGCCTCTTTGCCAAAAATTCATCTGTATATACTCCAGGAAAAGTTAATGCATCCCACAGCCAAAGGAAAATCTGAAAAGAGTTTTTGAAGTTTTCACCTAGGCTGCAATGATGTGACTAGAAGCTGTTTTAAACGTTAGTTTGTCTGACCCCAGAAAATGGATCCTTCTTAAATCTCTCTCTGACAATTCATCTTTGTCCAGCTTACATGTTTCCATATCCCACAAAGCACTTTCTAAACAGATATGCATGCAGGTATTTTCTGAAGCCAAGCCATTTATTCTGTTCCAATTGAAGTGTTTGAAGTCAGAAGGCACTCCACTGCTTGAACAGAAGAAAGCAAACAGAAAAGAGCACCTAGCACAGTCAAAGCACATTACATTTATTTTTAATTTCTGTCAATGTGCCAGAAGGTTTCCTTGCACTCTTTGCCCAGTAAATGTATTTGTTCCGTACAAAAGAAATAATGCTTTTTAATTTGATTTATGGAGCTAATTCTAAATCAAGAAAGTAAGGCTTTCTTGTATGACAGCAACACACTTGATTTTCAGATGACACTACCATCTTTGATACTGATGAACAAAGGACAGAGTTTTCCACTGATTTTTTTTTCTGTACAGAAACCATGATATGGACAAGAAGTTACATTCATTAAATCAGAATAAAAACTTCTAGTATATTATCTACTGCATACCACCATACAGTTACTACGACGCACCATTATGAAAGGCAGTATGTTTGACTGCAAACAAATGCTAGAGGCTAAAGCTCGCACTCTAGCTTGTGCTTTCACATCGGGTATTTAGTAAAAGAACAGTGCATATGTTCTTATATAAGATCTGTCATATGAAAACATGATCTGTTATGAAAACATACTGAAACCTGCATAAGAGAAAATTTAGTATAGATGCATTTTATTCTTGAGTAGCACTCTGAAATACAACTGCATTTTTATGACCGAGTTATCCACACTGAGAAACCTCACTAAAATATTTCTTACACACAGGAAAACTCTGCCATAAGTAACCAACAAACCATGGCTACTGATTATTTATAATGCCAAAACTTTTGACAAGGACAGTAATGTCAATGATGTGTTACAAACCAGAAACGTATTCTACTCACGGGGAGTGTGTGGGTGTGTGTAAAAAAGAAGAGGGAACCACAGATTCACATTTTCAGAGAATTGTTCAGAAAATACAGTGTTGCAACAAATTTGGAAATCAGAGATTCATCTAAAGAAACTGAAGATATGTTTACTAAAACACTTAAGACGGTCATAATTTCTCACAATATGTACAAAGAAACATAGAACAGCATGGTCAAATGTAAGTATTTTAGTTCATCCAAAAATTCGAAGTTCCTTATTTGGGTATAAGAATAACATGAAGCTGGTTTTCCAGCATGTACTTAGGCTTTGTAACCTACAATATTAGAATGAGAGACACAGTAAAATTAAGGGAAAGCAGGCAAAATGAGAAGATTAGTATAAGTCCTTATGGACTTGCTGCCAAAAGAATAGAGAGTCACAACATCACACTTCACGCTGCTCGATGTTCTAAAAGCCAGGAAAATGCACTGGATGTTTATATGGCAACACATCCCAGCTTCTCGTGAATGTCGATTGTCAATGACTACTCAACATAAATAATTGTATTGCATTGTATTTCACAGATTTTTAACAGCTGACATTTCAGCTTTGACCTCCTATATCCTGGAACATACTGCACTGTATCTTCACTCACCTCAGAAATGAATTGTATCTGATCAAGTACCTTGACCTGATTTTGACCCAAGATATTCCAGCACATATTGCTGTGTACTGAATCATGTAAAATCAGCTGCTAAGCGAATTTGACAAGAGACACAGCAATGCTTGCCTATCTAGATGAGATCAGACCCGAGTCCTTATAAATGATGTACTAACATTGTTTTAGCTCCACAGAAAGCAGTAACACTGTAATTGGAATTAGGCAGTCTTTATTCTATCAAAATTAAAATTAGGGACACCCGAAGGAATGCTAATTTAGAGACACTGAAATGAAATGTACCTTAGAAAAGTATAGACCAAACTCATAGAATTTCCTGTTGTTGAGATTATCATCATGTGAGGTACTGTGCCAAGATTAGATAATTTGGGATTGGTGTTAGCATGTGAAAGCCAGTCACCAAAAAACAATTACATGCATCTAAGATGTCAAGCATAAGCTGATCATCTGCTAAAATCAGAATGAATTTTGTTTTTCATAGTGACTGCTGTACACTTCAATCTTATATCCTGAGGAAACCTATTGAAGTCAGTTTACCACTCACCACACAGAAAGCTGAACACATAAACAAAATTTGAAAATTTCAGGGCCTTTTTTAGGTGGTGCTACAAATTGTTTTGAAGTCTTCCACTGAATGTCACAGTGTATCGGACAAGGTTTCCACAAACCAAGTAAGCTAGTTTTCTGACAGAAGAAGTTTCATCACATTATTTATTCACCTTTGATAGCAGCACACAAGTCTTGTGCTATTCACGTTTTATTTAGAACTGTTAGACTTGAGATTTTAAGTACCTTGGAGACTTTTGCTTAAATCAGTAAAAATGTATTTTATTTATGTGATGAAATACATGATATAAATTCTGCTGTAAATTGTATGAGCAGTAAGTTATATAAGCATGAAACAAAGCTAACACTTAGGTCCAAAGCACAAAAAAAATCTTGGACTATATTTTCCCCAAACAAGGTAATGGTCACAGAAACTGTAATTATGCAGTGGAAAAAAACTATCAACAAACACCAAAAAAAGCATGAACGTTCATTACATATTTACAACTCTAAACGGATTCAACAGGTTCTTCAACAAACCACTCACATCTACTAAGATGGAAATAGCTTAAGGCCAAAGAACATTCAAAATAATAACCCTGTAAACACTACAATGACCTTAAATTCACATCATCTATTAATTTCTCTTGTTTTTATGGCATTGTATAAAGGACTGGAATGACTCCATCTGGAACATTTTGAACATGATATTGGAAACATCCAGGGGAGAAAAGGATAATGAGAACAGGAGGAATTTTAAAGAATGGTAATAAGAAAAAAATAGGTTTCAACAGTTAATGTCTATCAGCCATAAAATACTTCAGAATACACAACATTCACTGAAGGTATATTTGAAGTGTACACCAAAAATGACTATCAAAAAAGCTATCTGAATTGCTTATCATCAGAAAGGAATCCTCTAGCTGTGGTGTCCAATGTAGTTACAGAATACCAAGGTTACAGGCAAAGCTTTACCAATAAATATCCATTATTCACAATGTCATAGACCTGAACAACAACAACGACAATCTCTTTAATTTTACCTTTTCCTGTATGAAGTTCCTCTGCCTTTCTTCAGGAAAGCAACAGCCCATCTCTCTTTCAGTGGAATTTTGGCAGATCACTTTTCTCTTTCCACCTCTGGGTTCCTGCAATTGTTAAAATAACGTTGAGATTTCTTACAGTTTAAAAATAATGTGGTTCAATAGAACACAGGAGAAATTTTAAGTCTCCGAAAACAGTATGCAGAATCAGGATTTGATGTTGGTGATGGCTCTCTTTCCCCTGTGTAAGTATTCCTAACTCTTCTTTTCCATCTCTCCCAGGTTTCCTCCTTTGTTGTCTTGCCTGTTTCCCCTTACTTCTACCGCAAACTCACTCCTTTCTGTGAATGGTCTCTCCTCCTTTCTCTCCTCCCTGCTCTCTTTCTCTAAGAAGCTCTATGCATGGAAAAACTCCCCAAATACTTCTCATATTTATAACCCTCAACTTAGAGAGGTGGCTCTACAGGAAAGATGACTCTCCTGTGACTTCTGTTTACATACAGACGCATGTGCACTTTTTATCTCCTAGACCTGCAGAAACTGAGGCAGGATCTCAACAGTTCAACGTGCTGCATCAGTCGCCGTTTTCACAGCCGCTTGGTATTCGGCATCAGGGTCTGCATTAATAACGTCACTTTGTCTATGTTGGAAATTAACTCTGTTAAAACATGTGTGCGCTGACATAAAATATATATTGGTTACCCCATTAAAACTGAACCAGCGTGGTGGGATCATACATCTAGTTTAACCCCCCTCTGTTTCACATTACCCTTTTCTGCCAGGCCCGCGATTCTTGTTTTGTTCGCTAGGCCTTCACGCACTGCTCCCCATCGCCAGGGTCAGCTTCCCAGGGGGCATACGGAGACCAGCACAGAGAAAAGCTCTGTTGTCAAACAGTAACTGCGTTGCTCAAAATATTTGTATTAGAAAGGCAAGGCACTGACGCAAAACATACATTTCAAATGGAAACGGTGTACAAATGAGATTCTTCTCACGGAGCAGAGCTGAGTGAAAACGCTTTGGCCGGAGCAAGCAGGGCAGCAGGAGACCACCCCGTTCTCCTCTGCAGATGGCTCTCAGTCACCCCCGGAGGCGCGAGGCCCCCGAACGCCCCTCCAGCTGCGGACACGGGTGCGGGGAATGACGCCCTCGCAGCTTCTGCCGCCATTCTGCTCCCGAGGGGCTCTGCCGGCGAGCACCGGCACCCAGCTCCTCACCAGAGCCACGGCCCCAGGCAGCGCCGGCGGCTGGCACCCCGGCGCCTCCTCCCCTCCGCAGCCGCCGCAGCATCCCCGGGCTCCTCCGGGAAGCCGCCGCCGCCGCTGCCGCTGCCGCTGCCCAGCGGGAAGCCGGCTGCGAGACAGCCGCCCTTCCCCGGGACAACCAGCAGGCAACGAGGAGAGAACACGCGCGGCCCGGGCGCGGCCCCGCTCTCTCGGCAGCGCAGCGGGGCCACTGCCGCCCGCCCACTCCCCTCACACCCCGTGGGCGGCCCCGGCAGCGCGGGAACCGGGAGCCCGCCCTCGCCGGGCAGGC
>Ga0065711_1039416_pt1 | contig 17864 bp, 8 predicted proteins | sample Hoacrofraction12_FD_59098 | JGI IMG/M metagenome (GOLD analysis project Ga0065711, IMG submission 59098) | Hoatzin crop microbial communities from Cojedes, Venezuela - Epithelial fraction 12 v2 (version 2) | ecosystem: Host-associated > Birds > Digestive system > Esophagus > Crop | place...
TTTTTTTTTGCACTTCCTTTTTACCCTTTTTAAAAATGGGCATTATGTTTCCCCTTTTCTAATCAGTGGGAAGCTTGAGAGCAGTACAGGCACTGTGTCTCTATTCCTTGATGTATTGTATCCAATCACTTTTTATTTCACAGTTCATTATCAAGAAACATTAACTTCTGTAAGAATGAAACTAAGTTTCCATGGAAGCTTGCTTACCTTCTTCATTCCCAAATTTGTGTAAGATTAAGATAATTCAGATGAAGGTTTACATGCATGATTTTGTAGTCTCCATACATTTTGGCAAGAAGTTGCAAAGAAAATTGAAATAAAAAGAAACAATCAGATGAATAAAAGCAAAGGGAAGAGTCTGCTGATCTGTCAGAGACTGGTACAACGTGTTAGCTTTGCTGGTTAAATAGATAAGGGTAAATGTCAACAGTTGAGTGAAAAACTTATTTCGGTACGTAATCCCATTGATTTTAATAAGAATACTTGAGGACATGAGTACAACTATACACAAGAAATTCTGGAATCAGAACATCAGCTGCTAAATGCAATTCTCAGATAAGCAAACACCACACAAATTTCCTAAATAACTTTGGTTTATAGCTTTTACAGACTTATTATGCCTTCATCTTCTGAACACATGACTTCAAAGAGATCTCTATGATTAGTACAGGACAGAATCTTAGATGATGTTTTTCAGTTTGGAGGCTCTATATCAGCCTGTATAACATTTCTAGGATACACATAAAAGAGGAAAGATAAGGAAGTAATATCAGATACTGCGTTGGTATCCAAGTAAATTAGCACGAGGTAGAGTGTCAGACCCTGACCACTGCTGCTAAGGTTTTAAAAGGCTGTGTGTAATTATTGGCATAATACCACTATAGAAGTGACGGAGTGGTCTTCACGTTTTTCCCAGTAGAAACAGATACATTCATTCCTAGCCAAAAAATAAGGTAAAAATACATAATAGAGGACCGGAGCTCTCCTATTCAGCCTTATTCTACATCTGCAATGCAAACCTGACCTCTGAACAGCAATTTCAGTTTTCCTGTTTTCAAATTAAAAACCTCAGACAGTTGCAGCAGTACACACTCTATACTACCATTCCATTAAATGGAAACATGAGATACTAGTACTATTATTTTATTGAATCAATATGTATTTAATGATTCTGTCAGAATTCTCTTCAGCACAGTCATTGTGGCAACAGATTGGAAGTTGGCAGAGTCAGAAAGTGCATCTCCTCCTTTTAAACTGAGACGGCATGATACAGAGCAGGTGTCATCTTATGGGTGTGTATTCCTTAAATATTTTGTGTGATGCGTAATGCTTTGTCTGCAGAGAAGAATATGTAGAATTAAAGCAACCAGTATGAGCATAATTTCTTCATTGTTTGCAAGATAATGACAAGAGTAGCAGCAGCTGGTGAATTGGGCTATCCTTTATTTCCCAGTATACAGGAATGAGGAGAGTGCACATTTTGGCTTGAATTCTGTCAACAAGCAAGAGGTAACATCCAGCATACAAACACAGCATCAGAAGTGGGCTTTCATACCACTGCAACCTCTGTCAGGCCTTCAAAAGTGCATAACAAATACTGTAGACAAACAGCTACGCAGCTCCTCTCTGTGCTCAGATTAGTCATCTCAGTCAATAATGCAAATACAACACATCATGCAGAGAGTTGACATGGGAAAGTGGAAACATTTCAGGGTTACACACCTTTTCTTCCAAGAGGGCCCAAGTTAAAATGCTGGGTTTGACACCAATTTTCTGCAGGACTTCAGGTTATTCGCTTACTTCCTCTGCTCTGACTGTAATATCTGTGAAAGAGAGAATACTGATTCACCTACCTCAAAGGCAAACTAAAGATTAATTAGTTTGTGCTTGTATAGAGCTTTGAAAATGTCAAGGCTATACAACTATTGTTAAATAAAGGGCAAAGAGTTAGATTGGACAAGCACAGAGCAGGACTGCAAGAGGTTTATCTTTGTATCTTAGCCATAATCTTTAGCAGTATCCAGAACAGATTTCTTACAGTAGATATAGGTAGCTAGAAGAAAAGTACAGAGCTGTTTCATAGAAGTATTTCTTCAGTGAATGTAAAAAGAAATGAGAAAGCAAGCACAAACTATCATTTCTGAGCTTTTAGATTCAGCAGAGCAATATGTTAGTGCTCTCTCTCATTTATTTTGTATTTCATTGTAGTAATATCCAAATACTCCAGTATAATATATATTGGAATGTCCTGTCCACATGAATGGGGGAAAAAAAAAAAAATATACCCCTTCCTCGAAGACGAGGTCCAAAGGACTGAATGTAGTTAATCTTATTCCATTCTATTTCTTCTTACAATGCTGAACATCACCACTGTAAGCCCTGAATTTCTCAGGGAAGAATGAAGAAATTAATGTGCTGTGAACAGTTTGAATATGTGATGTATTTTCTTCAGAGCAGGGAGATTACTTAGAATCAGTGTCGGAAGATCCAGCTCTCCATCCCTCTGCCATCCCAGGCAGTACTTCCTCATTCTCTTGTGCAGAAATTCTCTTAAGCCTTCCCTTCAGTTTACCACCAGTGGTATTTTTCACTTCCCACTTTCCATATTTACAGCCATCACTTGATTTAAATTTACTGGCATAGAATCAGTTGCCATTTTAAAGCCACTCTTTCCTGCCACTGGTAATTGCCCATTTCTTAATATACTGGTACTTAGAAATACAAAAATCACTGTATCTGGGCTCTCGCATAATTTCATGTTGCTTCAGTAGGATGATACTAATCAGCTGGAGATAAACAGATCTTACTGTTGTTGCATTTACTTGTTTTTAAAAGTACAAGTACATTTGCCCAAGACAAACATTACAATGCAAAGTTACAACACTACACATATATTCTGAAGAAAAACAGGAAGGATGAAATTGGACTCAGAAACTGAAAATAGTGTAAAAGTTACATTTGGAGTGTAACTGGTAGGATTTTATTTGAGGAAGGGATTGAAAGAATAGTTAAAGCATACAAGTTCTTAAAAAATAAAAAACAAACAATACTTTTCCCTTTACAGTTTCTGGTTGTGCAGAACTATGGCTTTTGTACAAGTAGGATGAATTATGAGATGAATCATGTGGAAGAGTAACTTAAGAAGGTGACCATATCCTTCATATAAGCCAAAGGTCTTGCATTTCAGAGTTATCTGTACATAAACACACCCCTACACACAAACAAATCTGGTCTGTAGATATGCAGCATAAGCACACAATTCCACTTGATTCATTATATTCACCTGAGAGGGAACTTACAACAAGATAAACTTAGTTTTGCTAAACATTCAATCTACTGTTTATTATAAACTCACACAGCCTTTGCAGACTGATATTCAAGTTCTCCGTATCTACAGATTTTCAAAGTTAAATTCTCACCAAAAGCAAAAATCAACAGCAATACATCTAAGGCTGGCAGGAGAGCTGAATAATAGCATGGCAAAACTGTGGAAGTAATAACAGTGCAGAGTAGAGCAAAGAGCATCACACACTCTCACAAATGCTCCAGATTTCACACAGCCATCACTCTAAACACTACACTCGCTGACACTCACCCAGTGATTATCTTCTCAGGTTATATTCCTCCTGAGCATCCCGAACATCTGATTTATTTGCACTATTAGTTTATCCACCCATCTGTGATCTCTTAGCTATTTAATTGATTGCCTTTAATTGATCTAGCCATCTGTGATATCTTAGTCATTTAATTGATTGTTTTTATTGATCTAAACATCTTGCAGCTTTGTTGCCACCTAGCTGGATCAAAAGTCACTGGCTGCTATCATTTACACCACTTAATTCTCCATATACATCTACGCACTATCACCTGTCTGCTGGGGGAGAAGGGGTAGAGGAGGAAAACAAATACATGAAGTCTCGCCTTGCTCTGACCTATCGTGGCCAGGTGTTGGCTGCAGAGACACCACTGGTTTCTGTGCCACTTTTCCTAGCTAGTTGGGCATCAGGGCACTCATTCTCTTCCTGAAATACAAGTTTTATTCAAACAAAACATGAACTATAAAATTAAAAAAAAAGAACTATGCATAACAAGAAGATCTGCAGCATGCCAGCAGGCTTGTAAATCTCTTGTTTATCTACATCTATGAAGTAAAGTCTATCTGCAGTGCAAGTGAATTCCATATGGGAAGATCCTAGTTGAGGAAGTTTTGCCCAGGAGTCGAGTACTACCGGCAAGCAAAGTGTCATTACTGATTTTAGCTCTCAAACAACAGAGGCACCACCACCAATAGGGAGTGTGATAATGGTATTCTGAATCAAAAATGGCATAAAGGGTATTCTTTTCACTTAATAATCTTTCGACACAGAACTAAAGGTGTAGGAGATTATACCTGACATAGTAAATTATACATAGAAGTGTAATTTTATGTAATTTTATGCAAAATACATGTAAATTATATGAGAATCTTATTCTGGCTGGGACACTTAGATATAATCTATAAAAAGTGACAGCTCTGGTGAAAGCAGACAAGGAATTTGTAGGACTTAGAAAAGGTCTTAATGGTTTCCTTTAACAAGAAAGTATTTGATGTACTTTACACAGTATCTTGGACATCTCTGTATATTGCCTAATTACAGCAGCTCCTAGTCCACCATTTAGTAAAGTAATAGAGAAGAAAAGGAATTCGGTATTAGCAATCTTCCACCTGCTCTGCTCAGTGCTTGGAGAACCAAATCAAGAGGACCTCCAGGTAAACAAGCAAAGCAAGGAGAGAAGCAACAGAGAAAACAAAGAAAAGAGAAGTAGAAATGGGTCCACAGAGATAGGAAGTAATCCACAAAGAGGAAAGGAAGAACACAGGAGGGAAGGAGAAGAAGTGGGTGCAGAATTAAGGTGAAGGTGTGTCAGTAAAACCAGAGTGGAGAACTCCAAAGCGAGGAAAATTGGAAAGATAAATAACAGAAAATTTGTAATGAGAGTAGCAAACACAGAGCAGACCACAACACACATAAGAACTATTATCTTGCTTCTGACTCTTGATTAAGCACAACTCTGATACTGACCAGCACTGAAAACCTCACTGGAAAGAGGAAAGCCAGAGGAGAGGAAAAAAATTTCTTAGCTTCCTAGCTGCTAGCTGTGGCTGCAAATTCTGTATCTCAGGTAAAGGTCTTATGTATTTTCAGATTTGTCCTCTTCATATGCTATTACTGTCCTGACCTTGCAGGTATCCTGCATTCCACAGACTAACCACACATAGTTTGACAAAATCATCCTTCATTTAACTTCAATTTTTTTGTGTAGGTGTCAATATTTTCTAACTACAGAATCTGCAACTAAGACTTTCCAGTCTACCTGTTTCAGAACATTTGCTTTTCTAACTTTTCTTTCTGTGTTTCTCTTTTTCTCTGTGTTCTTAGGGGATGCATGGCCAGACTGAAATGTGCTTATCTTGACCACAAACATGTTACCACCCCAAGCATTCAAAGGGTAAAGTATGCTTTCTGACAGTTATCTAACAAGTGCATAACAATATACATATTTAAGAATATCAGGTAAAACTAATTAAAAATAAGAATAAGATCAAAAAACTAAGAAAATGAGATACTTCATACTAGACATTTTTCTCTGTAGTTAGATAGAAGCAGGAAGCTACCTGGTCATTGTTCGATACTAGTCTCGTCATGTAATATATTTTCAGAAAATAATATAATTCATAACACAGGCAAGATCCAACGAAGAAAAAAATACCCTTTACATAAATGAAACAGAGATCTGTCTACGCTTTCTGTCCTGGATCTGTGCAGTTACAAACTGCATTAGCTGTACAATATACCTACTTCATATTTGTTCATCCTTTACAATAATAAGCTCTGTTACAACTCCTTCCTGTCCTAGCAGCTCTGGCCTTCTGCACAGGACTCCATTTCTAACTTGACTGTCAAGTGTCGTCGAACATTGCTGCAAAGGCATGCAGGATAGATAGTGGCAGATTCCATAACATGCCCAACATTGCTCAAGAGGTTTACTTTAGTTTTTGCCTAAAAGAATGAACCAAACCAGTTTTTTCACAAGTCCTCTGGAGGTTAATCTCCCTGCAAGCACCTGGCTGCCACAGCTGCCTGGAAAATTCCCTGTGCTACTGGTGGTGTCGCTGCTTTGCTTTACGTCCTGCACTGTAGTACTTGTGAGATCTGCTCTTGCCAAAGGAATACAGAGCTTTTGAGCAAAAAACTGCTCCTCAGGTGCCCAATGTGCATGATCCCACAGTGCTTCAAGACCCACCTGCACACTTAAGCTTGGCCATGATGGGCCTATCACCAAGGATTACTTGATGGTCGTCTTCAGGCATACCAGCCTGTGCACCATAACTACCAAGAAAGCGACCATTATGACCAAGAACATCTGTCTGACTTGCCTTATCCAAAGGGAAAGGATTTCAGAAGTTATGGTGCGGTTTCCTAACAACTGGAAAAGCACGTTACAGGTAGATGCACCCCAGGATGTTCTAAGCAGATATATGGGACCAAGTCCTTTCTGTCTAGCAGGCCCTGAATTTTGTCTCAAGATGGCCTGGTCTCAGACCGCATGTAAATTTGGCAGTTCTGAGTTTGGATGTGAGTGCAAGCTCATACTCACACTCAACAGACAATAGTTTATTATAGCTACTGGTGCTGACAGTTCACTGGTGATGCAACACCTGATGCACATTTGTCCTGGATGTGACTCCTGGCCAATGCAAAACACATTTTCCTCTGTTAATAAGTAATTCTGGTACCTCTCTCCTGGCAATGTTCATAGAAAAAAATAAAGAAAACAAAAAAAAACCCTCAAAAATATTTGTATTTTGCTGTCTGTCTTTCTTGGTTGTACCACTTTCCCTCAGGCAGAAATAAAATAATTGTTTGAAACACAGTATTTCACACAGCTTTAGCTGCTCAGTTTTCTCACCTACAAATTGTCCTCTGTGTCCCAATTTCCAGATTTCATCTCCATTTGAAACACCATGGTATGTTATTTGGTGGTGAATCAGAGCTCATTATTTCAATTACAAACAGGTGGGTTAATGAATATTGGAGAAAACCACTTTAAGAACAGGAAGGGTATTTAACACAGTCATCCCATTACCAGTCTAGGAATATCTAGTCTGTTCCATTACATCTGAAGGAAAGCTTTTGAGGAAGCCAGTAACTCCTGCAACTGAGAGGTCAAGATTTTCAGGAAAGAATGATCTTGGAGACAGACAGGAAAGTAAACCCCTCTGTAGACTTAAGCAACCTTCTGTATACTGCCTGTCATCTTCAGAGACAATTTATCAGACTCATATAAACTTCATCTGTTTTTTCCTTCAGGGACTTCTCCCTCAAGTTTAGTGAGAATTAAAACCTCAATAAAGATTTAACTTGTCTTTGTTACAAATAAAATTGTCGTTCTGTCCTTCATTCTTATTCAACAGATCTATCTACTGAGCTCAAACCCACATCTCCCAAAAGCATTTTTTTTCATTTTAAGTGATCAGTCAAATTTCTTGACGAGCCTTACATTTCTATGAGGAAACACAATGATGTATTTCAATATGATTTTGAGTAAAAATACCTAAACTTGGGTTTTCTTGTAATACTCAAATTTCCAAAACTATTGCCTAGAAACTGAATATCAGCTCAGAGATTAATGGTATATAAATTGTAAAATAAATATAATAAATTCTAAAAATTCCTCTTTAGAGACATATGATATAAATTCACCAGCCACCTCAAGAAGAAATTGGATTTCTATTTTCTTTTACTTTACTCCCACTTATTCCATAACATACATATCCCAGGCAGCTCTGCTATACATCTTCATCCTTTTTTTTCTCCCGCTCCTCCTCTCTGCCTGTATTGTGACTTAAGCTGTCATGCTCTTAAAGCCACATACTCTATTAGTCTGTATTTCATATAATACAGTTTCTTCTTTTTCCTGCCCCTTAGGATTTGTTGGATGGAAGCAGGAGTGAATATTACTTTAAAGAAGGAAAATAATTTGCATTTGAAGCCATCTTGTGGAAACATTACAGTGGAAGCCTTGGACTGATTAGATTGTTTTAAAGCTTTTGTGTGACTCTGATTGATTGAATTTGCCCATGGTGCTCCTAGTGGTAATGATACCGTGATTATTTAAACAGCAAGTAACTTAAGGATAGACTGAGTGTGTTAAATCTGAATTTCTTAGCTTTCTTAGCTTTCATTATCTTGCATTTTCCACAGTTTGCATTCAAGAATACAGCAATTTGCATTGTGTGGCATTTACTGCAGCTGGCATTTACTTACTTTTCATATTTGAATTTTGCTGCATACTTTCATGGAAGTGTGTGTATGCTATTACTACATTGGGTGTCACAGGCATGCCAAGGCACTAAAATGGTACTGCCACTTTGGAGCAGACAGGCTTCTGTACCTCCCCTCCCCAGAAGAATTTATCAGGCAGCAGACAGACATGGGTACTTGTGAGGACATGGGGTAAGGAGAGATCTCGCAGTCTCTGGATAAGCAGTTGAACAGTGGGACTTGTCACAGCTTCATAATATGGCGACTTGTCATTCTACAATGTCACACAAGTCACTCAGTAGCAGAGTATTTCCCCACTTCAGACAGCACCTCTGCCAACTCCATATGGGAGGTTCGTTGCTCCTTCTGGGGAATCTAGCAGGAGAACAGAAGGGCAGGAAACTGTTTCCGCCTTTCCTTTGGGTGAACTGCCCCACAGCACAGTGCATGTGCTTTTCTCTTGTCCTACATTCTCTTCTTTTGCTTGTAAGCTCTGGGTCTTGTCTTCTTAGTCATCTCAATCCTCTCACATCGTTAAGAGACAGTAACCTTTTACTTCTGTGATACTACACTGGTTTTATTTCTATTTATAGCACTCCTTTTGTAACTGTCTTCACTTGCAACCCACACACAGACATCTCCTCTCTTGTATTCAGCAAGGTGCAAATAATAATTTCCTGTCACACATTTCCCATTCAAATGTACTTTTTTTTCCTAGCTTTTTTTTTAAAGTATATAAATATCTTCATTTTTATTTTAAAAAATTAAAGGACAAAGTTATTTTTAAATATGCCTGACAAATACATTATGATTGGAACTGAGGACAGTTGACATGAATTTTTCTGTCAGTGCAGAAGAGCATAAGAAATGTAAATAAATAGTTTTCAGAGGCCCTAAGAAAAAAAGATCTGAGTTTAAAAATGTCTTTCACACTTGTGTTTTGTAGCCCTTGCCTTTAAAACACTCACAACACACTTCATGTTTCTGGAGATGTCTTTTAGAGTCTTCTGTTCTCCTTGGTTTCAGAGGTAGACAGATATGCTTGCAACTCCCCTACAAACAAGACACTGGTTTTTATTTTGGTTTTCTGTTTTGTATTTTATCAAGCATTGCAGGAGTTTATGGCAATTTAAGTGGATAGAAGATATGCTGTCACACTACAAGGACATATAAAGGCCAAAGCAATTTAATATCAGAGGCTACAGAGACAAGTTGTTAAAGGGCCATGGAACCTGAATTGCGTTGAAGGAAGAGTACAGTTTTAGCAGTATTAGAGCTTGGTAAGGACTTTGTCTTACATTCATCTTCCTAAAATTCAAATTTAAATTTACATTACTGGTTCAGCAACAAACTGGGTACAACTTAAATGCCCAAACCAAAGATTAAATTGCAAACTAGGATACTCTGGATTTTAGATTACTCTTTAAAATATTGGAAAATACTGGAATATAAAAACCATGAGAATACTGAGTCTTAGGGAATTATTAAAAATAGGGTAAAATACAAAACCATTTAAATGATGACCAAAGAAGACCAAGATCTTTTGATGGGAAAATGCCACTTCCCGACTTTTTACTAACCTTGTAAAATAAATGGCCATACCCCTATCCAGGCTACATACGTCACTAAAAACAATAACAAAAACAAACATAAAATCTGTGGGGATTTTTTCATATAAGGTGTTAATATTTTTATGTATCATCTGCTTTTCATACGAACCCTTTTATATTTTATCCTGGAACAGACTGTTACAGAGGTAGATGAGTAACACTCAGTATTGCAAATTACATACGAAACATGCTAATAACCATGACGGTTCATTCCTTTACACTCCTGTCTCAGAGTTACAGAAGAACAAAAAGAGGGCTCTAAAAGTAAAGAGTGCTCCATATTATCCTTAAGCAAAATCTTTCTCATGGGTTTATACATGCCTACAATTCGTACCATGAGACTACACTATCTCTGTTTCCTCTCCATATATATAGGGGAGATAGGCATCAAAACAGCATGGATGATATAGTATCAAAACATGTCATAGAGGTGTGGAGTGACATGACTCTGAAGGCAGCTAGCCAGAAAAAATACCTATATTATTCAGTGTGAAACTCAACAAAATACACACATTTTGAAATTTCTGTGTATTTAAGAGAAAGGAGACAGCATTTGATGTTTCAGTGGTGAAGCATTTTCCACAGAGGTTTCACAAGAAATTTTTGTGACTTAACTGTTTTGTAGGATGTGTTTAGCAGATACAAATCCAGAATTACAATTCTTCATTTTACATCAACATCAGCTAATTATATGTCATTAGGCTTAATTATAGATGTGAAGATTTTCTTGATTTCAGGACTGGTGATACAAAATCATGAGCACTCTTAACTCCGAAGTAGAACTCCAAGAATATGTTGTAAGAGTACTCAGATCCTCCAGAGTCAACGTCTTTGCCATTTCTGTGTTATTTAGGTACAGTCTTTGTCAATCAGTATTACATGGAGAGTTTTATAAGTCACATTAAAAATAAGTCCTAGGTTATAGACAATAGCTAGGACTGTGTTCAGCTCTGGAGCCCACAGCACAAGGACATGGAACTGTTGGAACGGGTCCAAAGAAGGGCTACAAAAATGATGTGAGGGCTGGAGCACCTCTCCTATGAGGACAGGCTGGGACAGTTGGGCTTGTTCAGCCTGGAGAAGAGAAGGCTGCAGGGAGACCTGATTGAAGCCTTTCAGTACTTAAAGGGAGCCTATAGGAAAGATGAGGACAATCTTTTTAGTAGAGACAGAAGTGACAGGACGAGGGGTAATGGTTTTAAACTAAAACAGGGTAGGTTTAGGCTAGATATAAGGAAGAATTTATTTACAATGAGGGTGGTTGTGGAATTATTAGTAAAATTAAGGTTTTACATCTGAAAATTAAGGTTTATATGAAAAACGTAGCAGTGTTCACCCATTGAGGGAAAGCATGAAATCAAAAGGATCTCTGAGGATGGAACACAGCTGCAGCAGGCATGCGAGGAATCCACTCACACAGCAACTCCCTGCAATGTACCATAGAGGACGGAACGGAGTGGAGACTCCGTGGCCATGCTCCGTGATGATAAAGCGGGAAGAAATGGTTCTCTAGAACTGATAAGCAGCTCATCTGGCCCCCTGAGCCAACAGGTTTTTGAAACCTTGCCAAAGTGCTATCCTCTCGTGAACTTTGCTCATTTTAATATCATTTTAATACCAAAACACACCTCCATCACGAAGGCTACCCGCCTCCGAGGTGCGACCTCCCCTCTTCGAGTCTGCGCTCTCAATTTTTCGTAAACTATACCTTTAAATGTGAAGCGAGAGAATTTTACATCAATCATGATAAAAGGTATGTATGACTACAGTCACTCTAACTCCACCTTAAAGGTAGAAAGGCTATAAAAATAGCCAGGAAAATGGGGGATTTTTGGAGAAGAAGATAACACCATAGATTTTCGGAGAAGAAGATCTTCGGAGGAAAAGAAGATAACACCGTGAGCAAGTCAAGGGAAACTCCATCTCAGACTGCCTCTGACAACCGGGATTGGCCGACGGGCTGAGCCTTGCTTCTCCCCCCCTTGGGATGCCTTGGGTGAGACTTAAACTAAGTGCTTTTCTCGGGAATAGTTACTCCCTAATGTTTATAGCCAGGCTGTATTATTTATGATCTTTTCACGCATTTTATATTTGCACGTGCTTTCTTGCAGACAGTCACTATGACCGGCAATTCAAAAAACCTATATATCTGTTGCACAAATAAAACTGCACTGTTTAAGTAGCCAGTTGTCACAGTTTCTCACTGAACACGACCGAATGCGGCCGTGCCAGTTCATGAGCACGACTGGACTGAAGATGCAGACTGCTATTAGTATATCCAGAATCGTGGTAGTTTAATATACATATTAAACGCGCCTGGACTGGTAGTGGCAAATTGGATATCACTCAGAATTTAAACATAGCCGCATCTAGCCTCTCACTCCAGTGAAGAGCGTTAGAAAGCAAGGGCGTTTATTTTCTGCCAAATTAACGCGACAGTGGTGAAACACTGGAAAGGGTTGCCCAGAGAGGTAGTGGAGGCCTCGTCCCTGGAAACATTCAAGATCAGGTTGGACAGGGCTCTGAGCAACCTGATCTAGTTAGCAGTGTCCCTGCTCGCTGCGGGGGGTTTGGACTAGATGACCTCTAGGGGCCCCTTCCAACCCAAAACTTTCTATGATTCTATGATTCTATGAAAGAAGTAGCAAGTATCATTTGGAAGCAGAGTTTATGAGAATGTAAAAAAGCAGAAATAGTCATAATTGAAGATACAGGAGAGTTAACACTGTAAAATCTAATAGCTCCTTCATCAGAACCATAGTCTGTTATCTAAATGTATAATAAAAACATATTTTAACACCTATCTTGTGTATTATATTCCTGAAAAATGTTTTGAAAAATGTTTTTGTTACCAGGTTAATGTTTCCTTGTAGTCTATGAAGAAAGTGTTTCTTCTGTGTGTCCATTAACATGCTTATGTATCTCCATTTTCATATGCATTCATAGATCTATGACTGGCAAAAGAAGTACAGTATGACATGGATTTTAGCTCCAAAACAGTAGGCCTGTTATCTTAATATGAAATTGCTTCCAGGCCAAGGATGTGTACACCAGGTTTAATCCACAAGTCAATTAAAATGACTGACTTAGAAGCCTTCTGAGAAAAAGTAAAAAAATAAATTGAAAGGACAAGTCAAATCTGCCACTGCTGCCAGGGCAGCGATAATTGCACTATTACCTTAGGTAAATTTTTCTGTGTATCAGGATACTTGAATTGGAATGTTTCAAATGCACATGATCTTCATGGCCATTATTCCCAATAAGATGTTTTCAAATTGGCGCATTTATCCACAACACAGTTTCCTTAAAATAATACTAAAGAATTTCTTATTTTAAAATGTGTAGTAACTATTTACCTGAACCATTTGAAAGAATCCTATAGTTTTGCTGCTGTTTAAAACACCATTTTACTGCTAGTAATATCACAATTATATAGTCAGCTAGGTCTGAAAGCCAGATCTCTTGGACAGGAGGCATTCTGGTTGATTATGTAAAATTAGTCTTCTTGCCAATCGGAGCTACATGAAAGATTTCAGAATGATTTTGCTATCAATTAGCAGTGATGAAACTTCTGGTTTCTTGCATCAACTGTGGGTTTTTTCAGCAGAACTTGTATTCTTTTAAGAACTGAGGGACAAAATTTATAATTCAACATTTCAACAAATAGCAGACCATTATTCTGTCCAAGTAAAAGTAAACGATATACGTTATAAGAAATTATATAGGTCTTAAAAGAAAAAAATAAAGAAGCAAACTTTTCATAAAAACTGGTGAAAAATAGTCCCACAAAACTTTAGTTTGTGTAGGCTGCGGGGAAATTTTAAAAAACAACAACTAAAAAAACCCCAAACCACAAACTTTGTGTTAAAACATATGCAAATACTTTGTAAGTAAAGCATACAAAGTAAGCCTCTATACTTATGGTGCAAAGAGAACCTAAACCGAACAGCACTGGCAGAGTCACCTTCCTGGAGAACTTGAAAAAGTAGAGACAATAACATTGTTCACATGAGTAAACATGTCAAATATAGATAGTCATTACACATTTTAAGTGATGTAATTGGCTATTTCAGAATATAACCAGGGAGGATTTAACTATATTATTAAGAAATAAATATTTTTGCATGTAGCTTTCCTCACTGTTTTCTTACACTAGAAATCTGACGAAATTGCAAATTATTCTGAAACAATTCTTTTTTTTGGTGATAAAAGCAGTAATTACACAAGTATCATTACCTTCTAGTAGCTTTGAAAAGGATGCTCGATAAATTAGGAAGCTATATTTTATTTTCACTGTAGAGATGCTTCTAATATTACACTGTTAGCTATCTGCTCTGCATCTGGTGAAATTGATAAGAAACACTGTTGGGCAGGCAGATAATACACACTGTATGAAAATAGAGTGAAAACACATTACAATTTCAAATAAGTTTTTCTTATATGTACATTTGAAAGTAAATCCACAACCATCTCCTTAGGTTTTAATGTGATTTAACATTACATTTAAGTCAATTCTTAAATTGCAATGCTAGATTTGCAAAAAATTATGTTCACAAGAGCAAGTTTTGATCTGTGCAAATTAGGTAAAACTGGAATAATGCTAAAGATTTAACTAAATCAGAATTTAGCCCATAAGATCTATTACAAATTCGAAAAACATCTATAAATCCCTTGTCATGGCTGTTGCTTTACAGGAGAAGATAAGGGATGTAAACATAGATAAGAACAATATTCTTGGAAGAAAAATCCTTCACAACTTTTTCACTGTTGAGTTTATGTTTTAAATTGTGAATTCTGATTAACTCTGTTACGGCTGTGAAAACCACGTATAGTCTTATTTCTCATACAAAATATTCAACTTTTTAAAACTCTTCGTGTTCATTATTTGATGTCCATGATATATTGCAAGTTAAATACAACAGTAACATTCCACTTTATAAAGCTGTGTATAAACCAGAGCAATATTTTAAGCTCAAGAATTTGGTTTTCGGTTTGTTATATTCAAGAAGTCAGATTTCATCATGTTTTGCCCATATTGTGATTTCATCATGTTTTGTCCCCAAAATATCTAGTCACCTTAGTTTTTCGGTTGCCCTGCAACTTAATGGCAGGCCTGGCCCTCCATTCAGTGCTAATTCAAAGATTTAACTGATTCTGAAAAGAAACATAAAATGGAGGTTTCAGCCATTGTAAATCAAAGATAGCTTTCAAAAACTTTTTAAATAAAAATGCTTCAAGTTTCAGAAGCTTTACAAAATTTTTTTATCATTTAATTTGGATTGTTTTGAAGGAAAAAACCCAAAACAACTGTGTTTCACATAATCAGGAAAGAAATGATTATTCTTGATAGATTTCATACTTCCTCCCTAAAACTTGTACACAGTTTTTAGGACATGTTTGGGAGTGGAATAAAGTTGCCTAAAAATCCGTCACTGTTTTAGATGCTGAGTGCATCACACCTGGCCTCTGGTTTCCTCTACAAAAAGACATGTTTTCTCTGTAAGTCCTGCGTCCTACCTGTGAGGCCCAAGAAAGTGATTCAGATACTTGGCACTACAAAACCTGTCTAGGTACTTGAGTAGCTTCAGAGCAGCCTTCCAGGTTTTGGAATGCATGAAAAGACATCTGAGTTATGCTTCTGATTTCTGGAGCACAACTCTAAGATGTGCTGAGGGTCCCTGTATACACCTTTACTGGGAATTATTCTGCAGAGTAACTGTCTTCCTTGGGCTTTTCTCTGCCTTTGGACAAGAGAGGGAGAACAAGGCAGTAAAGAAGTCTGGAGTAAGGAACTGTGCATCTGTTGCAAGCTACATCCCGAACTCAAAGTCTGGTTGTGTGTGTACCAAACACCAGGAAGAAAGCAGTCGATGGGGGACTGAAAAAGACGTATGGTCTCATGTCTAAGAGTTCAGTAAGTGGGGTATGCAGAAATCAAACATTCAATTAATATGTTTACATACTGAATCCACCAGAAGTTTCTGATTCTGAGTTTTTCCTGGTTGCACTGAGGGTGGATGGGGCATGTGCCAGACCCAAGCCTAGTGTCACGAAACACAGGAACTGGAAATGTGCACTGGAAACAGAAGTGCACTGAGCCTTCCTGGCAGGGTCCTCGCCAGGTAGCAAACATCGAAACAATCATGATACTGCATCATATCATGTTTCAGTTCAAAAAGAAAAACACTGTTGTTGGCTGTTCCACCCTTTTAACTAGACTTCCCTTGAATTGTTGCAGTCCATGACAAGAATAAGAAATCATCTGGGATAAACAATGGATAAAACATACACAAAAGCAAAAGCCAATGGGAACTGTCATCACAGAGAGGTGGGAGTATCAAAAGAGTTAGGTGGATTACACAAGAGTTGAAAAGGCAGGAGCTCCACTCCATAAGGAGCTTTGCTGTAAAAAATGAAAGTCTGTGCTGTATCTGAATTCCATCCTCAGGATCCGAAAGAAATCACACACACAAATAAAGATCCATGCTTAAAAGAGGAACTTCCTGTATCTGTAGCAAACGCAAGGATAAATATTTTTCATGTCTTGCTGTATACTAAATGCCCATGTAGAGAAATAGAATTTAGCAGGAATTCAGCCTCTTCTCAGTTCTATACAGAGAGAAGAAACTATCAGCCAAGATTGTCACAAACAGAAAATATATCCATACTGACTATGCAGAGGGCTAGAAGAACCAAACAGTAGGGCCTTTGCCAACCAGTAAAGAAAGTTTTGTTTCTTCTTTCTCATTCTACTTTGTTTGTTTGTTTGCTTGTTTTCTGAACAGTAGCTGTTCTGTGCAGTGGTGTGTAGAGTGTGTCAACATTAATTTAAAGTGCCTTCACTCCCTCCACAACCTCAGATGCCAAGGCAATGCAACACTTTGAAGAGGAAATGTTGCCAGTGGGACATACAGGCAACTCTGGATGAGCCCAGATGACTCTCAAAACTGCAGGAACCACAGGGTAAAGGGGAAGGAAGGTCTGAGCTCAGAGTAGACTGAAGAACTAATTATGACAGTCAAAGGGATTATCACACAAAGAGCAGCTGTTGCAGGTGGAATTACTAGTAACTGAAATGAAGGCACGCTTGTTGTGTATAAAATATGAGGTCAACTACATACACCTTAAAGCGCTAGGTATCTGTAAAGGCACCACCTTAATGAATCCTTCCAGCAGCCTGGAAGAGACCAGGCTCAGGGACTGCCTTGGCCATGTTAAAACACATTTGTTCTATTGAAAAGCACAGTTATCTTGCTAATCCTTTGTTTTCCTATCACAGGTCGTATTTATTAGACTACCCCAAATTTTTATAGTCAAGTTGCCTTTAATCACCAGGAAAAGGAGGGAGGAAAGAATGAAAGGAGAAAGAGGAAATTAAACCAATACTAAGTAAAGCCTTTGTCTGATTCCAGGGCATGTAGACAGTAATAAATGTCTCACATACTTTTTTATGGAACAAGTTGTTTGTTTTTTCTCTCAATAAGGTGCACATGGAAGGCACAAAGAGCATTGAAGTTTAGGGGATCTTTACTATTTAATTCAGTTTATAGGACTACATGCATACCATGGCATTCATTGTGCTTTACATAAACTACCCCAAAGAATATGTCTCACTTTTTGAGCCAGTGTAGTAAATTTTTTCATTCAGTCTTTCGCCTGCCTGACAGAAGTAGTTATTTACTTCTTTTTGTATGAGTAAAGAGTCATTCAGTTGGGAAGTGGACTGTTGGCGTGGGAGATGGATCATGGCAGTAACGATACAATCCCAGTATGGGTATGATCGTTCTCCTTTATTAGTCAGCGAACCAGGGTTTATATAGCAAAGCAATAACAGCATTTGATTGGTTAGATACCCTTAACCATATATAGGCAAAACTGCTATAACTCGCTGCGATTGGTGCAAAGCTTCATCTCTCGATGCGGAAGCAGTGATATGACAGGAAGCAGC
>Ga0065711_1039417_pt1 | contig 17864 bp, 12 predicted proteins | sample Hoacrofraction12_FD_59098 | JGI IMG/M metagenome (GOLD analysis project Ga0065711, IMG submission 59098) | Hoatzin crop microbial communities from Cojedes, Venezuela - Epithelial fraction 12 v2 (version 2) | ecosystem: Host-associated > Birds > Digestive system > Esophagus > Crop | place...
GATGGGGCCTCACTAGGGCAGTGTAGAGGGGAAGGAGAACCTCCCTCGACCTGCTGGCCACACTCCTCCTAATGCACCCCAGAATGCCATTGGCCTTCTTGGCAGCCAGGGCACACTGCAAGCTGTTCACAGAGTCAGTTCAGATATCATTTTGAATACGTAAGCACCAATCTGAGCAGGAAACAGAGCTTTTACAGATACTGGGGCTCTCACAAAATGGCCATACAGCCTGTAAAACCTGAGACTTGAATTTGGTTTTCTAGAAATGTATTTTGTGTCTCAAAGAGAAATAAACATTCATGTAGTAAGAATTACATGACTGCCCTTTTTTTTCTTATTGCTATTTATATAAAGGGCACTTTTGCCTTTCAATACAAGAGTTGAAGATGTCCTGTTACTGGCCAAGTTATATCCCCTGACGCTTGACAAATTACAGAAAGCACTTTTTTAGTAAGACTGCCCACAAGTCTGCCAGAACCAAAATGAAACAAAAATAAACCAAAAAAGAATCTCTGTCCTTACCGGAACCACTTCCCGTTGCTGAATGACTAAACATGAGGAGCAGTCTCAGCTGGAGACAGCAAGTTAAATTAAGGAAGGGAAGCACAGGTGCTTTTTAGGAGGAGAGGAAAATTCTTCAGGTATGTAGCCCAAAGATGGTGTTAAATTTTGTTTCCTAAAAAAGAACATTCCCAGACTGTGAATGGCTCTTAGGTGTAGCGAGATGCCTGGAGGAAATATAAATATTTTGGTATAAAGTCCTTTCCTGAAGAGAAGCGTTTACCCTTAGCAATTAAGAATCAGCAGTAGACAACTATTCCTGTAATATCTCTGGGTGGTTTTATAACACAACCTGGAGAAATGCCTTGAAATATTAAAATACAGAGATGTGCAGTAATAGCAGTATGGCATCACTATTATTGCCACTATAGAATAAAAGCTATAAGAGTCTTTCTCTTCCAATTTTTAGTCCATATAGCTATATCTATTTTACAATTTTTAATGCTGGCAAACTCAAGGGAAGCTTTCTTCCTCAAAAAGCTGTGGGACAAAGTGGGCTGAGTTTAGGTGAGACTGGATGAGGCTTCACCTGAGGTCTGAGTCAGAGGAACATGGACTAGGCTCTGCAGACTTCTACTGTTAAAACAGTCTGCCAAAGAAGAAAAATGGACATAATGTGATTTAAGAGCAATAAATTTTTCTTACATGACTTGATTTTGAAAGCAAGCAAGGGAGAAGAAAGCAGATGAATGACACGAGTGAGATGTGCCACAAGCTTCTCTCTATTTTCCCTGCTTTGTATCAGCCAATGCAAAAAGTGACAGCACTCTGTTGCAAATCAGTTCCAGCATTCCCATGATCAGACTTTAATGGATTTAGATCTCAATTTGCATAGAAAAATTAAGCTGATTTATTTAAATCAAAAGAAAAGAATAGCTACGGACTCAGAAGTCGCACTCACTGAGCCAGTGCTTGGTGTGGATTAAGCAGTGATTTCCCCCCCGTCGCGAGGAATCACCCCCAGCAGAGCGTGTGCCCACCTCGTCACTCGCCGTGCATTTTCCTGGAAAATCACACAAACTGGCAGTTTAAGCCGCACTGTGATTTGCAGGGGCTGAATCACAAGCACACATTCCCTCCTGCTGGCTCTACTGTTGAGACAGTGATTGTCGGAATAGAGAAAGGCAGGCACTGGAGACAGGGAAAAGACCCTCATGCTCAGCAAGCAAAGTAACCAACAGAGAGTCAGATCCCAGCAAATTGTGGGCTTTTCTTCCACAAAACCCAAGGAAAAAAACCCACAAAAACAAAAACCAAAAAACAAAACAACCACCAACATTCTGCTTACTTGGTTATGGTTAGCTTCAGGTCTAGTTTCCTAGATGAGAAAACATCTGAGGCTTTCCTTTGCTTGTGCAAAGCTCTTAGCCTTTCCCTGGCAGCTGCCACCTCGGAGGTGGAGGAAAGCTCATGCCTTTTTCACACGGCAGGCTCCAGCTCCATAGCCTTTAAAGATTTCAAAGTCTCTGAAACTGCAGTGCAATAGTGCTGTGACAGAAAAAGCAGAAAAACAAGGTGGCAAATTTTTAGATCTGCCTGTTTTGTACTGTGCAATGCAAGAAAATCAAAAAAACCTTCAGAAACCTCAAACCTACTGTTCTTCAGCAAGCGCAGTGCATTCACAATTCTTATACAGCAGTTGAAATGTTGTCTGAAATGCATGAAGCAAATCTGTTCCAAAGAGCTCCAATCTCCTAGTAAAAAAAAACCAAAACAACTGGCATTACATAAAATGTAATTTGTTTCTTGGTGGTTTTTTTGCACAAATCTTAAAAACATTCGATCTTTCTGATAAGCTGGATATACTGGCTCTCGACATGAGCTGGAAAGGGTGTTTGTACCCAAATTTCTTATGTTCCTCAGCATGCCATGTGTTTTATGCTGACTTGTCTCCAAGTCTTTCTTCATTCTTTGGATTCAGAGTGGTTCCTTTCAGTTAAAGCTTAGCAGGGTAGTTTTGCATGGTTTATATTTCTACATCACCCAACTCTGTGTATAACACATTTATTTGAAAAAAGCAAGGCAATAATTATTTGGTAAATTAGTCTGTGCAGTCCTGGCATCAGCAGTTATGGCGAAATTGCAAGACACTAACAAAACAGTAAAAGAGGGCATTTTCCTTCTGAAATTCCAAACCAAATTATGGTGAGCAGCAAGTAATTAAACTGTAGTTTATCTTATTACAAAGTTTACTGCAGCTTGGATGTAAAATTAAATTATCATTTGCCTTTCTGGCAAGAAATAACTGTCTTTGAACTATCTGACCACAGTTTATGTTTTGCAGCCTTCACGTTCTCTTCCTCTCTCTTTCCCCTTGAATGAAATCAAGTGATGTCTTACATCAGTGGCAGCAGCAGCTCTGGCTGTTTCTAAACCTGCAAGTTTCTATATTTAACAATGTATTCTGGATGGGACGGACTATTACATTTCTGCATGTCTTACTAATAAAGATGACTATTTTCTGAGCAATCTGCTTCTATCTGTAAAGGATAAAGCTAAGCTTTGTCTTACTCCGTCTGCACGGACAACTGATGGGAGAATAAACAGACTGACGTTTAAGGAAGGTTATTCTCAAGGAATCAACGTCCTCTATCTCCCCCCAGTTTATGTGGGTCCCCCAATGACCTCTCCGTTTTGCTGGCACAGCTGTGTGGGTCTGCCCTGTTCATTTCCCTCCCCTGGGTGATGAAGTTTTCCCCACAATACGCCACACTGGGATCAGCAGTTTAGTCCCTTGTGTGAACAGGCTCCACACCTAACAGTTTTGGCCTGATGAGATTCAGGTTAAGCTGGACTGCTACAGTCTGCAAGCTATTCAGCAACACCTTCAGCAAATGCTTCCTATCAGATGGCCTTCAACATGCCTCCTCCACCTGCCTTTGTTTTCTTAACCGAAAAACTGGTACAATAAGACTACTGATCTTTGGAGACTCAGAAAATTAAGGGAATTTTCTGGCCAGGTGGATTTTCTCCATGCTGGCCTGGCGTCTGGAATTGAGGTGGCTAAGAAGGACATCAGTGCTGTGCCACGATGGGAATGCTCTAACTGCCCTCCCAGAAAAGGCTTTGAGTCCATACTTCTAGGCAAGGTTCGCTGACAGGTGTAAAATACTCTGGCTTTCTGTTCTGAGTCTGGATGGATTATTGGTGAAAACATGTGGCTCTTCAGGGAGGAGGTGAAAGAATCAGAAGGTAGTTTTATATCTGGCAGCTGGAGATGTATCTGCCAGGGCAAAGGCACAACCTTAGTGTAACACGTACTGAACTTCCAGATCTGAAGCAGATTTCTGAGTTCTGCCTTCCTCATTATAGACTTAACAAATTACTTGATCCTTTGGCTATTGTACAGCAAGAAGACAGTCACAGGATCTTAAACAGATAAAGGATCTGAGACAGCAGTTTTCTTCAGATTTTCACATCAGCTTTCTGTGTTTCTCCCAGTGTTTCTCCTGCTGTGTTATCTGCTGTTTCTGAATGTTTCTTCTTCTCAGAAATGTCCCCAGGAAGAGTACTAGATAAATGAATGTTACTTTTTTGTAGATTTATTGTGATTTTTTTTCCCAAAAAAAGAAATATCACTTTACTGACTGGCATTCAGTCCTGTGCTTCTGAACATCAAAAGTTGTATTTCAGCCTCCCAGCTTCAGCAGCTGAAAACGAAAATGGATAGGAAGGTGACTGAGGAGGCAGGTGCAGTAACAAAAATGTAGCTCCGCTTTCCCCTCTGGTCATGTTTCATTTCTCTCTGATTTTTGTATTCCTTCTAATTTCTCTTTGCATTATTCTTTGCACATCTGAAAAATTAGGGGGAAAATCGTGATTGCTTACTGTCATCCCCAGGCTCTTAGTGGTAACTGTCAAATGTGGAACCCAGCAGCACCAGCTCTGCTAGAGGAGCATGAGCCAGCCATTCTTTGCAAAACCCTTTAGCTTCAGATGACTTTCCCCCTCTCAGTTTCCTCTTTGCTTCTGGCCCAGATTCAGTGAGAGGCACACATGCACCCAGATTAGCCATTCTGCTTTTTTCCAGCTGTGATGCAGGAAGAGGTCTCCTCAGTAAGAAACCTTTAGATTGTCTCTGCTTAATTTGGAATAACAAGGAAAAAAAAAATCAGATGCTGAGGACGGTGACAACTTCTAATGCAAAGCAACCCTGACCCCCAAAGACTTTCCACAAAAGCTGCTGTTATGAAGTCTGCCTGACATGATGGTGGTGAAGACTGCAAATTTCCCACTTCCAGAAACTTCTACATCATCCAAGAAACAGAACAGGTCAAAACCAAGTCATCCTCTTCACTTTAGGCTATCAGTTGCCACTCTTGAAGCTGTAACACAGCACTGAATAGACAGTTTTTGGTAAGTTTTCAGTGCTCCTGAAAGTACTGTAGGATTTCTGCCACAGGGTACTTTTGTGTTTAGCTCACTGTCAGAAATTCCTGGTCACCAGCCCTCTTAAAATCGCAGCTTCCATGTGAACCTGTCATGCTAAGGAAGGCTGATGGCTACCAGCAGGCATAGATGCTGATAGGCAAAGACCTTGAATATCTGAGAGGTTAATGGGTGTGCTAACCACCATAAAAAGCACTTTAGCCTCGTAGAGAGTAGGCTAGGTGAAACGGCAGGAACATTATGCAGAGCTTTAGAGCACAGTGAACAGAAGCTGAGCCACAGGATCCGTGGGTTTCTGGCGTTGGGGCTGCAATGCGGCAGCTATGCTTCTGAGCTCTGTCTGTCAGGAAGAAACAAACAAGCAAGAAACCACTAGTGGGAGAAGCCAGGAAGACAAGGAGAAAATTCGAGATGCACTGGTATGCTGGTGCTGAGAGGGAGCCAGAAAACTGAGCCAGCTTGGAGTGCTGGAAAAAGAAATTGCCTCTTACTTATTTTTATTGTGTTGAGGGAACAAAAAATTTGTATACTTTCCCTAAAAAGAAGCAGGACTGCATGCGAGCAATACTTGGCTACATCACGAGTTTCCCTTTCTAACAGACACAAGTCAGCAAGACCCTGAATGTTGACTCATTCATGCTAAATCTCACTGTGTTATGTTGTGTTACACTGTGTTTTCCACCTTTTTTGATTCCTTAAAGTTCCCAGTTAAGGCATGGACCCTAGTATAATGAATTCAGAGTATCAATAAAATGTCTACTTTGCTTAGTATTTGCAGACCCTTAGAGTGATCTGTAGATTTTCTAAACATCTGTGACTGCGATGTAAAAATAAACAAGGTGTGCTTGTGACCAGCTGTTATCAAACATCTTTCCAAGTGTAAAAAACTTCTTAACTTGTAAGCAGTGACAAAGGTAGCTTTATCTGATATTTCCTTTTTTAATATATATATTTGTGATTTAGCGCAGTGCTTTTTGTTTATTCCATTACAGAAATTTCTTAGGCAACTCTTGCCCTACATATTGGAAACCATGTGTGTGAAGATGACTTCACATGGCTCAGAGAAGTTGACATCACCGCATCCTCCCAAAAGCAAAGGCAACAAAAGTTAATGATATTTATCTCCTGCTTTCACACAGAAATATCCCAGAAGACTGCAGAGATTACATATAGAGGGACCATTTCACCCTTCACTGAAATTCATTCACCTCTGTATCATCTGTGCTTTGCAGTACTCCTGTTCTGTGCATTAATGGACCAATAAAACATTCCTTGGTATGCTTTAATACTACGGAATATTTCTTCCTATGGTAGGTCCCACCGGAGTGAAATGATTCATCTTGCTATTTCTTTTGGGTGTTTCAAGATGTTTATTTTTACTTTTGACACATTTCAGCATAAGCTGCTGAGGCAGATATCTCAGCTTGTGAGCAGCTTGCAGATAACAGCTTGGTTCTTTCATTCTCTAAAATACTCAGGTCACTAACAGCTGTGCATCCTGATGATCACAAAGCAAACGCTTTCTTACAAAGTATCTCTCAGAATGCTTTAAAAATAACACTGAGATTGCTCCATAACCCAGATGTATTTGAACTTGATTCGCTACACCATCTCTTTAATCATCTGCTTGACAGAAAAGGATTTAAACATTTAGCTCTATCAGTGGTCTTTACAGAAAAGTGGGAAATCATATTGACCTATCTAGTTCCTGTCATGTATATGTTTTTAAGTTCAAGCAGATAAACAATTCTGCTCAAGTCAAAGAACCCACTCCTGCTTAATTTTCAGCATGTGTTTTAAAAGCTTTGAGTGGGCCTGTAATCTTCAGACATTTCTTTCACTGTCAGCTTTTCCCCGCTGGTGTTGGATTATAAAATAACTAGAGATTAGCTCTTTGTGTTGAGGCCGGATTCTGCTGCCCTTACAGACTCTGACCAACACCTTCTCTGGTGAGGAATTCATAGAAATCCATGAGGCCAAGGGGTAGTCAACCTTGAAACTCTTTAATTATCATTTTCAAAGCTTTCCAGGCTCATAAACAGGCTGCTGAGAAAACCCTTGCAGACTTTCATGGGTGCAAGAATAAATTTTCTTGAGACAGAGTTTCTGTATGACACAGACCAGAAATCTGCACATGACCTCCTTCATAATTTTTAAGGTCTCTTAAAAATATGTATTGAATATACTGAGAAAATCTAAGAGGAATCTTTTCACTTCCAATTCATGTCTTCCCAGCACTTAATATAGCAAGTAGTGAGCTATAATCATGGACAACTACAAACTCTCAGTATCCTGAAGGCTTCTTAGCAGGACCTGGCTGCTGTTAGGATATGAATTAAGGCAGATGTTGGCAGCTGTTACTTGCTTCTTCTCTGTTCTGACTTGGTCCTTTGCTTGCCTGTCTTCTTGGAGGTTGCTGCCTGAGAGGTACACAGTGGCTCTTTCTCTTGCTGCGTTCAGCCACTCCTTTGCTTTGTCAGTCTTGGATCTACTGGGCATTCCTGAAACATTTCAGCTCCTCTGTCCCTTTAAAGGCCCGTTATTAACTGAATTACAGATTTCCATGTTCCTTTTGCTTTAGTTTCCTCTCTTTGACAAATCTTGGATCTCCTTTGCTTGCCCCAGTGATTTTAATTTACTCTCTTAATTACTGAATTTGCTTTGCTGTCCCTCACTTGCCTTCACTAGTCCCTTGACAGAACATCAACTAATCTAAATCAGCATATCTCTCCTGATCCCAGAAAGCTTTTTCTGGAATATTTCTGCTTGGTGGGAGGCTACGGTCCGTATACACTGGTGTATGCTGCTCTGGGAAAACAGTGCAGCCTCCAGTTTGTTCATGGCAGTTTGGCTTCCAGAAGGTGCTGTAACCAGCGTGACCAGAAATGGGTAGGACATAGCAGCCCTAATGCTTTCTTTCAACCTCCCTCTGTCTCCTCCCACCTTCTCACAGTTCTCAAACCTCCACCTTTGTTGTAACTTCTACACTGTGAGCACAGGCTCGTAGTGCATGGGATAGTTCAGGTTTGAAGGGGTCTCCTCCTGCCCACAGCCGGGAGAGCTCTGAGATCAGACCGGGTTGCCCACAGCTCTTTCCAGCTCAGTCTTAAAAACCTCCAAGGACAGAGACTGTACAATGCCTCTCAGCATCAACTTCCAAATCTTAACTGGCTTAATAGCATCTTTATGTATCATCTTTCTGGCGTATTGTCAGAACCTTGCTGTGCTTTGCTGCCATTTATTCCCTTGCTTGGTATTTACTTGCCAACCTTCGTGTACCTACTGAGGGATATATTCCAAGCAGTACCTGACCTCTGCTAGTATTGAAATCAAAGGCAAAATCAAAGGGATTAAGGCTGTATCCACTGTAAAAAAAGGAAATGCAGTCTGGACCTGAATCAGCTTCTGCTGTTACTCAGATAGGTACCCAAAATACGTCTCAATTTGTTCTGCATAATTTGTTAGCCTGATGTAGAATTGCTGTTGTTCCCTTTTCATTTAGAAACAATAAAACCCAACATTTTCAAGCTGCACAAATGCAGTTTTAAAAAGAGACATTAATAAACATTTTTCTACATCTAGTGATGGATAAAAATATTTCTAAGCTTGGACCAGCATTTTTTTAATTAAATATTAATTATCTTTTACTATTTCTAGTTAAATTATCAGCTAAAGCAGAGAAGTGGGGAAAAAAGAGCATTTTGGAGTCATGAGACACTTCAACATTTCTTACGGAACATTTTGATAAAAATAGAAAGAAAAAGAAAACATCATGTTAATAATGGCAAGGATGACCTTAACATTTTGGATGCTGAGACTGTCTTAGTCTTTACTTCCTTCTGTGGGGTAATATTTATTTTAATGATCATTTGTATTTGCAAAGAGAAAGAAAATAGTAGGGCAATGCAAGCTGGACTGAGGACAGAACATGTAAGAGCACATGTTTTAAAACTTTCAGCTGTGTTCAACAGCTGACTACGTCTGGAGTTATCTCACTGGATCTTAACTAGTAGTGGTGTAATGTACTATTGTATCAAAGTGATGAAGAAGAGTACTCAGTTATTCTCTCCTTGGAAACGTCTAGCTTCACGGTACTCAAATTTATTTCAGTCAGACTGTAGGAAAGGAAACGCATTAGAACATGGCTTCAGAAGGATTTTCTAAAATACAGTGAGACAGATTTTGCCACTCTTGCTTACTTTAAGTAGCATCTTGAATGAAGGTGGCAGGAAATGGCCATGTAGTACAGCTGTATTAACTAATTGTTTATCTGATTTCTGGCATTAGTCTTCACTTTTCCGCTCCTCAGTCAAGCTTTTATAGTAAACAATTTTGAGTCATTTACTGACATCCAACTTCACGACTTTTGGAGTAGTTATCCCTTTGTTGCAGTTGCAGTAGTGCATTGTGCCTCTAAATTACAAGGCTAGATAGTAGTGTCTCAGATTCCCTCTGAATCACCAACAGTCAGTCTGGCAGAGTAGCTTCTGAAGGCCTTTTATTGACAAAAAGTGGCATTTTAACACCTGTTCATCTTATTGCCCCATTTGCCTCTGTCTGCCTGCAGAGCTAAATGGGGGTCTCTTGGATGGTATTATTATAGCAGATTTTAAAATAAATAAATACATACATACATACATACATACATACACACATACATACATAAATAAATAACACTAATTATTCCAGGAAAGTGCTTGCATTTTTGTTCTGAACAAAAATCCTACTGCAACTTGTTTGAACAAAGCTTTGTCTCGTATTCTCCAGCACATGCATCTCATCTGGCGTGCTTTCTGATTCCGTGAGGATGCAGGTACGCTTAAAATACCCTTGCTTTTGGTGCAAGTCGATTGTTTTATCAGTACTTGAGACTGTAGCCTTTTCTTTTTCCCTTCTGTGAGCTTTGTCTCAGGTCCTGAAGCAAAGACCAAGAATGCCTCTACGCTTAGAGACTGCAATGTCAGTTTACAACAATTTACATATTTTTTAGTAAATGTATATGGCAGCTAGTTATTGGATCAGAAAACAAATTTCCCCTTAAAAGACAAATGCTATGGAAAAAGACGGGCATAGGCTGTGCAAACTACCATGGCAGTTTGCCACCGGCCCCCTGCAGAGCCCTGAAGAGGCTCCAGCACAGGACCGCACCTCCCACCTCCCCTTGCCATCGCCTCTCCGGCTGAGGACAAGCAGTAGGGAGGGGAGACAGTCCCTGTGCCGCCCGTGGTACACGGACACAGAATCGAGCCCTGGGGATGGCAGCTCGCCTGTGCGTGTGCCTTGTGGCAGGATCAGCTGTGCCTGTGCCATTCCTACCACGTCCCTCTAGGCTCTTCCTGAAGATCTCCAGTAGCAGGGACTCCAAAATTTCTAATCCACTAGAAACTTCCTTCCTGATGCCTAACATCAATATCCTTTGCAGCAACGTATACGTTATTATTTTGTCCTGTTCATTAAGGGAGATGAAGTCCACCTGCAAAGCTCAGTCCACAGAGGAAGATGAGCTAATCTAATGACAGCTCCCCTAAAGGCATATCTAAATGACTACAAATATGCCATAACCTATGTCCGTCAGCTGCCCAGGGAAAGTCTCTGCTGCTTTGTGCTCAGCCTCTTCCTATTTCGCAGAGGTGAATGAGATTCATCGACTTGTTCAAGGCTTCACAACCCCTGGGTAGCAAGTCTGAAATATTAAAACTGTATTCAGGAGGTGAACTCTAAGAAATATCAGATAGCAAAGGGGATGAATAGTTGCTATATAGTTCTACAGAATAAAAAACAAGACTGTCAGTGTACTAAGCTTTTGAAATAAATAATTAAAAAGGTCCAAATAAGAAGAACTATATATATGCAATTTTTGATCTTACAGTTGGAGCTAGTCATGTTTTATGCAGCCCAGAAAGCTGCTTTCTGCATCTTTTTGTGGGATCTACCTCACAGTGATTTCCAAATGTGAAGCTGCATTCCTGCGAGTGTACATAAACGCAGTTGTGTGTAAGAAAGCTTGCAAAACCGCTGTCACAAGAAGAAAGTCTAAAAGTATTCCAAAAGTGAATCTGACAAAAGTAGTATGTAAAGCTCGGACCCCTTTTACTCACACCCTATTTCATCCTTAGAGAATGAAGCATCACAGTAGAGCTTTATGAGAAGCAGTTTCAAGCTGGCATTCATGTTTTACTAGCTGGAAATCAATTTCAGCCTTAGACAGTGGAGCTTCCAATTTTAGTGCCTGCTGCTGATAGAGATAAGGGATCCTGACACAGGAGTTGGGCCTGCAGGGGCTCGTGCAAGTGGTTAACTTCGTGTTTTGTCACGACGCCCGGCAACATCAGAGAGATGGTACTTTGTGTACAAGTCCTAGAAAGACTGGCACCATGTCGAACATCTTTTGTGAGGAGACAAGCCTCTTCCAGCCAAAATGGAATGTGCAACTAGTTCACTGATCTAATTTTTATGTATATAGGTATTTAAGGAACGAGTCTTGAAGCTTGCTGAGAATGCATGGAGTTGGACAAGTTTATTGCTGTGGATTCACAGGCACAAGCTGAGTAGTTGGAATTTCCAGATTTGCTCAACAATTCTGGCAAAACTACTTTATTCCCTACAGCATGTAGCATTTTTTCTGTTTTTTTCAGCAAAGTACAACTATTGATTATGAGATAGCATGTACACAAAAATCCTACAACAAAACAAAAAAACCCATCGAATAAAATAAAAACTCTGTCAGTTTAAGTTTACCAGAGGGTCAGTACAAGGAATTTTGGAGCGCTCGTTAGCTGAGCTCACACGCAGAGGTTAATTCAGCTTGACTCATTGATTGACAGAGTGATAAACGGATTTAAGGCGTAGTTCCACTATGTGCTTTCTTCTGTGGTGAATTCAGCGTAGGAAGTCTCTGCGCTCTCACCTGTGTCTCCCATGGAAGCGACTTCTCCCCATTTTTGGACTACACTTCTCTCTTCCTTCAGCTGAATGACAGCTGCTGGAGGGACTGCTGGATCGCTGGGTTAGGAGTAACCCTGCCAGTCTCAGCTTTCACTCGACTTGCACCACTGCACAGATGCCCCAATCTGGAGCCTAGGTCGCCAAGCACTGCAAAAGCCCACCTGCAGGGAGGGTGAAATGCAGATCTGGGACCTTCAGACCTTCTTATGGCAGCTTCATCATGGGAAACAGGGGAAACGCATACCTACGCCACCCCGTCAGGGTGCAGTCAGACTAGACAGCTGACCTCAGCCTACAGCTTTCTCCTTTTGAATAGCACAGTCCTGTTCCCATCTCCATGGATCCACCACCATAGCTTCTTGCCTTCCTTGCCCTGTCCTCCATCCCCAGGTCCCGCCTGTCGCATACCAACACCTCTTCTGTCTTTGCTCTCACAGTTGTCTCTCCACAGCCGGCCAGCCTGGCAGGCAACCACACTTTCCATCTGCTGGGCTGCATCTCAGCCACGTTAGCGATTGTGTCCTGAGGCTGTGCTTTCGTGGACATTTGCCAGGGAAACACCGCCTGCTTGGGCACTTCTTTCGACAAGAGTGGGTTCCCTGCTCCTGTGCCGTGCCTGTTGTGTCGGTCCCTCTGGTTGCTGAGCATCACAAGGAACCATGACGACAAACGACCTAGAGAAAGAAACCTCCTCCCTTTTCTTTACAGTTATTTTAACCAGAGCAATTCACTGCTATTGCTTCTCGCACAATGCTGCAAACAGCTGAACCACAGGACACAAATTACTGAAGCCACCTAACAGCTGCCAAAAAGAAACGTCACAGGAGCCACAGCCTCAGATGGATGCTGAACAGTAGCTTATTGTCTGTTTGGGGTATTTTTCCCTTAAGTTTTTGGTTTGGACTTCGTATTATGTCATCTCATTTTGGAAAACTTTCCTTTATTTAGAACTAGCCAGGATTAGTCATTAATTTAATCAGGAAGAGCCAGCAAGTACCTTTTGACAAAGCTGTGACAGTAAGCCGACAATTTTGTCCTTGAATTTTCTAGGCCTGTTAGTACCTATGCTGTGTCAGTTAACGAACTGTTTAAATCATACAGTGACTCTTCTTCTTGCTCACTATATGCCTCATGGGTTTATCAACCTAAGAGCTTTTTTTCTTCTCCCTGCAGGTTTTGAGAGTTTAGTCCTGACCTTTGACTAGATGACTGCTACAGGATTTATCCTACAGTTCTATGTTTTGTCATATAAACTGACAATTCAGCAGATAGCCCCATGCTATCACAAGTACAAATGACTTGGATGTGAGGTTCACAGAAAGGGAGCAAGGCTGTGGGATTTAGGAGGAGAACTAACGTGCTTCCGCTTCTCTCTCCAGCAAATATCCTTCCCTAGACACAATGCAAACAAAATTGGGAGGATGGTGAAGATTATGTCCGTAACAAGATTCATCATGACACAGTGTCATGATGAATTATCACAGAGGAACTGCAGCCAGATAATATGCAATTAGTATTACAGAATACTTTATCAGGGCTTCTTCATTCTTGCAGTTTAGGAAGACAACTGGCTGGCCATCAGAGAATGAGCAAACAGTTCCCTGACATCTTCTTCCTCATTCCACGTCTCCCCTCCCATCTGCTTTCATTTCTTCTTTCTGATTGCTCTGATGTCCTTTTTGATGAGGTACTAATAATAGCAAGGGTGCCAACCTACTTTTCTTCAAAATGTTCAAGTCACACAGCATTGCCACAGCGCCAGGCGGCAGCTGCCGGTCAGGCAGCGGGCTACAGCAGAATAAGAAGGGGTGCACTTGCAAGTTTTCTTTAGTTTTGCTTTGCTCTTTACATTTGTGTTCAGGGACAAAGGAAACCGAGAGTAGGAAGGAGGAAGAGGAGAAGAGGTTGTTCAGAGAAGTGCAGAAAAGAACAATCAGTTGCAAACCTTGGCACAACCTGTTCCAGCCTGGCACCGCTTTATGTCTCGTGTGGATTACGTGCAGAGGGTTTCTGAGCACACCTCTGAGGCTGGTAAGACGCGATAACAACGAGCTGGGGCCCAAACTCCACCCCCACTGAATGAAAGCAAAATGAACTCTATGGCTACAAGCTTCCAGGATTTACACCTGATGGAGGGGGTTATTCTTTCATACCTATAGCTGTTGTTTTCCCCATTTAGGAATGTCCTTTGGGAAGAATGTAGCAGTAAAGCTAGCAAGCTGCAAATACCATATTTTTATGTTAATGTCTAGAAAGCCTTCTTATTTCTTTAAAAAGCAGAAATTACCTGTATTCTATTCAGTGAAATTTGCTCATTTTAAATGGAAAAACAAAAGGTCATATCTCTGTTATGCATATTGTCACATGACAGATACGTTTAGGAATATAAAACAAAAAAAGTTCAGAAGAGGTCATTTGACAGAAATCAAACATTTCATATTGCTTTGAAATACGTGGGCTAAACCGGGGAAGTTCTGGAATGAAATGTCATTACAACACAGGTCAGAGTGATCGGTCACTAAAACATTGCCCTCAATCTGCATTTTTTGACAATTTAAGGTACTATTTTAGATCTGGTGTACCCAGCGCTCTTGGCAGAGGCCATTTTCTAGACAATTCTTACATCTCAGTTAGCCTGGACTGAAAAGATGTCTGAAACACAGACAAGTTGGCAGGTCTATTTTGTGACTATATGTGTCTTCTTCCTATGCAGGTTTGAACAGCCTGCATCTAAAATAGCCTCTTTGGGAAGAAAAAAAAGCATACTATGTCTTAATTTAAAGGTTTAGGAGAAATGCTTCTTCCTCTCCCTAAATTCAAAGAAAGGAACAGCTCCAGCCTTGCAATTCCAGCAGACAGAGCATCCGCTTGCCTTACTTTTTATTTTGTATATAGCAGAAAGGCCCGATCTGTTATGAAACCCAGCTGAATGCATGTGCTTTACTTCGCATAATCCTTCACTGTCTTTCCTCTACTGAGATCGTGGTGAGATAGGTTCTAAAACATTAGCCAAAAGCAGTGTTTTCTTAAGAAAAGGGCTGAGAACCACCTAATGTCTCTGAAAATTGTTCTGAGAACTCATTTATTTAGCTCAGGAGTCTTCTGTCACATGCCAATAACAGCCACAAAGGCTTGAATCAGATTACTTGAAAGGACTTATTCTCAAAAAAATTAAGGTTTGAACCCCTCTCTGCTACATTGTTCCTGTCTGCAGCTCCTTGAATTTTAAGTACACTTTCCTTGGCCACTTCTGGAGATGTCATTTCCCTGGTACAGCTCACAGAAGTCCTTGAGGATATGAGTTCACTATTATCTTCTTATTTAAGAAAACAGGAAAGGCACATTAAAAAGACACACGAAAATCAGGCATATCTATTTATGTACAAGAATATTAAGAACACAAGATGGGCCTCTCGAGTTCACCCACGTCATAGCCATGGCTAAGCACCATCTACTTTCCACAGGAGCCGCTTTCTCAGGCACCAGTACTGTGGACAATGGAGCATGGTGCAGGGCTGCTAACACTGACTTGTCCATGTTGTATACGATGGCACCACGCAGAGAAAATTGTTTGGTCCTTAGCACCTCTCAAAAGGGCTCTGTAGCAGCTTAGGAGCAGCTGTCCCTGCTTCTGTTTCCGCAGGTAATGCTGACTTTGGTACACAGCTGACTTCTCTGCACTGAGAGGCACAGACCATGCCTTTAGTCTCTCTGCGATGGCTGCTCCTCCTTCCTTACCTGGTTAGCTCATTCGTGAAGAACTGGTTTGTCAGGCCCCTTATTAATGATGAGCTTGTTGGTTTTGTACTGGGATATCAGCTCTGCTTATGCTGTCCTACAGGAACTGGAGTCACCATCTGTCACATCTCCATACAGTGAATTCTGCACTGCTAACAGGCTGGTTATCGCTGACTGCAAAGTTCACAGCATCGCTATTTCAACAAACACCCCTCATCTGGGACCCCTGCCTACACAGATGTAATCTGAATGCTTCTTAGGACAGCATTTATGGTCCAAAGAGCCAATCCACAATGTTCTACTGATCCTGGGGTTTGATACCAAGCCTGAATTTGCTACTCATAATCTTTAAAATGTTTGCTCCATGGCATATCCTGCACACATCCTCAGACCCCCTTTCGAGTTCAGTACCAATGGTTCTCTCTCGCCACCTTTGCACCTCCAAAACAAGTCTCACCCTCAGTGATGAAACCTAGGTGGTAGACTTCATGGTAGAAACCATAATGTCAGCTGGGCAAATAAGGCTGACCAACAATGTTTATTTTCCATCTTCAGAGGGAACTGGTGACAGAAAATTCTCTCTCTTGGACTCCTTTGATCTTGGGTTCATACCATGATCTTAAAGCCAATCTCATTATTTTTCAGTACCTCTGCTTGCCAATCACATAGATGAAACCTATCCTGTTCAGAAAGGAAGACTGTTTATTAGGCTGCACGATTCAAGCAAAGGCCAAACAAGAACAGGAAAGACTGGGTAGGCTTGTATTATATCCTTTTTCTAAAGAAAACATTTGTGTTGGCCATGGTCCTAAGAACAGTCAAAGTGATTGCTGTAGGAGTGTACCATATGGCTTTATGATCTACTTCTCTTCAAGTGGAAATACCGTACGCACTCACTTGCAAAGGACTGGGAATTGGTATTTTGACAGAACACCTCAGAAAAGCACTGTGTCATGAAACACAGCACAAAATAAGAGCAATATACTAGTTAATGGTTCTTTTATTTTACATTTTCTTTCTTTCTCGAACAGCAATGAAGTTTCAAAGTAGCTTAAGTATAAATCTCTTTTAAAAATCCCTCTCTGAGATCACTCCATTTCTTCTCCTTTGCCTTTCTCTCTTTGCTTCCTGCACTCCTTTATGGGGTTTAGCGAGTGAGATGCGAGTTACATTGACAGAACAAACATGATAAATTCCTGCTGCCCTATGAAATTTGTTCAGCAGAGTTCCTCTGCTGCTGTGAATCTTAATGCTGCTCTCAGGCAGCATTTTCAATCCATCAGATACTGTACAGCTGCATATGTGCACCACAGCAGGAAGATTTATGGGTTCCTATTTTTAGGATTTCATGTTTTGGCACCTCCATGCTGTTCATTTGCCCAAACTGCATTCTGCTAATTAAACCTTAAGACCTAAATTATAACCTACTTAGGGATGTTCAGCCAATGAAGTAATATGATTGTCTGAACATTTTTGCTTGCATGAATTTATACATGAAATAGATTTCTTGTGAAGTACAAATACTATAATGCTGTATTTTTCATTTTGAAAGGAAATAATACATTGCTTTTCACTAATCTTTTAATACACAGTTATGTTATTTTTTGTTATTTCAGTATATTTAATATGTGCATACACTTGACTTCAATGATACAATAGCTTTTAGCTTGCAAAACTCTGGATGAGAATGTTCTAAACAGACACACTGTCTTGGGGAGCCTCCTTTGTAGAGGTTAAACAACAGCTGAAAGTATGAAAGCTAAAGGAAAGCAGCAGGAACAGTTTTATGCCGAAATGACATTGGCAGCCACTGGAAACTGTTGTGTCTGTAAGCTGAGCCCCAGCTTGCTTCTGTTAGTATCCATCTCATATTTTGGCACATTGTAGCTTTCATAATTAGCCTTGTTTAGCAGTCTGTCTTAAAACAACACACCTAGCTTTTAACTCTTTTGCCATCCCTAGCAAAGAGTGCTATTTACCTTCACCTAACACAAGAAAATCACTTACTACTCATCCCATGCAGTCTTCTTTTACCTAGAAGCTCCATTCTCAGCTGTTTATTACACATTGACTAATAATATAACGCAACATTGATTCTCATCCATAGCTGACCACCAATTTTTCTTGACTGAAAGTGTTCAAGATGAAAATGAAATTGTTTGAAAATGTTTAACACTTTTACATTAAGGTGGTGCTATTACAAAGTTAGGATTTTTTTTTTTTTTTTTTTG
>Ga0065711_1006271_pt1 | contig 17863 bp, 7 predicted proteins | sample Hoacrofraction12_FD_59098 | JGI IMG/M metagenome (GOLD analysis project Ga0065711, IMG submission 59098) | Hoatzin crop microbial communities from Cojedes, Venezuela - Epithelial fraction 12 v2 (version 2) | ecosystem: Host-associated > Birds > Digestive system > Esophagus > Crop | place...
GGGGGGGGGAAATCAAACAGAACACATAATGAATCTAAAGCTAACACACAGGTTCATGATTTTAAGTGACAGAAGGCAGTGATCCCCCAGGGCAGTTCTCCATTGTACAGTGTCCTTCTTAAATAAGAGAACTGCACCACTTTAACAGTGTACTACATCTACACTATTTCTTCAATGCTTTCAGCTCTGACAAGAACAGCTTACATAAAAAGTCAAAATATAATGAAGAACAGCTTAAAGTATTTATGGCACTGCCTGGGATCTATTTTTAGCAAGGGAAAAAAAAGCATCTTTGGAAGTTCACAAAGCAAGAAGCACATGTGGCTTTCTTCAGATGAAGATGCAAACTACAGACGACCTTTAAAAGCACGATATTTCAGAGTGCATCAACAAAACACTTTATTCATGTTAGAAAAAGTCGTATAAAATACATTTTAAATGCCAAATTCTGTCATTACTATGAACTGAAAACTTTTACAATTTTAAGAGAAAGTCACATAAAACCAAATCAATAGGCGACTTTACAGTAACCCTAACAGAGCTAACTGCTCTACAAGTTTGAGTTTGTACTGCACCCATCAGTATAATTTATTAACTATAACCTAATTTTGTTATAGCAAAGATGCAGTAGAGTAGGGCTTACTACTAGGTATTTTACTATTCAATTTAGAAGCTCAGTATCTTCTTACACAGGACCAGTTAATGACATTGCAAAAAAAAAAAAAAACACCCCACAACACCCCGCCTGCCCCCCCAAACAACAAAAAAAACCCCACATCACATACACACACACCACAGAAAGCCAGAAATTCTGAAACTTTGAAGGGATAAGGAAGAGGAAACAGAGTGATTTATTATGTCTTTACTCAGAAGTAAAAGTTACAGTTTTGTTAGACTGAGCACAAATAAATTTCATAAAATGAGGCATTTTCAGATACCTTTACTATTTAGTGGCATTACATTTGGCATTTTTTGTATAAAGGTTATTTCTGGAAAACTGCTCTGTGCGAACAACATACATTACAGCCTCTCTTCTTTCAGAAACACAGAAGTATACACCATGTCAATACGCAGGAGCTTCCTTGCACATCTCTGTAGTCGCCACACTGTGCAATGGCCTCTCCTACAGAGAGGGGGTACTGTATTTTTATTAATAGTCCATGGCTTATATGTAAATAAAGCTGCCTTTCATCCAGCAGCAGTGCTGGTTGAGGATGGGGGAAACAATACTGCGCTAAGGCTCAGTTTGCCCAGAGAGGTTGTGGATTCTCCTTCTCTGGAGATATTCAAGACCCGCCTGGATGCAGTCCTGTGCAGCCCGCTGCAGGTGACCCTGCTTTGGCAGGGGGTTGGACTAGATGATCCCCAGAGGTCCCTTCCAACCCCTAACATTCTGTGATTCTGTGATTTTGTAAGACACACCTGGGCTGTTTTCTTTCTTCCAGGTTGAACTGCTGACAAAATGTTTGAAATGTCCTCACTGCAGTTTACATGGTGCCCAAGCACGAATCATGCACAGAGGCTGTATCCATGTACACCAACTCCAGAACTAATTTTGACTGTTAACAAGAAGAATGACCGCATCTATCTATAACACAGCAACCAGTTACTGGTAAGAAAAGTTAAGACTGAAGTAGTTCTCAGAGGAACCGATCACAAACAAGTACATTGTTGAAACTGTTAAACTTCATTCCTCCTCCCTTTCTTTTATATTTTAGAGAAGTCACAGGCAAGTTTGCTGTAAGCCATTACCTTCAGCCACCGAGAACCAAAATTGCAACCAGCTGCAAGGTAGAGCATGGAGCTAGGTTCCTGAAGGCTGTTTGTTCTCCTTGAGGCTGTGTTTTCACAACTCTACATTACTGTTCTAATACTGCAGAGTCTTTCTCACCAAAGCAATATAAAATGGACATTCTAGATTGGATGCTCTCTGACATGGGTTATGTACAAGCAGAAAGGTAACCTCATCTGAGTACATTAAGTTCTAGACTTCAAACTGTTTCCACTCTGCAGAGCAGCTGTACAAGTACCGAAAAAGTAAGTGCAAGTACCTACACTACCAAAACCACAGCAGCTGATGTTTAAAACTGGGCACACCAGCTCTCTGAAACACAGAGGTCAACTACACTTACAGACAACCTAATGACGTACTTTACGTATACAATGTTCTCCACCAGTTTTAAATGCTTTTGAGATTTTTTTTTTTTCTATTTACCTAAGTAAACAGATCAAAAGACTTTTCAACTTACTGTTCATGGAAATCCAGCATTGGTGGCTCAAACCGGAGAGGTCGGCAATTTCCCCGATATAGGGATACACTGCAAGAAAAATAAGAATGCTGTAAAAGATACTGTTAAATGATACATTTCTGCTCCCTTCCCATCTCATATTGCCCTTTCTTAGCAAAATATTAATTAATATTAATAACAGAGCAACTAATTCAAAAGAAGAAACAGCCTGACAAACTTGTCCGGTCAGAATACTGTAATTTTACCAGCCACTTACATGATTATGTGGTGTCTCCAAGCAAGATTATGCAAGTGTACGAATCTTGGAAATGGACATTATCGAAGTGTTAGTTTTCCTCTATATAGTGATGGCTAAGTGAAACAGTAAGCTAAATAGGTTTATATTGTCTTTCACAGCAATATCCAAACATCTTCCTCAATGTATAAGTCATTTACATACAGATTCCAAGTTTCTCTAGCCACTTTTACACTAGTACGTAAACAACCTTGGACCCTTTTGATGGTACTGAGGCCACATGGAAGAAACCAGCCCATGTCTATACTGTTGAAAACTCACAGTCTCCAGAAGACAGCAACTCTGCTCTAGAAACATTTCTTAGCTTTGTTTATACTAATCTCCCACTGGGAACTTCTTTAGGAGAAAGCTTGTATATGAAGACTAAAACTTAAATACCACTCAAACAATCCAGCAGTGAAGACCACGAAGCATCAGGAAACTTTCTCTACTACTTTGTATTTTACCAGTAGAGTTATACAGAGCACAATCAATATCCCACAATAAAAGCTACAAGAAAAAATACAAAAACCAGTTTTGTTGACTGAAACATTTTCTTATCCAGAATGATGTGATTGTGACCACACTTAAGTATCTCCGTAATTCGGTAACACTTTATTTTGGGCTGAGTAAAAATCATATGAATATAATAAAACATAAAACAGGGAGGCAATAACATAAAAGAAATAAACAGGAAACACTAAAGAATGGCTCAAGATCAATGGCTCAAGACCAATGGCTTTCTTTTTTCTTTACATGTTTTTGTTACCAACCTTAAAATAGCACTCTTGTTTTACATCATTATTTGACACAAAGTCAGAAAACAATCCTAGATGCCCAAAGACAGAGCTGCAGCCACGTGTCCTGGGTAAGCAAAGCTGCTCCAGAAACCCAGCCAGGGCAGCAGAACCACCCCGTTGTTCCTCAGAGTGAGAAGCCAGGAGATGGAAGATGCCCTTGGACAGGCACATGTGCCTCACCTTATGAAAGCTGAGATATTGAACTCAATCAATCAAATTCTATTCAGCATAGTTCCAGGAAAACTAATTATTGATCAAATTCATATGTATTTCCATACTCCAGAACCACTTCAACAAGGAAGCTATTTACAGCAGTAAAAACCTAAGAATAGGGTATGAAATCTTCACTGTACTCTCTAATAGCACAGATCTGCGCAAAAACAACAGAATAACAAATCAGTAACTTTTTTTTATAAAAATACAATGCCTCAATAAATCACTCCAGTACTGCACAACTGAATCCTCACACCAGATATATGTGTAATACAGAGATCTATTCATGCTGATTGATTTACAGCTCTCCAAGTTTGTATGCCGTTACATCTTCAATACTACTTCGAGCTTAGTCGTTAAAAATAGCTTTATCCACATAACAAAACACTACTGGGGCAAGAGTAGGCACAGTGGAGTCAGCTTTAGTGTGTACTTATATATATGTGTGTGTGTGCACACATGCATATGTCTACGTGTGTGCATAAATAATCATGAAACAATAGAAGTGAAGGTGTAAGACACACTAATAGGAAGAACTGTATTCAGATCTACAGAAAATTATAATTCTCACTACTATTAAGTGCTGCTGTGACTCACTACAGTTGTTGAATAAGAAAGAGCTTGTGTGTATCAGGCTAAAATCAAACCTCGTGGAACAAGTGCTCAATGAAATGCAGTTTACAGAGACACTGGACGTAAGAGAATAAAGTTGGAAAATTACATTAGCAGTGATCTTTTGAAAGGATAAAACAAGTTGATAACAAGTCTTCAAAGTGATCATTTCACTTTTCAAAGTTTATGGTCCAATTTAAAAAACATTTAGAGTGCATTTTTCAATTGGAAAGGACAAAAAGCTCATGTACTTCCATTCTGAAGATAACACTAAGAAGAAACTACTCTTCTTCAATAATGATTTTTAAAATACTTCTGTACATTTCTTCCAATTTCAAAGCTTTGAACAGTTAGCCAACACCTCTATTGGTAATTATCAGTAAATTTTTATTGGTAATTATCAGTAGAAGAACATAACTTTTCCATAAAAGGAACTGATATTAGAACTATTTACAAAAGCAGTAATGAAGATCTTTATTTCAAATGCCTTGAAAATACAGTCAAGAGTAACTTGACCTAACTTGAACAATCAGGACATACACAATTCTCCACATACATGACAAGTCTACACAACATTTTCTCAGACCACATAGCTACATTATCCTGGACAGCCATTTAGACAACACAGAATTTTTAAATGGCTAAAGTTTGGTAAAGGCTGCAACATCCTAATGAATGGCAACTATTATAATAAAAGTAACAACTGTACTAAGATTCAAATGGGAACAAGTAATATTGGAATTCCCAAACTTTGCTTACTGAAAAGCCCAACATGAGTCAACTTGCAGCAGCCTTACAAAACGATGATAATGTCTACTCTGCTGGGCACTTGCTCACTGAAGGCTGGATACACCCATGGGTAGGGCAACTTTAGAGCATAATGACATTTAAGTTAATCACTATTGTATGTATGTAGAGCTATGGCTCCCGGTCTTATATCAGAATTTAAACATTTTTCTTTCCCTGCCCCTCCAAGTTTGCCAACTTTTAAAGTCAAGAAGAACAACATGAAAAGGAAGAGGTGCATCTGAATGAGAGAGGTCTACTGATATCTGCCAACAAGCTCCACCAGTTGAAGAAATGGCCAGGAGTCATCTGAACCTATGAAGTTTCAGGAATGACTAGTTCCTGGCAATGATTTAAGATGGTCCCAACACTTCTTCCCTTCTGCAAGAATTTTAATTTTAAAAAGAACACTTGAGAAAGAAATACACACAGTCCCTGACACAATCATTACCCTTGCTGTACCACCCACTCTGTCATCCAAGGGAGAGGGCATTTAGCTCAACTACTAACTACTGTACTGCTACTACCCAGAAGCAACCTACTAGCAGACGCAATTCACTGAAGTGCAACTTCATGTCTCAGTAAGGTTAGTCACAGATGTAGCTATAAAGAACATCAAAATATCAGCACCTAGACAGACTGTAGATGATATGGACGTCCATCTATGCCAACACATAATTTTCTTCTGTTTAAGGACATTCTGCAGCACTTCTATAGTTTTGCTGTTTATCACAGAGTACTAAGCACTCATAATTTTAAATAATCCATGCACACCTCTGCATTTGGAGACAAAGAAAATGCTTGTCAAATAAAGTACTTTAAGATTTCTGCAAAGTTGGGTAGTAACCGTTTCTCTGTATCCTCATTTTACCTTTCTAGCTGTTCTGGGATCTCTGGAGGAGGTCTGTGCTCTGTGGAATCTTATCTGTACCATCACTAATTGCTACTGTGGAAAATTAAAATCTAAGCATTACTCTACATGTATTTTTCCCCACATTACTTCACCAGTTTTTAAAAGGGTTTTATTTCTTCTCCTGTGTCATAAATTGTCAAGAAATAAAGGCAACAGCATTAAACCGTCAAATAGCAAGAGATCTCATGATTTAGCAACACAAGCTCTTAGAAAGCCATTACTTTGTTACTTCTATTACCACAAAATAAAATGAAAGTATGTCCAAAAATAATCACATGAATTTTTAAAACAACAAATAAGCAAATACCTCACAGTGGGTACTTTTTGTGCCAGAATGTCCTTGAACGAGCCACCTCAAGGACAGAACACTTTTGGCTAAAAAATTAAGTAATCAATCGTATTTTCCTGAGCGCACCCACGACTTGTTAATATTTAAAAATAAGGCTAAACTGCATGTATCAGAAAATGTATTTAAATTTTTAAAGTTAAAATTATTTTAGAAATATGGATATTAAACACAGCCTCAGTGAGAGAATGAACTCCCACAAAACATCTGACCACTTCAGTACCTGGCAGTAGCCACTGCTGTAAGTGCAGACGAATAAAAAGACTAGCAGCAGTAGTTTCTCATAAACTACACCCAACTAGTGGCTGGCTCAGTTATGTCAACACCAACCCTGTATCAGGAAAACATACTCATGCTATCAGACATTAAACTTCAAAGCTAACACTTCTTGGGGGGTTGTCTGGCGAAAGCACGGAGAAAGAACAGGGAGAAGCTTGAACAGATGCACTGTAACCTGACCATGGGCAAGAACACCACAATTTAAATGGCCAGTTCATTTTCCTCCTTCAAACTGGTGTTAAAAAGCAGGTCAAAGAACTGAATAAGCTGTCTAGATAGGGAAGAAATATCTGCAAGCTATACCAATGACGAGATATTATAGTTTCCAACAAAGACAATGAAAGACAAGTCACCTAGAGAAGTTAAGCATGCAGACCAGAAACCTAGAGTTTTTTCGCAACGCCACTGAAAAAAAAAAAAATCACATAGAAAAATACTTGAAAGAAAGATCCATGCAAAATCAGTAACGACAAAGAAAGAGAGGAACAGACGCACAGCAAACTGGGTATTTCCTTTGTAATACAGCATCGAAAAGTTTGAGAAGTAGATTTTTATCACATTGCGGCTGAACCCCAAATAGGCCAGCACTCTGAAGTGGAATGGACTACTCCTCCTGGCAAACCCGGAGATCTGTCAAATCTGCAAACTGGTGTTTTATTAGAACACACTCTAGCACACTGAAATTTCTACACAGAAAGTAACCTTCTTGGACGAGAAATTAAAGTAAGAAATCCTGGATGCGTATCTAACCCATGGCCTCAGTCTCATCCTCAAGGACCACCAATTCAGTTGTTTCCTGGGAGAGGAAAAAATTGCACATAATCCCTAGCTCCCATTAACAGCATCTTCTTTCTGCCATTGAGACTCAATGATTTAAACAATATACTACTCCATTTAGACTATCTCCATAAAGCCTGTCTCTAGCCCCAAGACATAAAATACATTGATTACGGTTCTCAGAATTTCAACTGTCATTCCTAAATTCGTGTTTTCATATCTGCAATCTCACTGACATACAGCAGCGCATAGCTACAGCTGTTTATGTTCCCATCCGCAGCTGCGTCCCCTACCCTTCTGCAATCCCCTACCTGCTCGTGGAAGAACGCAACAAACACCCACAGCACAACAGTTCCCGTTCACAGCCCATGTACAACCCATCACAACAGCTCCCATTCACAGTCCACGTACCACCCCACCATGGCTGGCAGGGTGCAGTAAGTCACCAGACTGTGAACTGCAGCAAGCAAAGCCACAGGCACATGTACTCACTTTCTCTGTCACGGGAGCGAGAATCCTCAGCAGGAAGGACAGGTAAACAACAACTGGGGTACCGGCATCTTAAACCACTCATGTTGTTTGTGAGTTATGAATGACCAGAAGTCCAGTTGATTCAATATCACAAACCATGACTGGGAAGAATGCAGTGATCATTTAGCTTAAGCTACTTGGCTTACAGAAATCAAACTTCTGCTCTGTAACTTATCTGCTTTGATTGTGTTCTTCCAAAAGCATTAAGGATCATCTTTTCTTTATTGAACTTCTCTTGCATGTTGAAAGATATTTAAGCAATTCTTCTACTGCTGTGCAAAGTCTGAGACCACCATAGGGTAATGAGTGCAGGGTTTCACACAAAGAGTTTAAGATAGCAAAATGACTAAACCCCCTAGTAAGCAATTTATTTAAAGAGCATCATTTTAATCTGATCTTTAGAAAGATATTTTTATTTTATCTTCACTAAAATGTTATGATTTGTATGATTACAGCAACCAGGAAAATTAAATTCAAGTAACTCTAAACGTACGGTAACTTCACATGTGGTAATCTGTTCTCCTATCACAGTACAGTTACACACACGTAGGTGTATATATGGTATATGTAAGTGGTTAACAAAGAAGCCAGTACTGAATACACCTTCGGAGGTGATTATTTATAGGAGTCGTCTAGTGAAACGCATATTCTGCTTGCTTAATCCAATGTTAACAGGCAAGTAGAAAATAAATAGTTTAGCAAAAGCACGGGGTAGAAAGTTTAATTTGAGGGACTTCATAGATGAGAAATAAACAAGCAGAAGTCCTGAAGGGCAGAGAGAAGCCTCCATTGCTAGGCAAGGGCAAAAGACAGATTCAAGGAAGGTACAGCACCACAAAGTTTCAAGTTTTATGGAATGACTAAGCTAAACTTTTTTAATGAAAAAGCAAATGTGAAGTTCATAGAATACAAGTTTGACAAAATTCACTTTACCATAATACACAAATTGCCTCAAGCTTCAGATCAAAATATGAAGTAATTACCTTATTTCAATACATAATAACTCATCTCTTTCATATTATCACAGTAAAAATAATGTGAATTTATGTTTTAATTTCACCCAGAATGAAAGACCTACCACATCCTCATAAGATCCTTCAGCACCTTCACGTTCACTCTTCTCCCCTAAAACTCTGAATTCCAAGTATACTTAGAAATCTACTACTATGTAAGCCAAAGTGTACAGTATTTCTATACAATTTAGGAGATTTACATTGCAAGATTTAGGTCCGTATCTAATCACAAGGAAGCAGAGACTGGCAGCAAGTGATACAAACAGGATGAAGGCTCTTAAGTGTAAGACAAAAAATGTTGCTTTTTTTCCCAGAGATTTTTCGAAACTTGTTGCAAAGAGAATGCTCTGAAGCCTGTGTTTCAGCAACTATGTACATAGTAAAAATAGAACTTTTCATATACTCGTCTGAAATGAAAAAAGAATAGTCTTTTTACTAGCTTTCCTGGGAAGGAAATGGAAAGAGCCTGTGAAAAGAATTTTGCTGTATTTACTGAAAATAAGCTGTGCTTTACATGACAGTTTGTTGAATTCTATTGTACAAAAAGCAAGCATCATTATTACTGTTCAATGTATTCATTAAATACACACAAATATTTGAGGAGTCCCCAGAGAAAAATCAGGGACCGGGGAAAAAAGAGGCCACTTCTTTTCCTTCTCAGATACTCTACATGCAAAGTTCTTCGATAACAGATTATGTCTTGGGGGCGGTGGGTACAGGGTCGGATGGACATGGAACAGGGCGATGGGGAAGAAACTACTGAAAGTAATATCATAACATTTTTCTTCAAAAGGATCCCAAGAACTTCTGAGGTAGATAAACAAATCCACTCCTTTCTCAGTAAAACTTCAGTAAAATGATTTAAAAAAAAATAAAATCTACAAGCGGAGTCTCAGTTTATCCCCCCTTTATTTACACAGAATTACTCTGTGGTATAGATTACAAAGTGAATTAAAGAATTCTTCCATTTCTTATTCTGTATGTGAAGTGATTTAGCTGTCCAATGTTAAAAATTCTTTTATATTTTAGTTTAAATCTCTTCTGTGTAAGACAAATAAATGAAAAATTACACGATTTGTACTTGAATTTGTTTACACTAAACCTTTACTATTCTTATGAAAAATATCACAAAACTTGCAATAGAAAGGCTCTATTAAACTTCTAGAAAATCACGCTTACCTTTTCTGTTGATATGAACCGAGGCCTATAGTTGTCTCAGTCTGTAAAAGAAAAAAAAAATTTTAAATTTCAGACACTGACAGCATTATACTTCCTGTGGGGAAAAAAACCCAGATTCTCTAACAAGTTAGATCAGATTTTGGAAGACAAAAGGAGAAGTTCTGATCTGGAGCAGAAAATGCAAATTGGATTTTTCCAATTAATTGCCTAAAGAAATGAAGCCTCTACCAAAAGACTGTTTGGCCCTGGACAAGAACTGAAGTCAGTTCCAGTGGTAGGAATTCCTACAAACTGTAAGACAAACAGCAACTCAACAACTTAAAAAGTGAGAGGAGGAAAAAAGTCCAGGAGATTATAAAATTGCAGTGAGCAGAAGAAAAACCTAGGATAGATGTAAGAAACCAATTACAAAGAAAAGCATATAAACCAACTAACACCTCACTGGTGTAATTTAATGAACTAGAAAACAAAGAACGCTATAATCTCCATTTGATTAGGAAACTTCATCTCCTCTCCTGCTAATGATCTTCTAGCCTCTATTATTCATACCTTTACTACCACATGGCTGGACATTACAGTCAATTACCTGAAAACAAGGGGATTAGGTTGTCTAGGAAATTCCAACTAGCCTACCCTTGTCTAAGAAATCCCGACTGGTTTAAAAGGCTGTGTATAGAACGTCCTCCTGATACAGCCAATGTTAAAACACACCTGACTTTGAAAACTTATAGGATCTTGGGATCAAATTTAGGATTTCAATCCTTCTCTTAAAGGCATTTCATGGCTAAGACGAATATTTATCTTCTGGGAGCAGGAAGAAAGCTCACAGGTCTGGTAAAGTCTATGGTGCACCTTGGCTGCTCTGACACAGTTCACCTCTAGTATAAGGATGCCACTTGTTTGCAAGGGGAAAGTGAATTTTTCACATCCCATTTCAGAACTAAAACCAAGTCCCTTGGCTGGGCACCTCACTGATGTCTATTTCAATTACAAATTACACTTTCTCTCCTTGTCTTTCCTAAGATAAAAGTATTTTTTCTTAAAATAATTTTTAAAAATTATCTTTACTTAAAAATTCCTCTAATAAAATTATCTGTATTTTATTTTGCTTTTTGGAGACACTGCTTTGAAGTCTTATAATTACTACTATTAAAACACTTAGTACACAAGTATTAATGTTTTATTCATGTAAAGGACTGTAAATCTAAGTAGTGTTTCACATTTAAAATGAAATTATTTGGTTTATTTACGCTAAATTCTGTATCAAACTAAAGAAAGCTGGAAGCGTATCATTTATCATTGTAAAACAAAGATAATCTGTTTGTAATTTGAGGATTTACTTGCAATTTTAAATGTCTAGGCAGAGTATCAATTAGCTTTTTTTGTTTTAAAACCTCTGAAATAGAGGGGCAGACTGCCTTGCTAAAGGGACACTGCAGGAGGAAAGGATTCACATGAAATTACATTTTGCAGTACTGCACGATCAGTGCAGTTTTTTCTCACTGAACAGAATGCTAAAGGACAAGGTAAGTTGTTTTTTATTGCCAATTTTATTTGAATTCAAAAGTCAGCAAGTTTTCATTTAAACTCAGCAAGCTTTCATTTAAATTTATGTATTACATTTGTACTGTAATTAGGAAAACAGGGCTTTTCTTATTTTTCATTAAAATACACTGGCTTGCAAATCTTTACATGAAGTTTTCCTAGGTAAGGTATACTACTCACATACCGATCACCCTGTAGTTCAGCCTCTTAATTTCTGATGTCACTCTCCATTTTCTATTTCCAGTATGACATAAGTAAATACTTACAACCTGTAGTGAACTGTTTCAGAGTAGTAACAGAAATTAAATTAAAATGAAGAAAGCAGAAATTTAAAATCGATTTCAGTTAACAGATGAATGCTTATGATACCAAACGTTTTGGATCTAAAGCTTCCTACAAAGTACTGCCTAATGAGTTAACTGATTAGCTCCGAAATCTAAAGAATTTAGTCAGAAAAAACCTACATCTCTGCCTTCCATACCTCATTTTTTCCTCAGACTGGAAAGGTGAGAGCAAATCTTCCAGTTTTAAACTCCTACCCATTAATTTCTCAACTTACAGACAGAAAACTGAATTAAAGTGAATCAGCTGAAAATATTTTCTCTCCATCCAAAAGGGACTTGTGCTGTCAAGAGCTGGTTTAACACTTCATACAAGAACTTGTTCAAAATCTTAAGCCAGTGATTTCCTCTAGTTCACAACAGGACGATTTTATAAGCTCCGCAGAAAATACGCATTGCTTGAGTATTTAAAAAGTGGTTTTAACAAGCTTCAAACAGCTACTTATAATTACATAGGCTTATTCTTATTACCTGCTCTTCTATCATAAATCTGACAGCCACAAATCACTGTCTGCCTTTCCAATTTTATTCTTCTTTCTTTTTTTTTTTTAGTTTCAACTATGTGACTATTGCCTATAGCTTGCAGACGTACCCATTCTCTCTAAAAGCACGTCAGACTACACCTGGCTCTGAGGGCTCTGCAAGAGACACTGCACAGCCTACTCCGTAGAAACAGACTACTGCTTGCTTATAAGGACGGAACAGCCCGCTGTATTTGACAGCAGCCGAGAGGCGCGCTGGTCTTCACCACAGCCAGCTACCATCGGTCGAGGCTAACAGACAACTTGCTCAGTAAGTCTCAGCATCTATGAGGTCTCTGCACATCTCTGATGCACGTAGCAAGTATTGATGAGGAGGAAGTTTGGGATGTGAAGATCTATGCAACACAATCTGTAATGCAGATGTACCCAAAAATGACCCAAATCCATTTTGAGTATTTTCTCTACTAACTGAAATAATCTGCTATTCCTCCATACTGAACAACTGCATATATCCCTCTCTTTTTTACTACAGCAGTCATTTAAAGCCATTCTTTTCCCGATTTCGCCAGTTCTGTTCCGTTCCACCATGCTGTACATTCACACCGCTGACTTTCCTCTCTACTGGTGGAAGAAAACCAAAAATTGCTGAGACAGTCTCCCTGTGAAATACTGTTATACAACTGTACTGGTCTGTGCTGGGATAGAGTTATTTTCTTCCTAGCAGCTGGTATGGTGCCGTGTTTTGGATCTGTGACCAAAGCAGTGCTGGTAACCCAGGGATGTCTCAGCTGCTGCTGAGCAGTGCTCGCACAGCCTCAAGGCCTTCGCTGTGTCCCGCACCGCCCCGCCAGCGAGGACTCTGGGGGTGCACGAGGTGCTGGGAGGGGACACTGCCGGGACAGCTGACCCCAACTGACCAAAAGGATATCCCATAACCTATGACATTGTGCTCAGCAATAAAAGCTGGGGGAAGAAGGAGGAAGGGGTGACATTTGGAGTGACGGCGTTCGTCTTCCCAAGTCACCATTAAGCGCAATGAAGCCCTGCTTTCTGGGAGGTGGCTGAACACCTGCCTGCCAATGGGAAGTAGTGAATAGATTCCATATTCTGCTTTGCTTTACCTGTTAGTCTGCCTGCACCTCAACGCACAAGTTTTCTCACTTTTACCCTTCTGATTCTCTCCCCCATGCCGCCTGAGGGAAGTGAGTGAGCGGCTGCGTGGGGCTGAGCTGCTTACCAGGGTTATCCTACAACAGACTGCTGAGTGGCAACAATAGCATATCATTTACACCACCAAGCACTTAAAAGCATGAATGGTAAAAACATCAGAATTCATACTCTGACTACACAGGAATACCTCATTTTCATCAGATAAGGGCAAAGGAATGACACTCTAACCAATAGTAGGAAAACTGTTTTGCAAGGCAAAACTTCCTTCGCTGAGAGAGGCAAGGATATGGCAGTAACCACAGCATAAGCTGAGAAAAACCAGCACATGTTTTAGCTGAGTAGAGAAAGAAGGCAGCCATCTCCCACACATATGAGACTGGAAAAATCTGCAGCATCAGGAAATGTGAAGATTTTTATGAGAGGCAACAACTGAAGGTGCAAGGTTATGGGCTGAAATGACACGGCAAATGGCTATTCTCCACAGCGACTGAGAAAGGTGCAATAGGGAGAGCTTGTGGGAGGAGATGAAAAAATTTGCCTTAGCCATGAGGAGCTCACTAAGGTGGTGAGCAGACATTGCCAAGCAGAGATAAGTTTGTGTTTTCAATTTGAATGGAAGTGGATAAGTCTGGATCAGAAATCAACTTGTGAATTTCAGCACAGAGACAGCAATTGAATTTGTGCCCTGCAGTCAGTAGGTCAGGTAGGTTAAGGAAGGGATGGAGTCTCCGAGATCTGTCTGAGGAGAAATCAATGAAGAAATTGGTACGAGCAACACCAGTGGAATTACAGCAGGCGGCCCAGCACTGAGTCAGAGATGAACTCCAGGCAGCAAAAGTAAACATCACTCTCAGCGTGCTTACAGATAAGAGGGAGAAGGGGGGTGAGATGGTAGTTGTGGAGGCAGGCAGGTTCTACGTGTGTTTTTAAAGTGGAGAGATTAAACACACACTTGTTTTGAGTGGAGGGAGAAGCCAAGGCAAATGACAGTGTACAGAGGAGTAGAAAAAGAGGTAAGCAAGCACCAGGGAGAGGCGAAGATGGAATAATTTGTTCTGCTTAACACTTGCACCCGTTTTGCAGATCAAAACCGCACTAATTTGGGAAGCAGTTTATATAATCCATAAAAACGCATTTTATTAGCTTTTTTTTTGCTTTGAATCACTGACTTCTAAAGAATGAGAACAGCCATAAATGCTATTGTCTCCACAGGCAGCAATTTGGAAATGGAAGATGCATGGTTACGTGATAAGTGTATTTTCTTCATAAAAAATGTTTGCAAATGAGGTTTAAAATAAGGGAAAAATAACTTGAAAAAATTCTGCACTTCAGAAAATAATAAAATGTCTTCTTATTTTCCCCTGGTAGGCCACACAATGCAGATTACTTTATGCAGGAAGCTAAACGGAAGAAGCATAAAGCAGACGCAATGGTGAGAACATTTTCTTTCCAGTTATGTTGCTCCAAATTATTTTTGTAATGCAGTTTCTTCATCAGTGCAGTATTGCTGGGGTAATTATAAAATCTATTATAAGGATGGCTAGGCTTGTTAAATTAAGAAATGTTTCTATAATCAAATGTTCATAGCCCAATAAACTATGACTTAACAAATAATGACTTACTGAGATAAAGGCCTGGATAAATAAAACTTTCCATTTATTCCTTTGCTTTAATTAGTAACTATAGTAATGGAGGCTGTGTAATGGATCCACATACCTATCTTCTCAGTGTAACTAGCTGGCTAGGTCCTATAATTGTATCCTCAAGTTTGGTCTGGTGGCTGAGGTATTTGTGTTTTTTTTAAAGAGCTCTGGCTCTTCAGTGCCAAAAGAATCCTTGTTTCATGGCAAACCTCCCCTAACATAATCGGAAGCACACAAGGAATCTGTGTAACCCTACATGAACACCTTGCACACGAAGGACTGTTGCAACAAACAGATTCTTGGCTCTGGCTTTGACATGTCTAAAAATGTAGCCAGTAAGACCCTCGTGAAAAAGAAGAATCTGAGGTTATTTAAAGCACTAAAGAGATGCTTGTCTTTCCGAACAAATGGGTGCAACAAAGTATGTGGTGCTCCAGAAAAGCTCCACTTAGCCATCTCTCAGCTTTCTCCGAGGCTACGTTTGTCCAGCACTATGCATAAGCCAGCACAGCCTTAAAAAATTAGGCCTCTGCGATGGCAGGTGCAATGTGTGGGGTGGGACCCTGCCTTAACAGGGTTATCTTGCAGGTGGGAGTAGTTGCAGTCCTGCCCTGCTCTGTCAGAGAAGCACCTTGTTGTCACTGCAGCAGGAAAGAAGAAGGATAGTTCACAGCTTCTGTTTCTTCACCTCTTTTTCTCAGCTGTGCAGAATGTAAAAAGGCCAAGGAAGCAGAGGCAGGCCCTTAATTTAGGACACTAACACACAGTTTTACATTCTACCTGAGTTTATTAGTACAAATTTCCATGGTTTATTCAGTTCCATATTACTCTAAAGTGAGTCTTAAATCAGAAAACATTGTGGAAGAGTACAAATGGTGCATTTTAGTGTGTTGCTTTAAAAAGAATGGAAAATATCACTTAATACGCAAAGGAAATTCTTAGCCTGAAGAGAAACATTTTTATGGTAGAGTCCCAGAAACAGGAGGTGCAAGCATTATTCTCTGCTCTGCCACAATTTTCCTGCATGAAAGTCACTTAAGCACAGTTTAAATAGGCTCCCATCAGTGTTAGGTGATTGAAACATCCTTCACATTCAGCTTCCATACTCACTGGACCAGCACCTTACTTACACTTTGTGAATCACTCTTTGCAGGTCTTTCCTCTCCCTCGTGACTGTGGAGGGATCCTGGCAGAACTGCCATATTGCCAAAGTGCCTCCAGGCACTTCAAATCACGTTGCTAGGCTCGATACCTCCTACTTTGGCACTGCAATACCTAACATAGGCACTTAGAGTGAGCAGCCTGAAAATTACTCAAAGTCTTTCTGCTCTGTAGTCCCCCATCTGTGAAACTGGGATGATAGCACTTCCACCCGCACAAGAGAGTTGGGGAGAGAAATATAACAAAAAGTTTGTGAAGTTCTCCGGTATGATCACAATGGGAGTCATATAAAAACCTAAAATAGATTGAAGTCAGCGTGCCATTCCAAAGTTAGTATTTAAAATCTTTATCCCTTGGAAAAGAATAAGGTCCATTAACCTTTCACTCTGTGCATCAGATTTCAGCTAAATGCATCCAGTCCATTAATGGGCTTTATGTACCACAGGAGTTCTGCCTGAAGGAAAGGAAAGTCAGGACAGAGAGGTATTAGTATGATTCATCTCTACCCACATCGAAAATGTAATTTTGAGAGCAAAGAAGTGGTATGTAAGCATACACATATGAACATTATGTGCACATTTGCATATACACTATCCTAATTGAGGACATATATATGTACATATATCTGTATAAGTACACAAATACACACAAACAGAGTCCAAGAAGTATTGAAAATAGGAGAAGAAATTGGGCAAGGAAGAAGGATGGCAGGAGAAGCTGAGGGAGCAGAGCAGTCCCTGGAAGAGGAGGAGGATACAGAAAGCAGACTCCGGACAAGAGGGGAGTGCGGTCAAGCAGTGCTGAAAATGATAGGGATAAAGAAGATGTAATAACATAGATGAGCCTTTAAATAAGACAGATAGTAGTCAAAGTGTTATTTCTGATTCTGTTAGCTCATGATAATCATTACCTTTCTTTGCTGAGTGATGAAAAACTACATTTGCAAACATCTGTGGAAACCCTTTTTAATGAAAGCTGGAACAAAAGGCCTGATGAGTTTGTAGAATTTCCAGCACTGGAAAAGCTTTGACAAAGATCTGTCCAGAATGTCTGTCCTGGGTTCAGCCGGAAAAGGGTATTCCATACCATGTGCCGTCATGCTGGGTTCTGGTGGTAGGGAGCTGGGCAGCGGGAACTCACTCGCGGCTCGGGAGTGCGCAGCAGCGGCGATTCGGGAGAGCGGCTCTATGGGTTGTGCGGTTTGTGTTGTGTTTTCTCCTTATTTGTATCGTTGTTGTTACTGTTCCTGTTGTTTGCTGTTCTGTTAAACTGCCCTTATCCCGACCCACCAGTTTCTGCCTGTTTCTTTTCATTCTCCTCTGCACCCCGGCGGGGGGAGGGGCGGCCGCATGGCGCTTTTGTTGCTGGTCGCAGCCAAACCATAACAATGTCCTAGGCAGAGTTGATCCTTCTTCGGACACAAGAGTGTAGACCAAAAAACATCCTGTAGCCTCTTTCAGCTCTGCTTTCTGTGTCTTGTGATTTTCACTGATGCACGGGGTTTGATGGGGTTTAGTTTTCTTGTAGAAAAATTTATGAATCTGAAGAT
>Ga0065711_1039418_pt1 | contig 17863 bp, 7 predicted proteins | sample Hoacrofraction12_FD_59098 | JGI IMG/M metagenome (GOLD analysis project Ga0065711, IMG submission 59098) | Hoatzin crop microbial communities from Cojedes, Venezuela - Epithelial fraction 12 v2 (version 2) | ecosystem: Host-associated > Birds > Digestive system > Esophagus > Crop | place...
GCCGTCCTGCTGTATAATGGCTTCCAGCTCCTCCTGTTTATTGCCCATGCTACGTGCATTGGTGTAAACACACTTGAGCTGGGCTGTCAATCTCACCCCTGGCCTTGGCACTCCAAGCCTATGCTCAGCCCTAGTGAGCTGGGCAATATCCCCTTCCCCCTTCGAACCTAGTTTAAAGCCCTCTCAATGAGCCCCGCCAGCTCGTGGCCAAGAATTCCTTTCCCCCTTTCAGAGGGTTATGTGCAGTTATGGCCTTTATTCTTTAACTGACCTATTTGAGTAGAGAAGAACTGTTCTGTATAAGGGCAGCTATTTTAAACTTATGATGTTTTGGAGAGAGGCGGAAATGCAGTGAAGGATAGAATTAGGTCACAAATTCAGGATGCCAAGATTTTTCTCTTGATTTGCTTATTGCATTTGCAAAGCAGACTCTCACATTTAACCACACTGGAAGGAATAATCTTTTCTTTGCGCTCACTGGATCAAAGTTCTTTGCACTCACTGGATTAAAGTACAAAGGAAATTCATTGAAATCATACAAAATTTAATTTTCTACATTTCTATGTGAAAGTATGGCAATAAAGACAAACCAATCTTCTCAGCTATGTAATTAGCTTTTATGATCAGGAGGTAATAAACAATCAATCGAAGTCAGTTAAAGCATTTCTCAAAACCAGTTTAGAATCTCACTAAAATGACTGAAACTCAGTACGACACAAGCGCTTCTGTGATGAAGTCAGATTCAGGGCGGCAATAGCAATGGGATTGCTGATGATTAGTAGGATAAGTAGTAGGATTAGAAAGACCACTTTTAAAACCAAGGAGCTCCGTTCAGTCCAGACAATGTCCTGAGCCCACTGATTGCTCCTTGTAGGGAACGAGCTTGAAATCTTCATTCCCTGTGCTATTTAGAACTAGTAAATGCATCCAAATTAGAAACTGGTGAAGTCTTTTCACATCATACCCCTCATTAAGACATTTTGGGAAGTGTGGAAAAGATAAAATTATTAAAAAGCTATCATAATAACTGGATGACTGTATTAAATTTGCCTGCATCCAAAATGTGGCATACAGTGTTGCTTTCAGGGATTGTGGGCACCCATGTCTCCAATTCTCTATTGTAGCAATTGTGGGATGGTGTGGGTGAACAGACAGTGCTTCAGAAATCTAGCCTACAGTGTGTGAAATAAGAAATTAACAGTGACCTTGTGCCTAATATTCAGGTAGAATCTTTTGCTATGGCATTATATCCCCTTTCAAAATTGCTGTAGATTTTGAGCACTTATCTAGTTATACCGTGATAAGGCCCACTTCCCAGATGCGGTTAAAACAAGCTGTTCTTTGTACCTTTTCATGGGATAACAGATTCATAGTCATACCACTGTCTTCTTTTGGCAGTTTGGAGATGTAGTAAATACAGCAATCAGATGCTTCTAATGTAATTCAATCCTTCATTAATTTGATCTCTCCTTTAATTCAATCTCAACCTCAGGGCCTAAATAATTTGTATTAAAAATAACATAATGGCCACCCTTTCTTTTAATCAATGTTGACTGCTTTAGGCAGCTATTAGCAGATAATCGGATTACCAAATAGACAGTGTGTTGGCATTTATTTAACAACTAACAGGGAAAATTTGGAAAAGAATCAAAGGAGAACAAAAAAAAGATAAAGAGGTAAAAGAGAAAAGAAAAGACCCTTACAAAGACACACAAAGTTAAAGAAAATATTAATGAAAAGTTATTTTTGCCAGTGACTGTTACTGGTACAAGCCTCTAAGATGCACAGCCAGTGGTGTCAGCCCTGGGTGACAGGCTCAGCCCAGGAGTGAGAGTATTGGCAGAAGTCCAAAAAGAATGAGGTCTACTGTAAATCTAACATAATTTCCTCTCAGACTTATTTAAACTTACTAATGGGATTTATAGGTTAGATGCTTAGTGGTATAAACTGGCATAGCTCCACTGAACTCTGGCTGCATCATTTTCAACCTTCTCTTTCTGGCTGTAGGTAGACAGCATTTGGCTGCCCTGTAGCCTTTTTATGGGAAAGCCACTCTCCTTGTTGTCCAGTGTGTCATCTGGGAAGAATGTACCACCTGGCAGAGTCCTGGGCCAGGGCAAGAGTCAGGGCTGGCAAGAAAACTTCTGATGCGCAGCTAAATTCAAGTTGTACATGGAGCAGTTCTGCAATTGCTTCATACCAGCTCGTGGGGAAGTCACCAGTCAGGCTCACTGACCAGTTCTCTGATCGTCCCTGCTGACTTATGTCACAAGGTCCCCAGTTCTCTGGAGACTGAGAGCTGCCAGCTGTAGGGCTGCCAGACCTAGCAGTGCCTGACAGAGGCTGACAGGGACTTACTTTGAGGTGACTGTGCTGCACCTCTCATGTTTTCTTACAAATACCATCTTGGGAACGCGTTTGAAGTAGGTAGTTTACTGTCCACTATCGCTTCTTGGCAAATTTGCAATACTGCTGTAATGACAGCCCTTCTGGTCAGCCAGTAGCTCCAGAGGAGACTTGGACTGGTTATTTTCTACTTGCCTCCCCTGTGACTGCTCCTGATGCCTGAGTGATCAGGCTGAATGAAGCCCATGGTCTGTTGCTCAGCAGATGGCATTTTTCCAGTACATCAGTATTGGAATGATACCCAGCACAGTATGAGGCATCCCAAGCTGTTAAAGAGTCTGCCTTTTGACTAAAGCAGAAGAAAGAGCCTTGACAGTCTGCTGTTTTGCAAGTTACCCAATAGCAAAAAGGCTTACACAGTGTCCTGACATATTCCAACATGTCACTACTCTCTGCCCAAGTTCCCAGCACTCTCACTGAACCTGCATTCAGTGTATTTTACACTGATATGGTGATGAAAGGTATCCTACACCATCTCAGAAGAGACTGCACTCCTCTGGGGACTAATGAACTGTATGTGCTAATCACACAAGGGCCTGTAAAGCTTGCAGGAGAGACTGCTTGAACTCATCAGCATAATAATATAGCAGATTTGGGACTTAAGAAACCCACAGACTGATACACATATTTCTGATGGTGTGCCAAGGCATTGACCACTGGACTTCTATTCATGTTGATGAGGTTCATTCCCCATGATGCCCTTGTAAGAAAGGCTGCTCAGCAATGCCTGGGAACAGAGCTGGTCCAAGCAGGAGAGGTGCTGCAAGGCAGAGTTTTCTCCTGCAAAACAGAGGTACTGACACCGCACCGGGAGACAGAAGAGGATGGTGAACTGTCAGAGGTCGGTAAACTGTCAGAGGTCACTAGTCTCAGTCTAGATGCATACTGGAGCAGAAATGGATGTCAGAGCAGCAATTTTATAAAAATCATTCTGTGATAGATTTAATTGATGGAGGCTCCGACTCGTAGTGGACAGTTGTGAGTCAATGGTGAATAGCATGTAAGTAGAAATACTGTAGGAGATGGCTTAGTTGAATGGCCCCTGGATTCTTGCATACTTTTCCCCTCCACGTGGCTTGCTGTGTCCTTGAACACATTCCTTTGCCATGCTGTGCATCAGTTCCTGAATCTGTGACACAGGAATTATGCCCTCCTCGTAAAGTGCTTTAGGATTAGTATGAAACTCACATTGTATTTTTGTTTTACTTTTGGTGAGTGGAGAAGAAGAAAACCCCTTTTAATCGTGGATAGAGAACAAAAATTCTACAAAAAGTACAAATTCTTTAGAGAAGACAGACAACTATGTCCAAGAACTAGTCTCAGTTCAATGTTTCCAATTGCTGATTTGCAGGAAGAAGTGATTAATCACAACGTGAAATCTGTTCAAGATTAGCATAAATTGCAGAAAGTTGTAAAAGACTCCAGATGGATTTGAATTATTTGAAAAAGCAGACAAAAACAGGAAAGGAAATTTTGAGCTGGATAAACACAGACTAATTCCTAACAAAAAAATGAACTAAATAGTCTAATGCGAACATCCAGAATTTTCAACAGTCAAGACTCTAGGCATGGAGGTATCTGCTCAGGACAAGCAAACAGGGCACTGATGGGCTGAACATTAAATATGTTCTGACATTTCTACAGAATACTGATACCTTTACTCCTAGTTCCTCAGTTGAAGCCATATCACCTCAAAACCATACAAACAAAAAATGTCTCACTCACAGCAATGAAGATAGTAGGGCTGTGTGCTGTGGTTTCTTTGGAAGGAGATGTTGAAGCTTTCAAGGTGATGATACACGAGCCACAGGGAAATGCTTTGAGTGGCTCACTGCCGCAAAAGGGTCAGTGATTGTGAAGCTCTTGGTCTGGGTTTTATGAAGAAGTGGACGGTATTAAAAATCATAACTAATGCCATTAAAATTTTTTTCACAGAATATCCTACAACATCATCTGACAGCCTTCTTGTTTGAAGCCGAAGCACACCCTCATGTCCCATACGAACACAAATGCATAAGCTGGACTATTAATATAGCAGAGCATAAACCTTTTTTCCAGTAATATAAATGGAAAAAGCTTGGAAGGAGTCTTTCTCCTATGGACAAGAGAAGCTGCATGACTGGTTAGGAGGTTACAGGATGTTCCTTTTCTTTTGATGACTGAGGTAGTGGCTGTACAGGGGTAGAATACTGGCCCATTTCCAACAGTAACTTGGTTTAAATTTAGTGCCCGTGTAGGCACCAGGAAAATTTGATTATCTCGATTTAAATCTCCGTTTTCTTTAAAAGAACATTTATGTCCTTTTGCACTGTAGAGAGGTGCAAAGTTAATAGCTTGCTTCTGTACAGATAAACTGCAAGGATTTCATGTTTTTTAAGGTTAATCTTCTGCTGTTCATTGCAGTTAATCTAGACCATTAAGATTCCAATCAAATCAGGCAAAATCTAGCATCTGACATTAGATCTGTAACTGCCCCCTGCCTCGTTGCACACAGGTGCTGTCCCTGGGGCTGTTCTGTTTCTAAGAGCAGCATGGTGCTGTGCAGGGGAGCACGGGCGCTCTCCCAACCCGGAGTGCAAAGCCATGTGCCTTGGGTGATACCAGTGACATGGCACATCCCAGCACCTGTAAAACACCATGCTCAAGAAAGCAGCTTTCTGGATGATGAACAGGGAGTGGCACCAAAAGAACAGACATTGGTACATACCTCTGCAATAAGCCTCCCCATTCCCATTCCTTCCCCTTCCGGAGTGTAAGATGTAGTAGAGAGTTTTGTGGTTTTACTTTAAACAACTGTCAGTTACTTCCATTGTCCACCTCTGTGCACGTCTTCACTCTGCCAGCTGCAATGTGACAAAATAACACCTTAATAATAGCAAGATAAGGGCATGAGAGCAGGAGATACTAATAGAAAATGCACATTTGATAGCCATAATTTTGAGTTCTCTGATTTGATACACGCAAATCTGCTTCAGAGTCCCCAAGCTGCCCTACCAGTGGCTCACTCTGTGTCTACCAGACTATGACTTTTGTGCTCATTTGAAAGTGCTGGATAGCAAGAAGCCTGCCTCCATCTTCCAAGTGGATGGGCTAAGCACCAGGCCCTAGTGTTGTCTTCTGAGACAGCAGCAGCACCAAGTGAAGTGGATTTGAAGGCCCAACATGGTATTTTAATGCGTATCTTTCTGCATAGAGCTGTGAGTCTTAGCTCAGAATTGAAAAGACACTACAGCCTATCTCTGCAGGATAGATTGTGCCAAACATTTAACTTAAAACAGTTTGCCTTGAGAGCTAGCTGCTTCTGATACTGGTTAAAACCGCTGCTGGGTACAAAGGATGGTGTGATCTATGTATGGCAGCATAGAAGCTCACTAACTTGGGGGAAAACAGCAGCCTGCAGAGCTCAAGTGATGCATGAAGACTTTCTAGAAAATAAAGGTCTATCATGTAGAGGAACATAGATCCTTAGGGCCCATCTACCGTAAGGGGAATTTCTGAGTTGGTGAAAAACCTGACACAGACGTTCTTGCATCAGCCAAAACTAGGCATCTGTTGGCTTCACTTGTGTTCACGTCTGGCACAAGCTGAAACGAGAATGCCAGACTGCGACCGCTTAGGGACACCCACAAGAGAATTTGCACTGACAACTAATTTCAAACAGATTTTAGTTAAACTAGTGTAATTATCATGTCTTGACAAGGTTTCAGTCTATTTTTGAATATCTTTTCCCTCCAGAGTGGTGACTGCCACTGGCAAATGTCATAATCTAATTCTGTTTAGCTAAATCCGTGGCACTTTGTTGAAGTGAACAGGGATTAGCCTGGAAAAGCCAAAATAGCTGTCAGGCTATTAAATGTGTTGCATATTTACTGACACCTCTGGAGTAATTTAGCTTTGTGTTTTTAAAAAGGATGAGGACAGTGGCTTAAACTATTTTTGAAAGGCTTTGAAATGGTGTCTAAGCAATAAATGTGAATGGCCTGTAGTAGTTACACTTGAGACTAATTCTGACTGCATTGAAATTGATGACATACCTGTGCAGAGCCACTCTGTGGGAAGAACAGAGCTCTTGGTACTTATTTTTTTTTTTTTTCAGAGTATTTGTGAGCAGTGTGATTGTCATGCAGAAGCACAGCGTTGCTCCCACGTATGCAGTGTCATCTGTTCTATGCTAATAAATTAGCATCTGCAGCCACCATTGCTGCCTCTCAAATCTGGGTACAAAATTGAGCTGTTTTCTCTCACTGCCACTGAAGTGTGTCTGTATGATCATGGAAGACGTGTATTATCCCATCTGTTTTTCACAGACCTTCCATCAGGCTCTGTGCTTCAAGGTAACGGATCAGACACAAAACGAATTCCACTGCAGACAACTGCCTTAGAGGCATCCTGCTTTGTCAGAGCGTATAAAAATTTGACATAAGAGTCATTTTACTCCTTCACAGCAGGTCATTTAACCCTGTCCACACTAGGGAAATTGGTAACTTTGGCTCAGCTCCTTTAGTGATAAAGGTTGCCCCAGTGTGGACACGCGGCTGTCTCCATTTTCATTAACATGTCAAGCCACTTCTCTGTAAAAAGGCCTTACAAGACAGTGGTTCAGTCAACAACAGCTGCTGGTGGCCAGTTTATTTCTGGGCTGCCACTGCCACTTGTCCAGATGGAGGTGAAGTAGTGCCAGCCACGGTGAGACTTCTGGGGAAAACACTAGAGGCGGAAGGTGGTGCAATGTCCCAAGCACTGGCAATTCCTGCAGCCGGGATGCCTGGCCACTGTGGTGGCATGGCTGAAGGTGCTCAGCATCAGTCTCATCAACTGAAGTTTGTATCTGCCACGCTTACTCACTAGCTGCTGCTGCAAACCAGCCAGCTATTCTTGTAGTAAAATCTTTTGCTGGACTTGCCACATGCATTTTCCTCAGAAATACACATTTTGTGTCTAATTGCCTAAGAAGAGAGAAAAATGAGACAACTGCAAGTTTGATTTTGAGTGTAATAAAACTAGTTTATTTACACAGTAACATGAATGCCACAGAGTACACAGCAAAGTACCACAGCAAACCAGAGTGTAACTGCCCCTGATCACAAAGGAAGGCTTGAAGTTTATATACTTACTTATATAAAACCATGTAAATATCAATATGAAGCACCAGATAAAGCAATGCAACCAGGAATTCCAAATACAAATTACCCACAAGAATGGAGTGGAATTAAAAAGAAAAAAAAAAAAAAATCCCTCATTCAAGGGATTTAAAGGAAATCCCATTTATGAAAGTCCATCCATTTTGGAATCCCTACTTTAAAAATAAATTTCCCCCTTTTATTAAAACAAGAACATATTCTTAAATGCTCAGCATAATTAAGTTTTAAAAGAAAAAAACCCAAGGATTTCAACTGCAAAACCTTGTAATACCAACAAGCCAAAGGACAAAGAAACAGAAGTTCAGAGTAATTTTTGAAAAGGTGTTATTTATGAAATGGTTATATTCAAATTTACACACTCTTAAGTATATATTATATATACAATATATAATATATATATTTTCAAGCAAAAAGGGGCGAAATACTTTTGGGATACAAAAATTCATATACATACATATATATATTAAAACATGCCCACACGCTCTCATATATATATGTATGTATATATATATATGAACACACATTTCCTCCATATAAAAAAAGTTCCAACCTCTTCTAAATCCCTGAAATCTTCCCCTTGGATTTATGGAAAAAAAATATCTTTATAGTCTGAAGTACCAACCAAATTCTCCAATTCTGTAGAGTGGTAAAATGCTTATTTACAGGCAAGTTGAGTATTTAATTTTTCACTGGCAACTCTGCTTGATCTGAATGCATTCTGTGATTTCCAGCTAAATGTGGAGTGGAGTACCAATGCAAGGAGACTTACAGGAAATTATTTAAATTACATTCTACATCTATTCAAAATCACCATCCTTCTAATACTGTATCCAGTTGAATAATAAAATCCATACAAATGTCTGCTAGAAATTCTCTGCAACACAGCAGTGGGAAAGACTTGCTCCTCATTTTGGGTGCCCTGAAGAAATGTCCCCAGTATTTTCTTTTGAAAAGTATTTTTTGTGTATTCCTCCCTTGAAGTGTTTGGAATCCAGATGATTGCTTACAGAATATTTCCACAGGTGTGTTTTTACAGAGGTATTTAAAATTCTATTCTGCACTTCTTTGATGTTATCTTACTGCATAACTAAATCATCATCGCATCTTTCTCTACAGGGACTGAAGGTCTCTGATTGTGCTCTAGGTTTTACGGGAGTTTGGCAGAACCAGCACTACCTCTGCAGGGAGTAATGGTCATGTACTGTTTCCACAGAGAAACAGCTTAATTCCTATTTGGGGAAAGTGCATTAAAAGGTCTGATTCAGTTTCCATTATATCCCTCAGAAAAGTTACAACTGACTAAACAAAAACAGGCCTATTTAATTTATATTTACATATGAACTTAACTGCTATTACAAACATAAATTTAGGTGGGGCATCTCAGCACAAGAACTGAGAAACAGATACATTTTATTTCAGCAGCAAATACTATTTTTACATGCTAAAGTTAAGGACCTAGCATGTGAAGCTGCTGAATAAATTCCCCAAGTAGCTGAACCCTAACACACATGTGATTTATTTAAATAATAAATTTTTCCTCTCCAAGATGTGGGAATTCCCCTGTGTTAAAATGTCAAGATGATCCATTCATACCTTGTGGGTGCTGCTGGGATGTGTGGAGCATAAAAGATTTAAGGTGGAACATTTCTGTAAATGCTACATCCATTCTTGTCTGTGGGCCAGCAAGATTATATCCTAGCTTGAGTTATTGATTTCATCATGTCTGAACATTGAAGTGAGACCAGGCTTCTATATTTGATCGTTCCAGAAGCTCCAGACTAAAATTCTGGATTCCTTCATTCCTGAAAATATGTATGCAAGATTTTACTAGCAGATTATATTCACCTGGTTATGCATATTGACTGGATCAGATCTGAGGTTTGAAAGAAAATCAGTGAATAAATAATTCCCATTTAAGAAACAGAAAACAAAACCATTTTCCATAACATCTCAGGAGTAGTTTTCTAGAACTCCTATTTTAACAGAGGTTTGCACTTCACACCATACAGTAGGATGTGCAGCACATCCACTACCTACTACCGCTTCTTCCAGACCAGTCAGATTCCTCATCTCCTAGAAGCTGCGTGTCTGCAGTAGATTGTCAGAGCAATAGGCTTCTTTTGACGCTGTGGTCAGTCTAGACCAATGGACTTCTTATCCACTATTATTCTCCCTGTGCAGATCCCAAATTTGAAAGCCCACAATTTTGTTACTTCAGGTTTACGCTATACTACAAGCAACTTAAAGGAACTCGTTCACATAAACTCCAAAACCAAATCTCATGGAATAGATCAACTCGGTGTCATACGAAGTACAGCATTTAATTTTTCCAAGTCTTTTGCATCTTAATGTGGGTGGTATTATTTTTAGGGCTGTTATGAAAAGAATAAGACTTCCACCAACTGACCAGCTACATTTTAGTTGTTTTGACAAGGCACTAAACATTGTGAATCCAATCACTGTGCTCTCTCTGTAACATTAGAGAGGTTTTTAATGGCTCTAATAGGATCAGAAACCACTCATCAAAATTCTTCAAACAAGCATCTGATTTTTCCAGAAATGAGTTTCCACTGGAAAAATCTTTAGAGTTCATGTTAAAAATATTTGAATGACAGCTTTTATTAATAGAAAAATATATATTTACAGTCAATACTGTTATCTTAGATTTGCAGCTCTTCCTATTTCTTGAGCTCAACTGAAAGTGCGACATTGCTAAAAAAAAATAAATTCAAGATCTGTGCACATATTCAAGTTATAACATGCACAGCCAGGGGTTTTGTTCCTGTCATACACAGAATCCCAGTTACAAACAGCGGGTTTTTTTCCTTTTGCTTAGCAATTATGCTGTAGCATTCTTCGGATTTGTTTACAATCAGTTTAATGCATACATTCTTGGATATTTATGTGGCACGATCTGCTGCCAGGATGGAGAACTACCACAAACACAGTTACAATCATCATTAATGAACATACCTGCAAAGTCAGCTTCAAGCTCCCCAAGGAATAGCTCAGGCCAGACTGTGTTTGACTACTTTGACCGTTCTTTCTTTTTTAAAGAAAAAAACCACACAGCATTACAAATTGCTAAAGTTTACCCAGTGCTGCACAAGAAAGAGACTGGTAGTGAACATATATCCATGCTTGGTTATACTGCAGAGCTAAAATGAGTATTGGTTCATCACAAAAGATACAAACTGAAATTAGATAGCTAGAGATACAAAGGCTTCGGACCAGCTGCATTAAATATGTATGGTTGTAAAACATTCCAAATTGAACTTTGCATGTGCTTGTGGACATGAAAGTGACACTGAGAACATGTGTCCGTAAACACGGAAACACCTACCGGCTTCAAGGAATGAGCCTACTGCAATGGCAGGTGGTCCAAGAATTGTTCGTACAGCCTATACGAGTTAGGTGAGAAGTTATGTGCGCGTACACACTACGAAACAAACACGAACCCAGAGAACAAGAAGCCCTACTTGTAGCTCAACACACTGTGACTAATAGCTAGCGAACAACTTGTCATGCTCGGTGTATTTAAGCTATGAGAGCATTGCCCTCCTGTGTCCAGATAAAGCACGGCTGCATTGAACATGGGTGATTTCTTTGTAAAGGTTCTTCTATGAGCTGCTCAGCAGGAGTGTAGAAGCTTTCTTGCCTGATGTAGTGGAAGTACCTCAACTACATACATTGCACTTGGGCTTTTAATGCACTGTCCTCTTTTTCTGCATCAGTGCCGCCACCTAACCTTTTTGCCAAAAGGAGAAAGAAAAACAAAAAATCACATTAAAATATATTATCCTTATCCTTGCCTGATCCTTCACTGATACAGGTGAATCAAACAAAAGAATAATAAGGAGAAGTTTCAAAAGAAAATATATCTTTAGAAGGGTCACAAAGACATTCTCTATACTACGGCACAATCGATGTAGGCTTCCACACACTATTCAGTTTAGCTCTGATAGATGCCAGAGAAGAATACTATAGACATTTCAACCCCTCCAAATGTATGGGGTGGATCCAGAGCTAGTTTTGCTGACTTTAAGCCTGCAGGACTGTTTGTTCAGTTTCCATGCATCTGGTCCAAGCATGCATATGCTGTATAAAGTGGCTACTTGTTTCAAGGCTGAAGTGAATTGATTCCTCACAGTTTTAACAATTAAAATGAAACATCAATCCATAAAAAGAATACATGGATATCTGTGCATTTATGTGCCAGGAAAGTAAAGAAAGGGGCTGCAGATCTAGCATCAGGTAAAGGCTCGTGTATAAAGTGAACACTGTAATGTACAGCTTTAAAAAATACATACAAGAATTGCACATAGATCCATAGGAGAGAAGCACAGGCTCATAACTAGGGCTGTCTGCTTTCCATCACCCAGTCAGAATATTCAGTATTGCTTTTTCCCCTGCACCCAGATGAATTCCTCAGAGTGATTCAGGAAACAATTCAGAGCCTAGCAATACTGAGCAAAGATAGTGTCTATACAACTGCAGAGGTTCCATAGGAAACGGCCATTAGGTGTGGGAAGTCAGCCAGCAGCAGCCTCTAAAAGTGAAAAGCTCCTCTAGGCTGAGTTTTTAAAAATTCTGTCTTTTTAATCCTCGCTAATACCTGCTCTAGCCAAAACTCTGCAATGTTCTTTAAGCTATTCTGACAACATTCCCTTTTTAGGGTGTTGTCTATAGCAACATTAGAAAACACTAGTTACAACAGACAAGAGATATGCAGCCAAACACCGCTGTGGGAAAAATGGATCACGATACTGTTAGTTGTGGCTGCCAAACTTAACAGCTCCCTCAAAAATTAAACAACAGTGTTTTTGCCCCCTTGTTTTTACCCTTCAGAGAACTGTGCCTGCAGTAAGTGTCTCCATGTGGCCTGTTAGCTACACACAGACAAGCTCTAAACATTTCCATCTCCTGCCAACATACTAGCAGAGCCAATTTCAATCCCACATTGCAATATGGCACAAGTGACAAAAGCAAACCAAAATAAAACAGAAGAGGTGGCAGTTATTTTCATCCCCCATTCATAGCAGTGATTGTCAGAGAAGGTTATGTATGTCCTATCCATTTCAAGTCAGGCTTTAATGCCTTTTGCGATGGCAGGGGAATTTCAATTGCCCACCATGTGTTTTATCATTCTTGTATAAACATGGTTATAGCTACAGTACATCAACAATCCAGACTGGTGAATGTCACGTAGGAAATGGGATAGACAAAGTGTGCATATTCTGCTTTTTAATGCAGAAGCCTTAAGCTAAGGGTAATGGTCTGATTAAGGCAGCATTGTTGAAATCATGGGTCTGTGGTTAGAAAGGATATGGGTAGGCAGTGAGTCAGAGGAGGAGGGAAGAGAACTGAACATGCATGCTTACTGCCCACTGACACTTGCTGCAATCAGCAGGATAACCACATCTGGGTAAGAAAAAAGAAGGCATGAAGTTTAAGAAAAAGATCAGAATCTGTTTGGTTGAGACCCATGGAAAGAGGAGTCCAGCCTGCTTATGGGGAACTGACTAAGCTGAGAGAAAATTTTGCATGGTATGTGGAATGGAAACAAATGAGTGTTTTGTGGCATGATGGATCACTCATCTCGCATTTACAACTAATCCATCTCTGCTTACGGTCACTGCTATTCACTAACCAGTGCTACATACGGAGACGACAAAAACTACCCAGAAGAGGCGGGCAATTTGTTTACTGCAGTGGTAGAAATAGTGGTATCAAAGTTTGCTCTCCTTTTCAGCCAGATATTAACCAAGTTATATACTGTCTGATCCAAATGCAGTCACGTATATATGATCAATCCCTAACAGGCCTGGCAAAAAAGTAAAGTTTCTGTCATATTGGGTACAGGATGCAATTTCTCCAGTTAGAACCTATTTGCTCAGAGTTGCTGGCTTTGATATCTAGGCTATTTTTTAACACTTGTATAAAGTGTGAGCCCTAGGGCAGGCTGAAGTTAGGGCTGGGGTGGAGGTGGGGGGTGCTTCACGAAAAGCAAGAGGCTCTACAAACTAGTGCTGCTGCATGATTCTCACGATGCGATGAAGTGAGTCTATAGTGGCAAAAGCCAGATATTGACAACAAAGCCAGTCTTCCAGAATAACTCCACAGTCCCTGTCCAAGGACTTCTCTGCAAACTTGATCATCAGCAGCGTCCTTTTAATATCCAGCCAGTTCTGAAGTACAGCATCTCTCCGGGCAGGGTTGGAAGATGTACTTAGAGCATGGAACAAGTCCTCACGTGGACCCCAAAGCAAACACTGAAGGATTCCCTTGGCTTCTGATATCAGGATCCTCTCTGAAGGGTTGGGATTCAGCAGGCAGCTGGCAAGTTGTTGAAGCCCTTGAGAGTAGAGGGAACGGCAAGGAATCTTGGGGAGATCAGCACGAGTATACTCCTTCTCCTTCAGCTCTGGATTCTCATCAAAGGGATTGGGCAAGTGCAGCATTTCGTAGATGAGGATACCAGTCTGGAACTCATCGCACTTTTTGTACTGTGTTGCAGTGATGATTTCTGGAGCCAGGCGGGACTGATCCCGCAGGACCTCAGGATCTACCATATGACTCTTCTGCTTGGCCTGGGAGAAATTGCTCACTATTAATCTGGCTGGGCAAGCAGTGTTGAGACTGGGTTCTATGGACTCGGAGCTCAGAGCGCTGCCTCCTGGTCTAGAATGAACCAGCAGCAGGTTCTCTAACCGCAGATCACAGTGTGTGATATGATAGGGTTTCAGGTGCTCCAGGCCCAAACACAGCTGTAAAAGGAGCAGACAAACCTGCCTCTCATATAAATCTGGGCTTTTTGCATGGCGGGGCACAGATTCTCGCACAAAGTCGGCCACTGTTAAGTACGGGACCTCCCGTGTGATGACAACAACACGGCTGCGTGGCTTGCTGATGGTCCCCTGGATGCTCGAGCTGTCTTTCTGTGAAGCCTCTGTATTGGAAGGAGTGTCTCTGTTCTTTTGCTCAGGTTCTCTCTCCTCTTCTTCCCGCTCTTCTTCTTCCACCTCTGGTGCATCGGCATCCTCCCAGGGAAGGAGACGAACTGGCACTTCAGCAAGGAAATGGCCACAGTCCTGTTGGATGTTAAAGTTGATAGCCAGACTCTGCCGGATAGATAGGCTGTGATAATACTGCTGGGATTCCTTAGCTTTGCTCTTACAAATCTGGGGGAAGAAAATAAACAGAACAGACATAACGTAACTCTTAAATTTGTAAATTCTATATACTTTTTTAAATATGTAGCTTGTTGGTATCCACAGTCTAGCCGTAAACACAAGCACTGAAAAATTTTTTACTGAACTGACCTTGGCAGACTGTCTTAAAGGCACATGAGCAGTTTCCACTGGATAGTAAGCAGCTGCAGACCAATACGTGCAGACAGCTTTCCCTGTACATACATTATTAAACAGAAAATACAGTTCAGACAGGTTGTGCTTTTAGTCAGACTGGCAGCTCATATGTGGTAAATGCATGGTGAAGCTTACTCTACAGTTACTTGTTTATCCATATCATCTTATTTCGTGTTCTTCTCTCAGCTTTGTGTGAAGCTTGAACAAGATAAAAATAATCAATAGCGATAGGAGATACAAAGAAGCATGCATAGAATATTCAAGGGTATGATCAAATAATTGCACATGACTGAGTTAGCATGGCATAACAAGTTACCACCCATCAGCTGAGTTAAGTGACTAGATGCATGCTGCTTGCACTGTAATTGGAAACTGAAATCTCTAAGCTGCAGCTGTGTCAAGCCAACACCTCCTGTCTGCAGTGAGGGGTGTACGTGTGCACGGCAGGGGCTGCTGGCAAGCGTACTTGCTGTCACTCAGGTGATGAATGGAAACTCGTTAGAATATGGTACCTTAATTGCTTTCAATCATTTGTCAAGATCCGAAGTGTACCTTTTTATCTTGCCATATATAGCTGTATTTAATTTCTGTCCAGAAATATCTTGTTGATACGTACTTTATCACCATAATAATTACCGTTATTAATTGTTTGCGTGTCATAACAACTGGTAGCTCCAATCCCCTTATAACAGTCACTGGACAACCTCTATTAAGGCCTCTGATTAAAATTACAGCCCTACAAAGACTCAGATGTGTTGACCTTTGCATATTAACATTAGTTCTACTGACTTCAATGAGATTGTTCAAAGCGTGTAAGGTTCAGTATACGTTTTAATCTTTACAAGGTTAGAGCCTAAGTATTCAGTTGGTATCATGCACCAACAGGTCTTAACTGCAAAGCTCAACGGAAAATAGGAAGACATCTCTCTTCAGACAAAGCTACAGCTTCCCTTAGCTCACCTCTGAAATCGAAGGAAAGCCAGATAACCAAGGTGAGTGAAAGTCAGCACTAGTTCTACACAGTCACAGCCACCAAGGAGCCAGATCTCATACCAGTCCTAAATACAAGCATAAGGTGACTTTCCTTCCTGTTTCTTGTTTTCCCCCTTCTCAGGAACTTATGTAGGGTAAGTTATAAACTTACCTTTTATTTTAAAAAAAAAAAGTTTTTTATCTTTTATGTGCTTATGCAGTTAAGACACATATAGTTTAATGGGAGATGTAGTCTTTTATGCTTGTTGATCAGAAAAGTGCATTGTCAGATAATCATATGAAAGTAGACATAAGCAATAACAGTGTTTTGATTGTCCTCCTGTCTTGGATACTGTGCATATTTCCATACTCCACAAGCGTTTAAATTTCCCTTCATATTATATACATTCTAGCTTAAAAAGCCTGTTTATAACTGCCATGCACAAAGCAAATTTGAAAAATACATTTTCTATTCAATTTTATTTAAGAGAGCAAAGTCACCGTTTTTGGGAAATGTTGATAGTTACCCTCTTTGTACAATGGCTCTTGCCAATTTAGATTTTAAAATGTATTTTATACTGTTAGAGGTGAAGTGAGTTATCAGTGGAAAGTCCCTCTCCCTTCTCTCAAGAGTTACAGAAGTTTAAACAAATACAGTAAAAATACAGCAGTAACCTTTGAATTACATATGAAAAGAACACGTTGGCCAATTGCGTTGGAGACTGAAGTCCCCAGATTTATTAGATGCTTAATACTGCACAGAAGACAGAAGTAGAAAAGTGTTGTATAGACCCTATCAGCATGTATCAAATCGGATTGGGAGAACAGCTATTAAGGAAAATGAGTTTTATCTTCTATGCCCTTTGTATCCATGGCCTTTTTCTTGTACAGCCAGCCACGGGGATAATCAATTCCAACTGCAGAAAAGGTTCAGTGTGCTGTAATCCTGCCTTCAGTTTTTAAAAATATTTAACTGACCTAATCCAAAATATAAACTCATTCTGAAAGAGTTTAAGATCCAGCTTACCTGCTGATAAGTGCAAAAAAGCACTTGCCCTTAGCTATTCTACTATATTTCATGTTACCCACAGAGTATTTCTAATGCCACCTGCCAGCTAAAAATTATATTCTATTATGAATATATAATCCACTTGCTCTTAAAACAATTAATACTTCTCAATTTGGCTAATACAAGCCCTTTTTTAAAGGTTATGAAAAGGATTTCTCCTTGCCTATAGAAAAAGAAAGGCAAAAGAATCAAGACTTATTCCTAGTTTCCAATTTTAGCCCTAGGTAGCCTTTTTTTCCTACTTACTTCAGAAGAGGGTTCTCACATTTATTACTGGAATTTCAGTTAAAATAAGAGGAAATAGACTTTGCACCTCTCAAAATCAGCCTTGGTTCACTCATTTTAGGTAATATTGCCCATCTAGAATTGTGATAATACAAAAAAAGCACATTGTTATAGGCCTCTGTGGATGTGGTGGTGCTTCTAATTATAGACCTCTGTGGATGTGGTGATGCTTCCAATTTAGAAATGACTGGCTGTGCACATCTGCACCAAAAGGCATTCAGCTATTAGGGCAGAGTACGCTGCCTTTGCACCTGCTGCTTCTCCTCTGAGCCAGCAGAACTGGCCTGCATGTTGCCAGGGGGATCATTCCTAAGAAACGCATTTCCAGCCTACGAAAAACACCCCAAAAGAGTCGTCCTTCTCTGTCTTTTCCTTTCTCTTTCTTCCTGCTATTGAATCCTAAGTGTGGACAAGGGAAAACCTATGGATGTCATCTATCAAGATTTTTGTAAAGCCTTTGACACGGTCCCCCACAACATCCTTCTCTCTAAATTGGAGAGCCATGGATTTGACGGGTGGACCGTTTGGTGGATAAGGAATTGGTTGGATGGTCGCAGCCAAAGGGTAGTGGTCAACGGCTCAATGTCCAGATGGAGACCAGTGACGAGTGGAGTCCCTCAGGG
>Ga0065711_1009292_pt1 | contig 17862 bp, 11 predicted proteins | sample Hoacrofraction12_FD_59098 | JGI IMG/M metagenome (GOLD analysis project Ga0065711, IMG submission 59098) | Hoatzin crop microbial communities from Cojedes, Venezuela - Epithelial fraction 12 v2 (version 2) | ecosystem: Host-associated > Birds > Digestive system > Esophagus > Crop | place...
CTGAGCCCGGGGCGATGGTGGACGGGGGTGGGGTGGGGGAAGGGGTAATGAGCGGCGCGCGCTCTGGATTTGGTTAGGACTTTAAAAGGGACTTAAAAAACGTTGGGCTGTGTGATCTCCGCGTCTCGCTTTTATGTGGGCGAGCGTGTCGTAAAAGCCGTGCCCGCTCCCCTCGGTGCTCGGCGAGCCCGGCAGCTGCGCCGGGGGGGAGGGGGGCGGCGAGCAGTGGTCTCTTCGCCGGTCGATACGGGAGCTGTTTTGTTGAGCCTGAATTTGCCGATTAAGAACAAATTAAACACCCGAAAGAAGCGGCGGAGATAACGCTGCGGACGCTGGCGTGGTGTGGTTCTCGGTGCGGGTGGTTCCCGGCTGACCCCGGCTGCGGGCAGGCACCCGGCTGTTGCTGGAAAGAAGCCGGTGGGAATCGGGGAGTATCGGTTAATAAGTGCCTGATCCTGCTGACCCTGTTCTGGTTCACCCGCTGGGCTGCGCGGGGGTGTCGGGGAAGGTGTCCCGCCAGTTAAACCAATTACAGCTGGCAAGCAGCAGTCGTCAGCGCCAGTGGGGGAGCTGGAAGCCGAGGCCCGGTCGCACGGGGCTGTCGCTGCGGTGGCTCTTCTGAACTCGAACAGCGGCTCTCCGAGTCCAGCAGAACCCTTGGTGTCAAGGAAAGCCGTGGTGCCTTCCCAGTCCCGCGCGTCCGGCGATGCCTCTGTGAGGGTTTTGGATCTCGGGGCTGGGAGCTTGTACTGCGGACGGGGAGAAAGCCCATGTACAGTGAGCGAAGGCTGTCGAAATTCCTAATGGCGTGAGGGATTGGGTTGGAGGAGGAGAACTGGAGTATTACAAAACATGCCAAACATCTTCGCGTGGCGTTAGACCGAACCTCGATGTGTAGTTTTTCGTAAGCTGTGCGGCGCGCCGGCAAGGCCACAGCACGAACGAGCAGCCTGGCGTAGGGAAACCGCGGCTTGGGTTAATGAGCAATGCCGTGTAACGAAGACTTCGTATAAACCTTTTGTCTTGGGACCCTAAACATTTCTAAAGAAACAAAAAAAAAAAATCCGGGAAGGAGAGAATCGCAGTCCTTTCAGTCAGTGGGGAAGTTCCTAACAGGATTCCTGTAGAGGCCGGGATCGCACCGGAAAGCGTCAGAAATCTTAACTTGTAGTCCTAACCCGGGATCAGATCTTAACTCACAAATATGTGCAATGCTTTCACAAATACTTTCCAATTGGTAAGGCTTGCAGCTAGTTATCCCGAGACACCAGGGCAGATTTCAAAGACAAAACAAAGAGTGTGAGAAATTGCCGTGTACTTTTTCAAAAGCCCAGCCAAATGCGAGGATAAAGAGTTGTTTAAACTGTGGCAAATTTAATGAAAAGATTAGGATGCTTGCCGAGTGAGACTCATGCTGTGTAAAATTCTTTGGTGCTCAATGAGATGTGTAATTTAGATCAAATATTTGTCTGTGCTATTTGAGGTAAAAACCATCATTCAGTAGATTGCACTTTTGGGTACCATTAATGAAGTGTAAGTTGAATATTCCTTTCATAGTCAGTTGATTTATTTTATTTCAATGATAAGCCCCACACATCTGATAACAGTGAAGTTGAAATGGGCCTCTCGGGTTAAGGACTCTTGATTTCGAGTGATCAGCTATGTAAAAGGCTGAAAGGGTTCCTTGTCTTTGGCTGCTGGATATTTTTATTTTCCAGTTTGCTTATATGGACAGCTTTTGATTGTGTTGTCACTTTAACAGGCTGGGCTTACGTTGTTAAGCTTCTGGTTTGCCATCTTTTTCTGAATTTAAGATTGTGTTTTGGTTTCTCCTTGTGTTAACGTGGCTAATAAGAGCACTTGTTTGTAATAAGCGATCACAGTTTTGTGGAAATATGAAGTGTCCTCTGTGACTATTTAAATACAAATGCATGTTGTCAGGCAGTTTCTGTGGGGCGAGAGAACTTAGCCCAATGCTATGAAAAAGGAGGAGAATCGTTGTGAGACAGCTTGCTGCACTGTAGTCTGATAAGGCGTCATTCACCAACACCTGAATTGTAGCATCATGGTAAACCTGAACAATGGCCATAAAACTGGCTTTATTCCTTATGTTTGATCTCTCCCATAGGTTAGTAAAACAATATGAATCTTATCGCTCTTTTCCTTAAGCGATACATAGGAGAACAAGTTATACAGGCCTTGCACAACCCTGTTCCTGGTAATACAGGCAATGTGGTATAGCTTTGACTTCAGAAGCATGAGTGTATTGATGATGGTCCTATTATCAACTCTTTAAAAAGGGTGTTTTACTGCATAAACCCTTTTTAATTAAAATTTAGGCCCTCTAAAGCTTTATATGTGCTAATCCAATGTTTTCAAGATGTGCAGGATAACACAGTTTGGAGGTGCTTTGCCTAGTAGAGAAAGCAGGTTGCTAATAATGGGTATTGACTTCAATGATTGTTCTTAAAGGGTGGAAGGGGTGAATGTTAGTACGTGAAGGTGTATGATGGTGAGCGCTCCGTCACTTCTCTTCCTTCCATTGAAAGCCAAAGTCCAAAGTGAATCATGGCATGTGAGCAGGAATGTACTAAGTAAAAACGGCACAAAACTGAATGTTTAAGATAATAGGTGAAAGCTGGAAAATATCTCAAAGCAATAGATAGTTGTTGGGCAAAGGACTTCTGTAGGCTTTTCAGACTAACAGAATAAGGTACTAAAAGCCCTCACACTGGGTATTGGAAGCTAACAATCCTCACGTTTGCTCATTTCGTAAAACTTTAACACCAGCGATACCTGTGAAAGGTCTTCCAGTTAAAAAGCGGCATGAGCAAGATGGGAATTGGTCCCTGTGTGGTCAGGGTGTGAGCAATGAGAAAGAAAGGTTTCCCTGTGTCTCAGTCCGAGAGCTGTTCTGTGGCCTGCACTGAAGCAGTGAGACACATGTGTTAACACGCTTGATTCCTCGGTAGCAACGCTTTTCATGTGAGCCCTCTCATTTTTCAGATGAGTGATTTTGGGATCAGGAACATGGATCAAGTAGCTCCGGTGTCCAACATGTACAGAGGAATGCTCAAGGTAAGTACTCTTGAGCTGTCACCTTCTAAACCCATCTGGGGCATCTCCCAGCTAATGCATTTATTGTGTTCTTAGTAATGCTAGCACAGGAGTTGTATAACCATGCCAAGGTGAACACAGATATTCAGGCTTTAATTGCTTGCTTGTAACCTCTAATCTTCTTTTAGAGTATTCCCACTGAGTTCAGCAGAGATGTGAAAAGCAGAACTGAAATAAGAAGGTGTAACTCTTGCACCCCCAATCCTCTCCCCTAAGGAGGCTCCCTCCCTCCATCCCCCACATCCTAAGAATTTGAAAGTAAGAGGCAGACGACAAGAACTGAGCTCAAATTCATTGGAGTTGGTGGAACTTCTGCCTAAATAAAGGTTACAGGATTGGCAGCAGGGATGGTCTTTGTCTTTAACTTGATGAGACTGGCAGAGGGCTGTTCTGATATGACTGGTTAGGTCTGATTCATTCAAGAGCATAGTATGAAAAAAAAAGTAGATTTTTTTGCTTACATGCAACTAAGTGAAATGGACATACAGTACTTTGTGAGAAACCATCAATAGTTACTAAATATATTTTGTCTTTAGGTAGACTGTGTCTGTTACCTTGTTTTGCAAGGAACTTACAAACTGAGGACAGATGAGAGACAGACTATGAAGACTCAGTCTTTAAGGGCTTCCCTCCTCCCCGTTCATACAAGTTGCTTTTTAATCTCAGTATCAATTTTTTACACAGCATTGATTAAAGTAAGCAAAATAAAGGTTAGGAAGACACTTTCTGATCTCACTAACTTTGAGGAATGTCCATGTTTTGAAGAATCAGTTAGTGAGACTGTGGTGTGCTAACTCCTCTGATGTTTTATGTCCCCTCTTAGCTTTCTCTCTTGCGCACAACAGCAAAATCCACAAGAGAGCCCCCAACTTAACAGCTGTGTGGTCTTTAACACAGTGGTTGTTCTAGGCAGTTACCCAGTGTTCAGTTGTCATGTAATCAAGTCAAAATAGAGACCTGTATTCTACTGTTTTGTAGCTGTTCATATTTCTTTTTGTTTTGTTCTGTAATAATGGTGTATGTTGGAAAGCCAGATAAAATGGTTGCATAACTGATAGGGCAAGCAGAATTTATTCTACATTGGTTTTTTCCGCTTTTACTACTATCAAATCAAGAACCTGCTTAAACATTAATTTTGTCCTTTTTGAAATATGAAACTAGCATGGTATGGATTTTACTCATTCGCATGCCACAGCATTTTTTCCAGTGACTCAGGATAAGGGTCAGCTATTTACACAAAACGCAGGAGTTTCCAGATTGTGTTGAAAGAACTTGCCCTTTCTTTTAGGTACTAGCGATGAGTCAGTGCTTTTATCTAGTAATGTGTAAAGAATCTTTTACTAGCAGATTTGGCAATTGTTATTAACTTGTTTCATTTGAATGTGAGTCTTTCCATGGGTTTGCTTTGACTCTTTCTTCCAGTTGTGTTTGGCACCTGAACCAACTGTACACAATATGTCAGTGCTTAGTGGAGATTTCTGAACCCAGTTGACCCCTAGAGGCATGATAGTGTTTATTTTACCAGCTTTTTCTTCTGTTGAATGTGTGCTTGCGTAATATATACACTAGGATGCATTGCAGTCTGTTGAAAAATACAACTAAAAAATTATGATTCCTACTGGCTTGCTAGGGTTTGTGTAGTGTGGGGAGACTGGGAAGGAAGATGACATGCAGCACATAAAAGGCATCTGTTGCAAAAAGACTCTGAGCCTCTTGAGACGTTGTGGTGACATAGAAAGGAAAGTTGGGGAATGTGGGGAAACATTAATACTTATTTGCTATTCCAGAAACGTAGTTAAGGTTGCTTTTGCATCACACATGAATACTGCCCTGAAAAATCTTTGCCTTGTCCTTGGCTAAATTCTCTACCTTGGCATAAGCTGGCAGACCAGTGCATGCCTGAAATAAATAAGCATTTACAAGTTGCCTTTGTCTCCAGCTCCCTGAATTGCAGTAGCTGCCATGAGCAAGCTGTAGCTTTCCAGAACAATGTTCTATCCTCAGGTGCTTTTACAAATCTCAGTGGCAACTTTTATCCATCCGTGCCTCTAGATTTTATAGATACGGTTTCCTTGTGACTAACAGACAAGTTGCATAAGTTGTTTTTAAAGTTATTTCCTCCTCTGTTAACATTCCCTCTGCCCCCTGCAGACTAATGTGGCTGGGGGATCTAGTAAAAGTACTAGTATTTCTAGTGTACACAATTGACACAAGTCAAGTTCGAAAGAAGTTAGGTTTTCAAAATATAACAGTATTTATTGAATGTTGCCAATATATCAATAGAAACCACTTTTATCAGGAACATTTTTCAGTCCTGTTTATCCCTTTCTGTATAGTGAAACTAGCAGTGTTTCACTGAGCATCTGAGCACTTCAAAGACTGCAAAATGTGGTAGCTGGCAAACCCAGTAACTCAGAAGTACAGAAGTCACAGCAAAGAAGTAACATCTTTCCTCAAGTCCTGTAAAGCTGGTTGTATAGCTTCAAATTGTGTGGTGCAGATTAAATTTTTCCTTTAAAAAAAGAAAAAAGCTGCGTAAGTCTACTGTAGGTCTTGCACTGGCAGTTGTTTTTCAATAATTTACTGATCCTGCCTCTGCCATCAAGTATTCAAGTGGATAGTCAATTTAAAGGGTTAAGGAAATACGGATTTCTCTAAAATATACCTGGAAATAAAAATACGTGTGTATACATATACATAAACACACACACGTGCATTCTTTATTGTTAAAAGCCTCAATTACAGGAAAACAAAGAATATCCGTACTTGGCTTTATTGTAACATGCAGAACATGCCACCCACCTACCACTGTGGTCTGAATGTTGGTTGTTTTGTATTCACGTACAAGAAGCTATGCTATCATTGTGCCTTTTATTTCAAAGGCACACGTTAGGTGGTTCGAGATAGTGGTTGTGCATGATCTCCAAATCTAGGAACCTAACTCAGCCACTTCCTAGCAGTGAAGCTGACAGTGCTGTAGCAAAATGCTCACATTGTTTTTTACTTATTCTGTTGCTTTGCAGCGTCAACCAGCGTTTGACACCTTTGATAGCTCAAACTCTCTCTTTGCTGGATATTTTTTCTCACTAAATGAAGATCAAACGCTTCAAGAAGTGCCAACAGGATTTGATTCTACTTCTTACGGTAACTCTTTCCTTTGTTCCTTAGTCCAGTCAGAAAGAAATACATTCTTACAAGTGCAACATGGATTTCCCTAAAAAGAAGTGTTTTAATACACAGACTATTAGTCCGTACTTGATTTTATCCATTGGAGTTGCTCTGCTGACAGTTGCTGTTCCTTGTGCTGAAAAGGAATGGGAACTGGGATTCAGTAGCCTAGTAAACTGACAATCCATGGAAGAAGACTTAGTAGGTAATAAAGCAGAGCCAAGAGAGTTTAATCTTTTTAATTAAACAAAAAAATATACATGTATTTAAACTTCAATTATGGTTCAATTATGGATGAGATGTTGCAGGTATTCTGCACTTCTTTTCTTGACAGTCTGGTGTTAAATCCCATAACACAAAATCTTTGTTCCCTTTCACTCACACACGCACACGCACACACACACCCACCCACACACACACACACACACCCCCTGCATTTGTTTTACACCTTACCTTGAAAAAACAGGGGTGGGATGTTTACAGATTTTTTGTGAGTGTGCATATGTAGGACCTATTAAAAATTCTGTACAAGTCCTTGCCTAAAATCCCTGACAAAACAGCGAGTTTTGTCCAAAATGTAAATATTTTACCTAGTGCTGCCTCTGTCTCCCCTTAGGATAGGGGAAAAAAAAGCCTCAAACATGTGAAAACCACCAGTCCTTTGTTCTAATGTGATTCTAATCACTCACCAGCTCTGGTCAACAAAGCAAGTCCTAGCAGATATTGAGGGTGGGTGTGGTAAAACCAGAAGTTAAGCACGGGCTGGTAATGAGCTCCACTTGGTGGGTCAAGTGGAGCCTGTAGATAGTCCAGGAGAACAAGAGGAGCCTGCACAGCTTCATGAGCTGGCTTGGAGTCTGCCAAGTTCATCACCTTTGTATACCCTGCCACTGTTACATGCCTCTAACATAGCAGAGCTCCTTCAAATGCAACCTGTGTGAGAGTTCTCAGAGGTTCTCAAATGTTCAGGGATGCAGTAGCAAGTTGGTTAAGTTGTCTTCAAATTACTCCTAGCTTAAGGACACCAATCACAAACAAATTATCAGTAAAAGGTTTTCTAATCTGAAACTTCTAGGCAGTGGGGTTGGCTTTCTTCAACTTCGTTCTTCTTTCAGAGTAAAATGAGGCATCTTCTGATGAAAATTGCCCAATAAGAAAGTCTGAACAGCAGCCAAATTTGTCCCTAAAATGGAATCTACTTGCAAATTTAAAAATCGGTTAAGTAGATAAGTAATTTGTACTGGCATAGGATGATGCTGACTTGGGATTTTGTTACGTTATTTAGGCACTGGCTGCCAGCTTGTCACCAGTCACGCTTGTTTGGTTCAGACGATAGAATAATCCATTGCACCGTTTACTTGGGTGACTGAGATGCAGGGGAAGGTCTGAAATGCAGTCTGTTGGAAGGCAGTGTTAAATAGCGCAAGCTGGTTCTTCACAGCCCTACGATCAATTACTTAGCTCTCAAAACAATTGAAGACTGTCTGGAGTTATAAGGAAGTCTGAGGTCAAACTATAGGTGACAAACAAGAAAAAAATAGTAGTAAAGTTTCCTTACAACAAAGGCACTTTATGTAACTATGAAGAGTGAATGAGGATCTATATCATGGATAGCTGCAAAGCTTTAGTTTAGCGTGATGCAATTTTATCAAACCAGTGGCACAGAGATAAGTCTTTGACTTAATCTATCAGAAAATGGATCTGTGCTGTTTGTTTCTGTTCTTAAAGTACCTAGTTTCTAGCATCCTTTTATTATTCTTCAAATAGCACAGCAGAAACCTGTCGCTCCTTTCACTGGCCTAAAAGTTAACATATCTTCTTTTTCCCCTCCACCCCTTTTCTTTCTTGTAGAGTCGAACAACTGTGAATTGCCTCTGTTAACCCCATGCAGTAAGGCTGTGATGAGTCAGGCCTTGAAAGATACTTTCAGTGGTTTCACAAAGGAACAGTGTCGGCTGGGTATCCCAAATAGTAAGTGTTTTCTATTTATAAGCTGCTTTTTTTTTTTAATGCTAAGGAGGAGGCTGAATAGCGGCTCTTTCAAAAGAGAAAGAATGATGTCAGTAGGAAATACAAGAATGGATCCTATGTGAATCTGGCACAGCTTGACTTGGAAAAACCAGACGCTGGTATTAAAAATGGAGAGCTTGTGCTTTGGCAGCATAAGAGAAGACCAAGTAAGCTGAGGACATCTCTGATTACAAAAAATAGAGGACTGGGTTTTTTGTTTTTTGGTTTTTTTATTCAAGAATACATTCATTCTGAATTCATCTAGAACTAAGTAACTTGGGTAAACAAATTTTTTCATTTACTGCCTTCTAAGGAAGATTATTTGACAAAGGTCAGGAGCTATGTCTAAATGCTGGCTGCTTTCTGTCTTGCAGATCCATGGCTGTGGACTGAACAGCAAGTTTGCCAGTGGCTTTCATGGGCTACCAATGAGTTTAGCTTGGCAAATGTGAACTTCCATCAGTTTCTTATGAATGGCCAGGACTTGTGCAACCTGGGCAAGGAGCGTTTCCTGGAACTGGCACCTGACTATGTGGGTGATATTCTGTGGGAACACCTGGAACAGATGATAAAAGGTAGTTACAGGGCCAGAAAGAGCTTTTGTTTTAAAGCTTTTCTGACAGAAACAGAAATGGAACTCTTTCAACGCTTGTTACACTATGAAGGGCTTTTATTACATGTGTGAACTCAAAATGAACTTTAAAACTTGGTTATTAGAAACATTATTGGAACTATTAATATATCCTTGGTATGCAAAGCACAGATGCAGACATCTGCAGAAATTGTTCCATGTTCAGGCTGAGTACCTACTGCGGTCAGGTGTTATTTGGAATAATCATTGAAATCAAGGAGATTAGGATAAGGCTACTGTAATGCCCCATTTAAAAAAAAAAAACAAAAACAATAAAACAAAAAAACACAAGGGTTGAACATAACTTGTTCACTTCCTACTTCAAGGTTTTGGGTTTATTCCTTTAATATAATGTTTTGAGGTAATTCGAGACTACTAGAGGTGTCTTAGGTGAACGCAGATGGTATTGCTAAAACTCTACATGCAGTGCCCTGTGAGTTCTATTGAGTTTGGAGTGTAATGTTCAGTAGTTGCATACATTAAGGACTTGGACCTTAAAACACACTGAAATTATTGTAGTTTCTAAGTTTTATGTTAAAATTCGATTGATGTGATGGTTTTCAAGCCTGTTGAAGTTGGTTAGGTTTTTTGGTGTGGTTTTTTTCAAGAGAGAATACATTGCAGTGCATTAGTAAAATTTATGTGAATGATCACCCCAAAATACTCAAGAGTGCCACAAAAAGCTTCTGACTTACAGGTCAGATGTTTAAAATTGTGAAACCAAATTTTTTTTTCTACCTCCTCTCCCCAGACAGTCAAGAGAAAACGCAGGATCAATATGTGGAGAACTCTCATCTTACCTCAGTTCCTCACTGGGTCAATAATAATTCCTTAAGTAAGTACTTTAAGAAATTTGACATTTTGCATCTCTCAGCTTATTCTAAGTATGTCACAGATCCCAGTTTAAAAATAAAATTTACCCACCAGCATAGTTGGTGTGCTTGAGGAGAACACTGCAGTTGCTACAGCCTTCTTTCCTCGTAGTTTTAATTGTCTTAGTTTTTCCTAGTCTTTCCTAGTATGTTTATTGTTAAATGTCATAGTTGTTTAATTGTCATCTAATTCATATCAGAAATCTTTTGAAGAGCAAAGGCTTTGAGAAAATCAAATTTCTTCTTGGTACACCAAAGCCTACATCTGTGGAGCAGAATGACCACTCTAGCAAACAGAGTCAAAAACTACCCTCACCGGGGAGCAGCAGGAGCTATGTTTAGGCCGTTTTGAAGGCTGTGGAAGTGTAATAGAGATTCTGAAAGTGTGTGGGACGCAGTGCTAGCTCCCTCTGATTGGTATTGTATTTCATTCTACCACAGTCAATCTCCAGCTCAACCTTATTACACCATTTAATGATGAGAGCCTTACTCAAAACCACTTAAGCTTCTCCAGCTTTTTCTGTAGCCCTGTAGCTTCCTTGAAGAGCAAACAATAGACATATTTGTGGTCGGCACGTTATAGAGGGAGACTTACAGAATCTGATTTGGAGCCCATTAGAAAGGGATCTTTTTACTGACTTCAGTAGCTTTTCCAGTAGGTCTGTAGCATGTATCATTCTTAGTCAGATTTTCATGGGAAAATTAATTCTTGCTGGCACAACTGTAGTGAGGTGCTGGAGGTGTATTAGTCTGTTTAAGGGTCTGCAGGGAAAATCATCTAATTAATTCTCTTACTTCTTTCTTCAGCTGTTAATGTGGATCAAAACTCCTATGGTATGCAAATGCCTGGATACCCTAAAGCCCTCAGTTATCCCAAACCCAGTCTCCTGACTGACGTCTGTCAGACTTCCACAGGACCCAATCTCCTCAATCCAGAACAAGAGTTTTCACTGTTCCCTAAAACCCAAGCAGATGCTGTTGGTGTGAACTACTGTGCAGCAAATCAAGATTTCCCAAGAAGCAATCTGAACTTGCTGATAGACAATTCTGGTGAGTCATCATCTGTATGATAACCATGGGTCCAAGGCCATATTCTGTATGTCTTTTCCTCCTTTGCATAATTTATATATACAAGCTAGATTGAGGAGGAGAAAAAAACCCTAACTTTTTTTATTTGTTTGTTTTATAAAGGTAAGCTTAGAGAACACGAATCTAGTGACAGTGGTGCAGAAAGTTACGAAAGCTCAGATTCGATGCTACAGTCCTGGAACAGCCAGTCATCATTAGTGGATTTACAGCGTGTGCCATCCTATGAGAGTTTTGAAGATGACTGTAGCCAGTCCTTGTGTCTGAGCAAACCTACAATGTCTTTCAAAGACTATATTCAAGAAAGAAGTGATCCAGTCGAGCAAGGGAAACCAGTTATACCAGCAGCAATTCTAGCTGGCTTTACTGGTAAGTAGCGAAGCAAAATGGTCACTCCTCTTCTTGTGTAACATCGATATTCTCAATAGATGTGTAGCCATGGTGATAAAAGTTGTACAGTTTTAAGGTACGCCTTACACTTGGTCAGAGACCACTACTCATGAAGAGTTTGAATTTGAAATGTTACTAAACAAAGTCTCGTGGGACTATCCATCTACAGCAAGAACAGGCAGGCACATCAGAATGTGTGAAAATCAGATGCGCTTTTTGATCTGTTTGAAAGAGGGGAAACTTGGACAAAATCTCCCACCCTTGGGGGTTTAAGATGTTGGCTTACCTGTGAAGACCTTGTTTTTGTAGATCTTGGTGGAATTGTTTTTCCACTAGAATGTTTGCCAAGGCAGGGACTGCAGGACAGGCACAAGAGCTTGAAATGCAGCTGATGGGAGGTGGGAGTGCGGGGTAAGGGATGAAAGGGGAAGGCGTAGATTGTGTCAAATCAGATCCTGTATTTCCATGAAAAAGCTGACTTCATTTCTGTTATAGAGAAAAATAACTTCTTTCTGATTTCTTTTTATAAAAAAGTGTCAGTCAGAGTAATTGCAAGACCTGTGCTGTGATATGAGTATGGTCACGTACATTGGTTGTGGTAAGAGCTTGCAGGAGTGTTAATCATGGTTTCTCCCCACCCCCTGTCTCTTAACAGGCAGTGGACCTATACAGCTATGGCAATTCCTTCTGGAGTTACTGACTGACAAGTCCTGTCAGTCATTCATTAGTTGGACTGGAGATGGATGGGAATTTAAACTTGCTGACCCAGATGAGGTATGTGGCTAATTGCGATGGACAAAAAGACTTAGGGTCTGGTCTGCCACCTGTGGGCCCAATCGCATATAAAGCGTTTATAGGATCAGACATTTGCTGAAATCTCTTCATCTGCAAATGCTTTACTGTACAGTCAGGATTGCTGTGGGACGTTCCCCCCCTCTTCTCCCAGCCAGGGATAGCAGCGTTTGCCTGTAGTTAGGAGAACATGCTGTGTAGCTTGAAATTTAGAAGTAGTGTACACAGTCAGTTCTCCTGACAGTGTAGTACTGTAGATTAGCTTACTGAATGTAGTTGGATCGACAACACCTGGCATTGCATGAAGACATGGGGAAAATGCAGTCTGTGTATCGCCGTCCTTTTAGGTACACAGCAAATACAGTAATGCTGTTTTTGAAATATTTTTGGAACTTAAAGCTTTAGTCATTAAAAATAAATACAATGCATTTTCATTTTATGCTACTGTTACCAGTAGGAAAGTGATTGTATTAAGGGATGTGATTTAAGGTCCACTGGAGCCTTTTTTAATAAAAAAAAAGGGGGGGGACCAGAGGGGAATCACTAACTCCCAACATACTTCATATCATTCAACTTCCAGTTAAAGAGCTGTCCATACTGCTCAATAGCAAGTTAGTGGTCCAGTGGTGTCTTCAGAGGGAAGGCTGTATTTCCCTTAAACTTGATCTCCTTAAACGTGATTTTTTGACCCATCCACTACAAATAGCAAGTATTAGTGAGAAGTGTACCTATCATCCACTTTCTCCTGAAGCTGCTGCTAATTGTCTTGGAGCATGTTCAGCTGAAGGGTCAGTCACCAACTTTTCTCTGATTTTTGGGACATCCAAAGCAAATAAAATGCTCTGACTGAGAAAGGGTTTTAATAACTGTGTGTATCAGCCACCGACTAGAGAACATGAATAAACCCTTTGCATTTTGTTTTCTTTTTGGACTGACAGGTGGCACGGAGGTGGGGAAGGAGGAAAAACAAGCCAAAAATGAACTATGAGAAGCTCAGCCGAGGCCTCCGCTACTATTATGACAAGAACATCATCCACAAGACGTCAGGGAAACGCTACGTGTATCGCTTCGTGTGCGACCTGCAGAACCTGCTGGGGTACACGGCGGAGGAGCTGCACGCGATGCTGGGGGTGCAGCCTGACACGGAGGACTGAGCCTGACGACGTGATGCTGCAGGGGCGAAGATCACGTGTCAGGGCTGTGTCTGGGAAGCGTCTGCGGTCAGTTCTCCTGGCTGTTCAGATGGGTGCAACTGTGGGGAAATAAGGACCTTAACCGATTTTGTAACCAGGGAGAGCTGGAAGGAAGTGGCCTTATTTCATCAGTGGCTTCGGGTGTTGCCATGTCAGGCACGTGAGCAGCATGGAAGTCAGCACAGACCCTAGCTCTGTCAGGAAGATGTGGAAATGCTCTTGGGTTAAGCATTTCGACTACCTGTACTGCCGTATAAAGCGTTTTGGCTACTTACACTGCCATACAATAATGGGTTGGCTTTAAAACCAAAGGTTGGATGAGAAACCAGTGATGCAGCAGAAGTATTGCTCAGATATTTTAAAATACCATCGTCCTTGCTTACACCTTATATCATGCGATTTATTTAAAAAAAAAAACAAACAAAAAACACGACAGACTAATTTATGTTGAATGACCAGTAAGGAGAATTGTATTAGTTTTGTTCTAAAGCATGTTTTATTATTATTATTACTTCTCCAGAAATGTGCTGCATAGGTACATAAACACTCTGTGTCCAAAACCAGATGTAGCAACCATTAACAAAAAACACCCTTTAAAGGAGGGAAGGAAAATCATACCATTTCAATATTCAGTTTGTATATATTCTGTGATTCTTTTTGAAACTGTAATGTTCCTATTTAACAGATACTGTATAGTGTAAATTAAACTAATTGTATGTGTGTTTTGAAATAGGACGAATGTAAACTTATCAAATGGTTCTTCTCATGTTTGTCTAGGATACACAACCTTCTGCAAGTATTTAATTGGCCTGAGAGACAACATAAGTGCTCTGTATGCATGCATATGGTATCCCTATGATATGAAATGGGGGGGAGGGCGAGGGAGGGCTGGCTCAGTATTTTGCCAAGACTGAAGCTGGCAATTCTTTGTGCATTTTGGCATTTTTACAACAAACTAATGTTACATTCTGGGACATAAAGGGCCTGTTTGTGGTTTCTTCTGTAACTGAAAATGAAGATATTAACATGGATAAAATTACCTTTTTCCTTTATAAATGGCATAAGTTTTGCAACTTTTATGCATGTCCTTTTAAAAAAATTTATATACAAGCCTTATTTTTTCAGTTGACTTGTCTCTTCTTCCTGCAGTTTATCCTGTATGATTAAAATATGAATTCTATTTTTGGAAATAACTGACTCCTTTTCAAAGATCAGGAGGGATTTATGTAGCAGCTATTTTTACTGCAAAAAAAAAAAAAAGAAAAAATCACTGGAAAAATGTACTTTGTAAGAAAGCTTTATTTTTTATCTGAGCTTGATGTACATTTAAATGTGTTGTACAGTGTGAGAGGTTTAAAAATATGAGTCGTTATTAAAACCTCTTGAACAAGAAAATAGTGCATGTGCTTTTTGATTTGGAAACATTTGTTTATTTGTTGGTTCAACCCTTGTCCATCCCACTCGCACCCCCCAACCTCTGCAGGTTTAAAAAAAAAAAAAACCCAAACCAGCCCGTCTTACAGCTGTAGGGAGCTGCTTGGAGAGAATTTTGCAAGAATGCTTAGGCTGATGGTCTTGAACCAAGCTGAATGAATGCAACCACTCTGTGTTCAGATATAAATTCAAGTTCATGCCTTTCTGCTGGGCCTCTGAGGGGAAAACTAGCAGTTCTGTACTGTCCTGTGAATCGGCATGTAAACTGATGGGTAAATACACGGAAAAAGAGAGGCATGTTAAGACTGCTCGTGCTTAAACTGTTCCTGATCCTACGCTGTGCAAAGGAACCCTACTGTACTATCTTTAGCTCATACTCTTCTCTGTCTCTCCACTTTACAGGAAAGCAGGAAGTAAGGAAACATTTGCTCTTCATCACCTGTTCAAACAGTAGAAAATATAGTTATTAAAAGAAATACTGCTTTCCCCTAATCTTCTTGATCTTTCTATGAAACTGCAGGTGTGTCTTGGTGTTGCTTTCATTGTAATCAGCCTGGTTTGGCAGCGTGTTAAAAATCTGGAGAAAAAGGATGGGGCTTTTTTGAGAATGTGCCTTTCTAAATGGATGGAGCTGAAAGAGTAGGCAAGCTTCCTGCAGCATAGCCCTGTCTTCTCCAAACGGTTGCAGACACTTTCAGCTTTACTTTTCATTGTCCCTGTAAAGGAAAAAAATCCCACATCCTTCCTCTGTTTACGTCAGCCGCTGCTGCAGTCCTGGATGCATCTCAGTGGGTGCTGGCCCATGGACTGATCTCACACTGGCGATGAAGCAGATGTGAGGGTGTAGAGAGCTGCCATCCCCTGAGCTGAGCCAGAACTTGGCATAGAGGTTAAAAAAAAAAAAACCCAAAACCTCAAACCAACAAGCTTTCCTAGGCTTTGGGTAACACTCTTAAAAAGGTACTGCTGCATATTACCTACCTTTGAGCTGTGACCCTAACAAGGGGAGATACCTTATTTTGCAGGAAATAATGCATGCTCTGTCATGTTGAATGTGTTGTTTTCCCCTGGATGTCTTTCTCACACCATGGCTGCAAAGCCTTAATCGTCCTCTCAATCTGTACAAGTTTCATTTTCAATCTGTTTTCCCTGAACACAGAGCTGTTTCTTCATTTAGACCGAAAGCTTCGTTTCCTCTTGTGTGCGTGATCAGTGTTAGCTTCAACCTAGAGACTAAGGGGAAGTTGTTTGTTTTGCTTCCTCAGCAGAAAAAGAAATTTCATGACAGCAGAAGCAATGAAGTATCCTGATACACACAACCCATGCTAGCATATCTTCCAGAAGCAAACCCTGCTATCCTACACTGGGTCAAGTCAACGCAGCGGTCCAAGCTGTAACCCAGTGTGACCCAGAATACAATTATTAAAGGATATTTTGTCACAGTGCACACAGAAAACACCACTCTGTTTTCTCAGCCACCCAGCGTCAAAAGGACTGTAGAAAGTACTCTGGCTAAATTCTTCACCTTCTTCAGGACATGCTTCCCTGGCCTTCCATCTGCCAGCTTTCCTCATGAGACAGCAGTCAAAATAAAGTCTTGCGCTTGGCACCTACCCATGGTTGGCATGTCACCTCTAAAAACGAAGTTCAACTTCAAAGCCTTCTTTGCTCTTTTTTTTTTTATTTTTAAAAAAAGTAGAATCCCATTCTCAGTAAAACAACACCTCTGGGTTGGGAAATATGTGATCTACAAATGCTCAATGTGCAGCAGACTATTTTGGGAAACATCTGTCTACTTCACCCCATTCTTACTCTCGCTTTAAGTCTCAGCTGCTGGCCACCATCAGGCACAGGTTAGGAGCATGAGAAATGGGGCAGATGATGGATCACTTATACCAGTCCTGTATCTCCACCGGTGGGAGGAGGATGGAGTAAACCTAACCACTCTCTGCTGGTCCATTCCTGCTGTGATCCCCCAGCACCCCCTGCAATGTTCAGCCTGTTGGAGGGGACAGCTTGCCCATTTCTTTTACCACTGACTTAAGGACTTCTTGCCTTGTCCAACCTATAAGGAGGCCCCTTGGCTTGACTGACTTGTCTTCAAGCGTTGGAGACCAGGACCTCACCCAGTGTCTGAGGTAAGATTACACCAAGGTTTTGCTCAGCACCAAAACAAAGTTCTCTTCTCGGTACCCTTCCTCATGGTACCTTACACTTTTGTGGCTTTTTGGCAGTCACCGCACATTGAGCTGATGATTTCAGAGAGCAGTCAGCGGTGACTCTGAGATCCATTTCCTGGTAACTACCACTTCTGAGTTCAGCATCACATGCACCCTGTGTGGGTTATTTTTCTTTGGGTGTGTTACTTTAAAGTAATCTACACTGATGCTCATCTGCCACCTTTCTGTCAACTCACACTGGTGTGAAGTCCTCCTGGAGTTCCTCACCAGCACTGTGGCATTTGACTACTCAAACTACTTAGTGTCATCTGCAAACCTGGAGGTTTCACTGTCCTATCCTCAGCCTGGGACTTCTGGCCCTGGTCAGAGCCAAGTGGCTGTTATTATTCTCACGGCCAAAAAGGCTGCTGCACGATTCAGCTCTTCTTCTCTTTTCGGTTCCCAGCTCTTCCACAGGTTTCTCTGTGGCCCCAGGTAAAACACTTCAAGACTGAGCCTCTCTGACAGGGCTATTCTAGTATAGAACTTACTCACTCACCCTTCTGCATGCAACTAGCAGCACCAAGGTGGTGTTCTGCCAAATCTTTTGGGCTTCCCCTCTCCATGAGCAGGTGGTGGGCCAGCACTCTGGTGATGCAGGACCATATCTGTCAATGAACAAGGTCAGCAGCGGCTTGTACAACATGGAAACATCTGGCCCTCTGATTCAGTAAAGTGCTCTGAAACTGCGGTACTCTATAAATGTCAACCAGACACTGGAACTTATCGTATTTTCGCTAAAAAAGCCTCCTGGAATTGAAAAGGAAGCAAGAACTAACAACGAATTTACACCTTCACAGCACTAGTAGAAAGTGCTTTCTACTAGTAGAAAGCTCACCTGGAATTGAAGCTGGCAAGGGATGTCAAAAACAACAAGAAGGGCTTCTTCAACTACATCAGCAGCAAAAGGAAGGCTAGGGACAACATGGGGCCGCTGCTGAATGAGGCGG
>Ga0065711_1039419_pt1 | contig 17862 bp, 8 predicted proteins | sample Hoacrofraction12_FD_59098 | JGI IMG/M metagenome (GOLD analysis project Ga0065711, IMG submission 59098) | Hoatzin crop microbial communities from Cojedes, Venezuela - Epithelial fraction 12 v2 (version 2) | ecosystem: Host-associated > Birds > Digestive system > Esophagus > Crop | place...
GAGGTAGACAACATCCACGGCTCTCCCTTCGTCTACCCAGCCAGTCATGTCATCGTAGAAAGCTGTTAGATTGGTCAGGCATGATTTCCCCTTGGTGAATCCATGCTGACTACTCCTGATCACCTTCTTTTCTTCCACTTGCTTGATGATGGCCTCCAGGATAAGCTGCTCCATCACCTTTCCCGGGACGGAGGTGAGGCTGACCGGCCTGTAGTTCCCTGGGCCCTCCTTCTTGCCCTTTTTGAAGAGTGGAGTGACATACTGTAGAAGAGCAATCCGTCTGTGTATTTTGACTGCCCCACATTTACAGAGGGTCAGAAAACTCTGCAGCAAAATGCAGTAGCGGCACTGCTATTTTCCACCTCTTTAGTGATGCAGCTGCCCTGGCCCCCTGCTCCAGAGCAGATTTCTGGGACAATATTCTCATACTGCCAAGCTGTGAAATCAGGACACCCTAGTTAAAATTCCTCCCAGACAACAGACTAGAGAGAAAAGAAGAAAGTATTCAGAAGGACTAGGTTTCCTCCAGAACCTATTTTGCAGATGGATGTCTCTGTAATGTCTTCCTAAAAGATTTCTCTCTGTCGTGGTGTTTCTTCTGTGCGTTTTTCTGCCTGTTGGATTCGCCAGCTATTTCAAAGGGAAAGAAACTATGCTTCAGTAGGAATGCATGATGTCTTGAAACGTTGCAGGATTCAGCAGTGTTTTCTCTTCTGAAGTTAGTAGTCAGACAACATTGCAGAAGTGGGTCCTGGGAGGTGTGAGTCCACTACCAGATCCATCAGAGACATCTGTGAATCCTGGAGCAACTGCACGGGATCCATCATGACTACCAAATGTAGACATTTACTGAGTCACTGGACTTAGTAGACTGGACTGTCTTTAGAGCTAATGGAAGGAAATACATGCTTTCTTCTGAGCTATTCTAGATATTTACTATAGGATGTAATACCCCACAAAGATAAAATGCCTGTTTGTTTCCACCTATCCCAAAGCTAAGCCAAGATGACTAGCTCTAGTTATAGAGACCTAAAGAGTAGATATCTACAGTTAAGTGAATTAGGCTGAAACCCTAGTGTCTTTTAACATTTTTTATATAGTGAACCTGTGTCTTTTAACTGTGATCCTCAAAGGGGGATAAAAGGATGTAAACACGGATCATGTGCTTTCCTAAACAGATGGGCTTCAGATCAGGATATTTGGAGGTTCTGAGAAGGATTATCTCCTCTTCTATCATGTAAAAATGTTTAATAGATCCTGACAATTTTGGAATTTTTTCTATGGAAAAAAGAAAGTCTAATTGTCCTTCACACAGTTTCTTCGTTTCAAGGTCATCAGGAATTAATTTTAGAGGTCCATGGAATCAGTTGTCTATGTCCAATAAATTATGACAGGTAATTAAGCTATTCATTTTATCTTCAGTGCTTCACTCCAGTGTCCTTGAGGATCTTATATACTGGGTGCTTTTTTTGCAAAAGAAATCTAGGATTTGTAGTTTCCGCTAATTTTGATAAGAGTGTTGGTAGAATGGTGTCCTGTGATATTTTTTGTGTGAAAACTTACTGTGATTTGTTCCCTGAGCAGGAAGGGGTTTTTTTCCTCTTTTCTTAGGAATGCTCTTCCTCTTCTACCCAGATTTTGATTTATTAGATCTATAGAGTTGCATGAATAAGCAGGCCTCTGTAAATAACTAATATTATTTGTATGTTTGTAGCTCCATGGTTCCTATCTCCTCATGATCTTTGACAAGTTTACACAGGTAAGACTATCAACGAGATAAATCTGAGCTATCACCTTCATTTTATGTGTGTGAATGTGAGATGCAAAAGGATTTCCATTCGCTGCAGTGAGCTTTGTATCAGTCTGCAAGTGCTTCAGTCAAGTAGTCACAAAGTTTGTGGTGCATTTGGGGAAAGAATCCAGAAAATCTAAATCTCATTGAGTGTACAGAAGTTAACACAGGTCATTAGGATTAATTAGGATGGCAGATTGCACTCAACCTTCTGTAGCCCTTGCTTTTTGTTTTAGATCACTGGTGTACACTACATTTAGATCACCAATGTCCATTGACATTTTAGACTGGACCAACACAGAGCTCTGTGAGGCTCATCAGAGCTGAAATACTGAGCTAAAATGCATTCACTTCAACCAGTGCACTATTACTTGCGTCCCTAGCAGTAGTAACACCCACAAAGAGGATAGCAGCCAAGTTTCGTGAGAAAAAGTGGCAGGAATAGAAACCTCCTTGAGGCTCGCTCTGTAAAGCATCGACACATACACCAAGGAGTGTCCCCACCCTCTGGGTTCCTGATGGCTGCAGGTCGCACAGCCAGTGGACTTCTGAATCCCATGGATGCCAACCCACTGCAGCTGCAAAAGGTCTTTCACATCTATGGACTCTACTGCAGGGCATCTGAAGAGTACAAAAAAAAGGTAGTAGGGTAACGTAAGCTGAAGGAGGAGTTAGCATAGAAATTATGCTGTCAGAAATCATGTAGACATTGGAATCCAGGGGAGTTGCTTCTCTGGTCTGCTAAAGCCAGGCTGGGTTTTCAGGTCCAGCTGGCAGTGAGTCTGTGTGCCCAGCTGGTGCATACACATGTGCGTGTACACACAGACACAGACACAGACACAGACACACACACACACACACAAACACTACAGACTGTCTGGTAGCTGTTCCTCAGACCCTGATCTCTTTCAGTTGCTGGCACCCAGACCTAAGAGCCCCTCAAGCTCCTGGCTGGCAGATATCAGCTAGAACCAGCAAACTTGGTGTTGGCTGCTGGATGATGCACACACACACACACACACACAGAGGGAGCACACTCACACAGCTTTTTAAGAAGAGCATTTAGCTGTGACATTGCTGTGATCAGGTGTGCGGATTGGACAGAAGTAATGACCAGCAATTGCTTTACAGGCAGCTGGACCTTTTTGTCCCTTCTTTCCTCTGTTTTCACACACTTGCTCCTCCCCAATCCACCTTATTCCCTCCCTTTCACCACCTTTGATCTCTCCTGTAAACATCTCATAAGTTTTGTACCTTTCCACAGTCCTCTTAAAATCTCCCATAACACATTTTACACAATCCTCAGTTTTTATCTGTTCCATCCCTATGACGCCTGTAATAGGTCCTACCCCACTTTAGGCAATAACCCCTTTCAGTTTGCTCAGATTTCCAGGGAAAGAATTTTCTTTGGCTGAATCATCTTGGAGGGTTTCACCCTAGGTCTAATCCTTCTTCTCTGGGAGGCTCAGGAATAAGTGATTCAGTGCTCCGGCTTCAGAGCTGAGGCTCCTCCACCTCTCGTTGTTCCTCTGGCCCTCCCTGGGTCTTTGATGAATGTGGTTAGCCATTAGTCAAATCACCTCATGGATGCTTCAGCTATGCTACTGGAAATCCTCTTCAGAAATTTCTGAGCCCATATTTGATTTCAGCTTATAAATTTTCTTTTATTTCTCACACTGAAGTTCGGTTAACTATTTGTAAGAATGTTAAAGAGTGGCCTGATCAGCAGTGTGCTGACATATTTGGAGGCAGACCTCTCCTGTTACAAAGTGGCGTGGGTCAGTTGGAATGAAGAGGGTTATCCGGTTTCAGTCATGTTGGGACGGTTCTCTGGTGCCTGATGTTCTAATGTTTGCTTTTTTGTAGATGTGGGCAGCAAGTACAATCTGTCTAGGGACTAGACAACTGCCATAAAATCCTGTGTTTTTTAAAATGTCTATTTTCCTATGAAAATGACTAGGAAAGATGTAATTTCTCATACTGTAGGAGGTTTCAGAAAGTAGTAGGATTACATAGAAGTCTAAGTGAAGCACTGATCTGCAGAGGAGCCAACTCAGAATGTTTATACTGAGCACAGCAAAATTGCTTCTCAGGTTCAGTTCCTTGTCGATCTTGAGAAGCTAGTCTAAATCTGACCTTATAAAATGTGATTGTAAGTGAGGGAAATACTGTGTGGAAGTTCAGCGATACAAGATGAAGAGTACAGTAGTTTCCATAAGTTGGTTATGTAGGTAAATACACTTCACACATAAGACAACCATTTATCTTAAGAAATTTGACGTTCGAATTATGATGAATTGCAAGAATTTCCTAGAACCATGTGAGGTAGTACTTCTGTGCTCATTTCTTTAAAGTGCAATGTGCAGTTCAAATTTAGACCTACATGGCTTTGGGGGTTTTGCTGGTAGGTTTGCAGTTGAATTTAACTCTAGAAAGATCTCAAATATTGGACTAATCCATTAATAACTGGGTTAGTGTAATAGCCTTAGAACTAAAGGCTGCTAATGTTCTTTCAGGAAGTCTCCTGGTCCCTCTGCACAGGGCTGTGATGCTTGGTGGGTCACAGACACCTTTGGTCTGTAACACAGGGTTGCTGGGACCCTGTCCTTGCTCTGCTGCTCACAGAATCAAGTAGTTTGGAGGGGACCTCTGAAGGTCACCTAGTCCAAACCCCTTCTCAGCCGTGTCAGATTGCTCAGGGCTTTATCCACTTTGAGACTCGAACCCAGTTCTGTCAAAATCCCATTTCTCATTCATTTCCTTTGAGACTTAGATCAGGTTATTTAGCCTTATTCTACCTTTCTCTCTCTGTGAAGTTGGGCGTAATGCTATTTCTGTACCTCAGCAAGGAGCTGTGAGGATAAATGCATAGTAGGTTTCTCAGTTATTGTGAAAGTGGAGTATTCTGGAAACATCATTGCTAGACAGTGAGTCAGCTTTGGTAGAAGGCATTGTCCATAATGGAAGAGCCTGGAAAGGGCATGTGTGTTATCGGGTGAAGGGGCATCTGCCAATGCACTAAACTATCTGCTTTTTCTCAGAGAAGCTTGAAAGCAAAATGTTTTGTACTGACTTTCTTTGTGTGTCTGTGTATGTCTGTTCTTCAAGGCATATAGAGCTTTCTTTGGTTTCTAGAGATATACTAGAGATGTGTGTGTGTTGTCTTGAGAAAGGGGGTGGGAATGGTGGGAAAGAGCGATCCTCCTTGTCCACTTTTGCAGCTTTTCAATAGACAGCAAACTCAATGGATCTCACAATCCATGTTTCCTGAACAGAAGAGATAGTTTTACATGTTGCCCAGACACAGAATTAATTACTGCCCTGAGGCCTGGCTTGTCTCCACTCTACATCTCATCTGTTATATGCAGTCCCATTGACCCCTAACAAGACTGGTATTCCTGGAGCACAAATGTAAGCTCATGATCAGGTCCTTAGGACATAGCAATCTGCACAGTGATCCATTTGTGTTACACTGGGATTTATTCCATGTTTTGTCAATATTCAAGATCTTCTGAAAATGTTGCTATATGGAAGGGAATTAATATCGGATGTGAAGAAGGTGTTTATTCACCTTCAAGCTGGCGTATGCCAGAATAAAACCAAGATGGTAGTATTAAGTGTCGTCCCAGCTCATGGGTGAAGTATTGTGTTCAGACAAAAGTGTGGAAGTGAGTAACTGCTATTCTATTATGTTTACTATTATCTGACCTCCAAATCTGTGAAAGTGTCAGCATATTCTAGTTTTCCTTAATAGGCAGAATGTTGAATTTGCATTGGAACAGGTAAAGATAAATTGTGATGCAAGGGTAAATAAAAGCTGCTGCCTTACTCCTGGAAAAAATAATGATGGGTTGGTTGCGCAGGGGTCTGGCTCAAAATAGCAGCATAAACCAGAAATAAGTTGTCGTGCAAACCTGTTTGTATTCAAAAGCATTTTTCTCACAAACCTCTGGCAACATTCTTGTCCAACTAAATTTGCCCAAATGCAGATGTACTCTTTCTGGGTATCTTTTCTTCATTCCTTCCAGCTCCTTTCTGCGTATGATGCCTTAAGTTCAGCGGGGCTAAACACTACTATTTGCCTTCTCCATGTAATTTTGCATGTCATAGGCCGTTATGTCTCATTCTTTTGGCTTTTTTCCAAGCTGAAGTCCTAGTCTACTGAATTTGTCCTTGTACAGAAACAGTTCCACATCTCTCATTGTCTCTGTGGCTTTCCTTGTTTGTGTCTTATCTAGCTGAGACGGGGCTAAGGTGCAGTACTGACAATGGCATTTTAGCATTGTTCAGATAAAGGAGAGCAAAAGGGCCTTACACCTCCCAGGACTGGGCTTTGTCTACCCTAGGCTGGTCAGAATAAGTTCTCTTTTAAATAAAAGAAAAAAACAGAGATGAAAAAAGGATGAAAAGATCTAAGTTAATAACATCATCTTCATCATGACCACATTAAGGTTAATAAAATGTTAAAATGAGACAGCGCTCACCCACTGTTTTATCTTTACTTCATTTCTTTTTCCTACTAGCAGTGCATCAATAACCCGCAGTATATTCTAACTGATTGAATAAAAAGTTATATTTAATTGGGAAATCAATGAGCAGGAATAGGGCACTGAGGTCATATAGATTGTATCATCCTGACCAATCTAACTCACTTGCCCTTTGAGCTGGTCTTTCATCATTATATTTCACTTGCCAATTCCTCAACAGTCTTAATTATGGGCACAGCAATTTGTCTTCAAATATCACACTGCACTGAAATCTATGCATCAATAAATACACCTCAAAAGGTGTTTTCCACACTGCTGGAGAGTTAATTGCTTCTATGGTTAAAGCAAATGCTGTAATTCTTTATATTTGTGGTGCTTTTCAACATCTTCAAGTGGCTGAAGGCCATTCAGAATTGCTAAATTAAAGAAAAATATGTCTTTCAATATGAAGATTGGTTCTGAGCAATTTTCGACACTTTATCTGTACAGAACATTCTGCCTTGTGCTGTAGTTGGAGCATGGCTAAGAAATAGCAGAGGAGACTTTAGAAAGCACAGCTAGCGTATTTGGAAGGATCTGCTGGCCGTTCATTTTCTACCTACCTCTTCTAAACACCAGTTAAATGTAGGGGAAATGGTGAATATTATATTTGCAAATTTCGCCCAGTCTAGGAAAAACAGCTTTTTCTGTTCAGGGAATTGCAGTTCTAGTGCTGCCCTTGTGTTTGTCCTCTCCAAAGCACGAATGTTCTCTAATGTGTTAAAGCCACTTGGAAAGCACGGGGTGCAAGTGAGCCTTGAAAAATCGGTCTGTGAGCAAGAGTAGTGGTGAAGTCCACGTCTGTGGAAGTGGTTGGGCTGGGTGACTTCGTTACAGGCTTTTGTGGAGTTACCACAACCAACCCTCTGGGCTATATAAAGCATCTGTGTTTTTATCATGCTCTTCTTTTTGCATGCAGTAGCTGTTGTGCTCAGTGTTATTGCCTTTTGGACAGCAAAGTTGGCAACCATTGGGATGAATACTGAAAAAAACCCCCTGCTTTTGAGGCATCTGGAATTTGACATTCTAGATGAAGGTCCCTAATTAATATTCCCTAAATACTAGTCCTGCATGTTCTGACCAGCTGTCTAACTTGTGTGGATTCCATCACTTTCCATGGCAAGCTCCATTAAGCCTATCTGCAAGTATGGTGATTAGATGGTATGTGCCTATCTGGGGATAGGCTTTATAGAATCTTAGAACCATAGAATAGTCTGGGTTGGAAAGGACCTTTAAAGGTCAACTGGGCCAATCCCCATGCAATGAGCAGGAACATCTTCAATTATTAATTCAACAATATTAATTAGGGACCTTCATCTAGAATGTCAAATTCCAGATGCCTCAAAAGCAGGGTTTTTTTTTCAGTATTCATCCCAATGGTTTCCAACTTTGCTGTCCAAAAGGCAATAACACTGAGCCAACAACATGCCATATGCCGCGTCCTATTTTGACCTCTGTGCTCATGTAGATCTCAAGAAGCGGGAGATCCCACAGCTATTGGAGGATCTTGTGGTGAGCCTATTGTCCCCAATTCGAGGGATGAGGATCACTTTCTACAAGTATAATGTATTTGTTTGCAGGTAGTTTATGGATGGAGAAATTGGGGTTAAATAAAAGACATATGGCTTCCAGACAGTGAGAGTGCTAGAAAGAAATCACAAACCATTAATTGTGAACCTGTGTCCTCATCTCAGGTCCTACCCCAAGATCCACAGCTCTGGTGATACACAAGAGAGACAGGTGCTCCTTTGTCATTAAATCTCTGTGGTTGGTCCCCCGTCTCTGCATATAGAAATTACTTGCTGAAATGCTACACCAGCAGATACCTGATCTTCTCTAGCAGAGCAAAGCATGCATACCCTGTTTTTCTTCTTTCTTTGGTCCTAGGATCTTGCTCTATCTGTTTTATAGAGCTCTGAAAAGCAGTCAGGTTTGTAGGCTTTGTGCAGATATTGGAACTATTATACAGTTTGTTTTGTTTTGCTGATAGGGATATGGCTAGATTATCTCCCCTCAGCACATAAACCCTAACTGTACATTTTCTATACATGACTGGCGTGGTGATATATCATCCTACAAAATCTGGAATAGAGTGTCTTGTGACTTTGACCTGAGCGAACCGACCTTCCTAAAAACGAAGCTTCACCTTTATGAATGCTGCTTTTGTGTTTCCTTTGTAAGATAATTCTTTTCATAAGTGACAAACTCTACAGCTATGTATTGCAACATTTTCTGGCTACAAAGAATTTGATCTTCTTGAGGAAATAGCAATGGTTAAATGTTTATTTCTGTTACAGAATGTAGATCTGATTATTCTCCAGTCAATTCAGTGTTTTTCTCGAGGTTTTCTCTGCTAGTCACAGGCAGTGAAATAGAGCAAAATTATGAAGGATATCACTGTAGACAGCGAATGGAGAAATAATTTTAGGAAGAGGTCACCTTTGTATACAGACACTATATCCAGATTTAGTGAGTACTACAGGCCACCTGACCAGGAGGAGGAAGTTGATAAGGCCTTCTACAAGCAGCTGCAAGCAGCCTCACAGTCACAGGCCCTGGTTCTCATGGGGGACTTCAACCACCCTGACATCAGCTAGGAAGACCACACAGCTAGGCAGGCGCAAACCAGGAGGTTCCTGCAGAGAATCGATGATAACTTTCTGATACAAGTGGTGGAGGAACCAACAAGGAAAGGTGCTCTGCTGGACCTTGTGTTAACAAACAAGGAGGGTCTGGTGGAGGATGTGAAGGTCGGAGGTAGACTTGGCTGCAGTGACCATGAAATGGTGGAGTTCAGGATCCTGCGTGGAGGAAGCAGGGCGATAAGTAGGATTAAAACCTTGGACTTCAGGAGAGCTAACTTTGCCCTCTTCAACGAGCTACTTGGAGGAATCCCATGGGCCAGGGCTTTCGAAGGCAGGGGGGTCCAAGAGTGCTGGTCACTGTTTAAACGTCACTTCCTCCATGCTCAGGAGCGGTGCATCCCCCTGAGAAAGAAATCTAGCAAAGGAGGCAAGAGACCAGCATGGATGAACAAGGAGCTTCTAGCGGAGATCAGGTGGAAGAGAAAGGTCCATGGAATGTGGAAAGAGGGACAGAACACTTGGGAAGAATACAGGAATGTGGTCAGAGCATGCAGAGATGCAACAAGGAAGGCCAAGGCCCACCTGGAACTGAAGCTGGCAAGGGATGTCAAAAACAACAAGAAGGGCTTCTTCAGCTACATCAGTAGCAAATGGAAGACTAGGGACAATGTGGGCCACTGCTAAGTGAGGCGGGTGTCCTGGTGACAGAGGATGCAGAGAAGGCAGAGCTACTTAATCCCTTCTTTGCTTCAGTCTTCAGTGTCAAGGCAGGCCCTCAGGAATCCCAGGCCCTGGAGGCAAGAGAGGAAGCCTACAGAGAGGATGACTTTCCCTTGATTGAGGATGACTGTGTGAGGGATCACTTAAGCAATCTGGACGTCCACAAATCCATGGGCCCCGATGGAATGCACCCATGAGTGCTGAGAGAGCTGGCGGATGTCATTGCTGAGCCACTCTCCACCATCTATGAGAGGTCCTGGAGGACAGGAGAGATGCCCGAGGACTGGAGAAAAGCCAACGTCACTCCAATCTTCAAAAAGGGTAAGAAGGAGGACCCAGGGAACTACAGGTCGGTCAGCCTCACTTCCATCCCAGGAAAGGTGATGGAGCGACTCATTCTAGAGGTCATCATCAAGCAAGTGGAGGAAACCAAGGTTATCAGGAGTAGTCAGCATGGATTCACCAAGGGGAAATCATGCCTGACCAATCTAATAGCTTTCTATGATGGTGTGACTGGCTGGGTAGATGAAAGGAGAGCCGTGGATGTTGTCTACCTCGACTTCAGCAAGGCTTTCGACACAGTCTCCCATAACATCCTTCTAGGGAAGCTGAGGAAGTGTGGGCTGGATGAGTGGCCAATGAGGTGGATTGAGAACTGGCTGAATGGCAGATCTCAGAGGGTTGTCATCAGTGGCGCTGAGTCTAGTTGGAGGCCTGTAACTAGTGGTGTCCCTCAGGGGTTAGTACTGGGCCCAGTCTTGTTTAACTTCTTCATCAACTACCTGGATGAAGAGTTAGAATGTACCCTCAGAAAGTTTGCTGATGATACTAAACTGGGAGGAGTGGTGGATACACCGGCAGGCTGTGCTGCCATTCAGTGAGACCTGGACAGGCTGGAAAGTTGGGCAGAGAGGAACCTGATGAAATTCGACAAGGGCAAGTGCAGGGTCCTGCACCTGGGGAGGAACAACCCCATGCATCAATACAGGCTTGGGGCGGACCTGCTGCAAGTTGTGGAGTCTCCTTCTCTGGAGATATTCAAGACCTGCCTGGATGCAGTCCTGTGCAGCCTGCTCTAGGTGACCCTGCTTAGGCAGGGGGGCTGGACTAGATGACCCACAGAGGTCCCTTCCAACCCCTACCATTCTGTGATTCTTTGATTCTATGAGGATTAGGCAGATTTCTGTGTGTTTCTACATTTATTAAAGACACTGCTAAGATGTAGTGGTGGGCACACACACAAAAGAACTGAAGTCATGGGGTTTTTGGCTTTTTTTAGGACAAAGATTAAGTAGGGCTACTGCTTCACTGGAATATTTCTTGAGACCATTATCAAGTTCTGGTGACATTTCCTTATGTCCAGCCTGGGCACCCTTTAGTTATACCAAAATGGAAGCACCCATGTGATAGCCCTAGTACATCGGTAATGTGGACAACATTTGCCACCAGTACAGAGTAAAGGAGAAATTAAAGTAGCAGAAAAGAGTTATGGCAGGACAGAGTGAAAAGAGTCTTTGAAAATGATTAAATAGACGATGGATTGATTCTGATCTTCCTGAACTGATGCATATAGAAAGACCACTTTTACTTTTAAGGAAGTGCATGCTTTTCACACAACTGAATGGAAGGAGTTTCAGATGAAATAATTTTTTTTGCTGAATTCGACTAGGCAGAAACTTTCTTCACCTTAAAAAAATGAATTAACAAAAAAATACAGTCCATTCACAATATGCAAAAGAGAAGCTTCTACAAATGACGGGTTCACGCTGTGAAGAGGCTCATGTCTTTGCTCCTGGAATGGTTCTGTGAAAATAAAAGGGAGTAACATGACTTTAAATCATTAGGAACCTTCAAAGAAAATAATCAACTGGGAAACTAAGCAAAGAGTTGTTGGTGGGGGCAAGTAATAAAAATCTTTGAGGAGCTGTCTTCAGTAAAAGGAACATTTGTACTAGAAGCAACAAATGTTGATTCCTGATTCTTCAGATTATACTAAAATCCTTCTCCAGCTTCTCCACTTCTGAAACGGGAATAGTCTCTCTTCACTTAAATGGAGTTGTGAAGTTTAAAGTTCAGCAGATGACTTCCATAAAAGTCCACTGTTAGTAATGCACTCTACCATCTCAAACAGTGCCAGGGCTCTCATGTGTCTTGATTACACAGCAGTTTTCCAGGATTAGGCAAATTCATGCCAACATACCCACCCTTGTGCCATTTGGAAAATTGGAACTGCAGCAATTTCCGTTATTGAAGGGATGAATGAACGGAAAGTTCATGTTCAGTGCCAGTCTCCTCCAATAGGAATTGAAGGTATTGCTGTTGTTCAAAGGCTTTCACCAATGTACAAGCTTTTGCTTCTTCTGGTCTCATAGTACACATCCCTTAACTCAGAAATATAAAATATGAAAATCTTTGGCAACAGCAGATGTTAGTAATTTCAAGCTTGAGTACTGAATTTTGGAGTTGCTCTGCTCCTTGACATCTGAAGTTATTTGTTTTATTTCTCAGAACTCCCATAGATTTACCAGTTGATTTCAGGTCAGGCCTTTATTTGGGTCACGGAAGGAAACTGATTTTTGTAAGGAAGCAGCCGATTTTTGTGAGGACATGGGAATCTTCGTACTGTACTCAACCAGACATCCAGAGCTAGAATAATGATACATGCATTTCTCTTTAATGGGGTGGCTTGTAATAGTGGAAGTTCAAGAGGGACATGGAAAAGGAAGTGTGAGTCAGTGTCTGGGTCCTTTTTGCTTCAGAAGAAGAAAGCTACTGTAGCTCTTCCTAAATTATCAGCAGAGGCTGATGAAGATAAGGCAAGATCAAGGCTATTCAGCCTCCTACCTATGCTCTGCTTCTGCACCAGCTTGATTGAGTGGGATGATTGGGTGTGATCTGGATGAGCTGATCAGGAGTTTGTATTTGTGTGTGCGTGTGTGTGTACAGAAGAAGAGGTTAAAAGGGAGGACAGCTCAGTCCTCACAATTTCCTTTAGTGGACAGAAAAAGCAAAGCCCAAGCTAACCCCCTTTTGTGTTGCAATTCTGGTAGAGGATGTGCAAGGACACAGTTCCAGTACGCTAGCCAACACTGACCTTCTGGGCAAATTCTGTGGCTTTTAACAGTAATTACTCTAAGAAAGGCATGGAAAACCTCTGTAGTTTGTCCTGATAAGTCAGGAATCTGCCAAATTCAGGGGGAAGACTGGTCTAGATAGAGCTGGACAAATCTCAAGGTTATGGTTGACTCTTCTCCAGTGCTGTGACCTCCTTTCTGGTCTGTGACTAAGCTCACCTTCTGCACATGGGATTTCAACATGAGGAGGGGCAACAGAGGTCTAAATGATGGTCACAGTCCCTGGGGGTAATGCTTTGCTGCAGTCTGTCCTCTCACATGGACAGACAGTGGTGGGTTGACCCAGGTGCCCACTAAAGCCGTTCTATCACTTCCCTCCTCAGCAAGACAGTGGAGAGAAGATAAAATAAAAGGTTTGTGAATTGAGAAAAGGACAGGGAGAGCACTCAGCAATTACCTTCACAGGCAAAACAGGCTCGACTTGGGGAAAATGAATTTAATTTATTGCCAATCAAATCAGAGTAGGCTGATGAGAAACAAAAAACAAATCTGAAAACATCTTTCCCCCACCCCTCCCTTCTTCCTGGGCTCAATTTCACTCCCAATTTCTCTACTTTCTCCTTGTCAGCAGGGGATGGCCAGTTCATCGCACGTTGTCTTTGCCACTCCTTCCTCCTCAGGGGGAGGACTCCTGACACTCCGCCCCTGCTCCAGCGTGAGGTCCCTCCCACAGGAGACAGTTCTCCACAAACTGCTCCAAAGTGAGTCTTTCCCACGGGTTGCAGTTCTTTATGAATTGCTCCAGTGTGGGTGCGTTTCACCGGGTGCAGCCCTTCAGGAACTCCCCGTGAGGTCACAAGTCCTGCCAGCAAACCTGCTCCAGCATGGGCTTCTCTGTCCATGGGTCCACAGGTGCTGCCAGGACCTTGCTCCAGAGTGGGCTTCACATGGGGTCACAGCGTCCCTCAGGCATCCACCTGCTTTGGCATGGGTTCCTCCATGGGCTGCAGGTGGATGTCTGCTCCACCATGGGCTGGACATGTCTGCGTCACCATGGTCTTCTCCTTGAGCTGCAGGGGAATCTCTGCTCTGGTGCCTGGAGAACCTCCTCCCCCTCTTTCACTGACCTTGGTGTCTTGTCATGGTTTAACCCCAGCCATCAACCAAGCATGACACAGCTGCTCGCTCACTCCCCTCCAGAAGGATGAGGGAGGGAGTTGCAAGAGTAAAAGTAAGAAAACTCGTGGGTTGAGATAAAGACAGCTTAATAGATAAAGCAAAAGCTATGCACGTCAACAAAGCAAAACAAGGAATTCATTCACTACTTCCCATCGGTGGGCAGGTGTTCAGCCATCTCCAGGAAAGCAGGGCTCCATCAATGGTTACTTGGGAAGATCAACACCACCAGTCCGAACGTCCCCCCTCCTTCTTCTCCCCCAGCTTTATACACTGAGTATGACGTCATATGGCATGGAATATCCCCTTGGTCTGTTAGGGTCAACTGTCCCAGCTGTGTGCCCTCCCAGCTCCTTGTGCACCCCAGCCTCCTCACTGGTGGAGTGGGGTGAGAAGCAGAAAAAGCTGTGACTGCTCAGCAATAACTAAAACATCCCTGTGTTGTCAAGACTGTTTCTAGCTTAAATCCAGAACATAGCCCATATAGCTACGATGAAGAAATGATCTCAGCCTAAACTAGAATGTGTCTGCAGAGTTGTTTCTCTCACGTATTGTCACTCCTCTCTTCTGACTGCTGCTGGTGTTGCGCAGTTTTTTTGCCCCCTTCTTAAATACATTATCCCAGAGGCACTACCACTGTCGCTGATGGGCTCGGCCTTGACCAGCGGCATGTCCATCTTGGAGCTGGCTGGCACTGGCTCAAATACAGTACACCAGACACACCAGTGGTAACTGTGACCAGCACTGAATCTTGAGAACAGTGGCCAGGTTGTCCCTGAAATGGCTGAAAGAACAATAGGAAAGGAACAGGTATGGAAGAAAAATGACATTTTGGAGCTGTTTGACTTTATGCTTCATCAGAGGATGAAAGTGTGTCCTGGAAGAAACTCAGATGCAGTTGAGATACGTCCTGAGCTTGCAAAATAGCTGGCTAGCTTACATGCAAGAAATTAGGAAGAAATTACACAGAATACTGTATGAGGAAAGTAATCCTCTCCTCAGTTCTATATGAAGGCTTTAAGAGGCACTGGCTTTGTATTAAATTTACAGGTCCCTTTTTTCCTCACAAAGGTGATCTCTCCCCTGTGAAGCAATTAGCTATTAAGATTCAGTTTCGTCTTTGTCCTCATGATTCATGCCACGTATTTGTGTTCATTGCAGAAGGCAAGTTAAGTCCCTTATGGAGAGAGTCCTATATAATTTTATAGTCAACTGCAGAAAGGACATAACTCCTGGTAATTTGTGTTGCACAGCTCACCTATTGAGTAGCACTGGGTACACTTGCAAAGCTATCTATTAGGGGAGCTGTCATGATGGTTGTTCAGCAGTATGAGCTGAATGGCTCCTTTTGGGAGGTGACTTGGTAAGGCTGTGATGTATTTAGTGAATGGCGATGCTCAGAAGATAACTCCAGAGGCAGACAGTTTGGCACTGGGATGCTCTTGCATCACATTTTCAAAAAATAGTGTGTGATGTTAATAGTTTTAACCACCGTGGGCAAGGTAGAGGAAACAAAATTTTTGTCTTGTAGCAAAACCATTCTGTTCCATTCCGAGCGAAATACCCAGGATTCTGCCACTGCTGTGGCTCTGGAAAAATACAAAGGGGATACTTAGGTTAAATGCGTAGTTAAAGCCACATTTGATTAAGTGAAAGACAGTGGTGATATTGGTATGGCTTTGAGATGCCCAAGGGAATTATTTCTCTCATTGTCTCTAGGCCTGGTATAAGGATTGCTGTCCTCCTTCCTCTGAGTAACCACGATACACACCACACATAAAAGAGGCTCTGTCTTTTCTGAGTCTTCACCTTTCTCTCACTTAGTGAAGAATGTATAAAAACAGCTAGTGTCTGATTGCCTGGCCCACTAGTCAAGGTCACCAGACCTTGCTAAAGGGCAGCTTTACAGATGGATACGTGTGATCAAATTCTCAGATGTTACGAGAAGATGTACAGTATTACAGGTAGGAGAGTCATCCCAATGCACACAGGATGATGCAGCATATGGGCTTTGGCCCATATTCCTCATTTATATCTTTAGAGTCACTTAATAAATCCATTATACAGGTCAACAGCTACTAATCCTCTGCACCAGCAGTTTTCATCTAGGATCACTCTGGTGCCAAAACACTAAATCCAAAAGATCCATGTGTTGAAGTCCCTTGTGAACATGTTTAGACTTGTTGTTCAGGCATCTGCATGTCCATTTGAACCACAAAGAAAAATTATTGAAAGCATTAGAGTTAACAACATAATCCCTAGATGAGATGACTTTCATTAATAGAATTTAATTTTCTGTGCAGATAGACATCTTGAAGCTGATGAATAGAGAACAGAGAAAGTTTGTAAAAATGCCAGTCAGTTCAAAGGTCAGCATTAGTACAAAATCAAATAGAAGATAAGGAACATGAGGTCAAAGAAAGCAAGAAAATAAGAAGAAAGTCTCCAGACAAACCCATGATGCTTGCAGTTCTGGTCATTCTTTTCAATGATGCAGTGGGTCAAAAAAAAAGCTATCTAGAAGAGTAGGAGTCACGTCAGAGGTATTGCATGGATGTAGTTTCTTCCATTGCTGAAGAACAAAAGAGAGTATTCAAGGAGTAAGGATACTGCAATAAAGGAAAAGAAGAACAAGACTAGAGAATGATGAGTTCTTACCTTCTGAAGCAGAATAGTTAATGGGACATCCAATAAAATTTCCAGATAGTGGATTTGAAAATAACACCAGGCACGCTTTTCCACAAAGTGGTTTGGCCATCCCAGTGAGCTGCTGCTGCACCTGAGCCAAGGCCTGCAGATGGTTGGTCCTGCACAGCCCTGGTACCGAGTCTAGTCAGATGCTGGTCGTGGGGTTTAATATTAAGCAGAAAAGATCCTGAAACAAGGTATGAAAATGAAGGTCAGATAGATGTTAAAACCCTGATTGCTTGTTCCGGATCTGAGCTTGGGTACAGGCACAGTGGGTTATTCTCATTTTGAATAATACTATTCCACTGCAGTCTGGGAAAAGTCAGACTATAACTCGTTTCTAAATTCACCTATTTTGCCTTAGATCCATCTTTAAACAGAAAATATTTATTAAATAATGTTTCAAGCAGAAAATATTACATGTCCAAAAGGCAAAGGAAGGCTCAGGAAATGAGGTCTTCAGGAACATCCCACACCCTGGCTCTGGAATATCCTAACTGGAACCAAAACAAGATTTTTCTTTATGTAGCATGTTTAATGTGAAGATCTTTAGTTCTAAATAATTTGTGTTATTTTGTTGTGAATTTTTGAGTGGATAGCATTCTAATTCAATTTTCGGTAAATCTTTTAGAACACTTTCATGACAAAAAATGTCCTTGCTTGACTGAATTAATTTAATTCAAAGTGATGTAAAATGCCAATACTGATAATAATTTAACTCAGTAAATGGGCAGCCTTGATTTATGTAATCTATTATAATCTTGTTTGGAATTTATAATTATAATTATTTTATCAGAGACAGGTTAGTTCTTACTAATGAATAACCATTAAAACTACTTGATTTGGGAATTAATAGATCTTTAGAATAAATTTAGTATTTTTCTGCTAACCAAGACAATGTTTGTATACATATACCATACATATCACAGAATCACAGAATCACAGAATCACAGAATGGTAGGGGTTGGAAGGGACCTCTGTGGGTCATCTAGTCCAACCCTCCTGACGAAGCAGGGTCACCTACAGTAGGCTGCACAGGACCACGTCCAGGTGGGTCTTGAACAGCTCCAGAGAAGGAGACTCCACAACCTCCCTGGGCAGCCTGTTCCAGTGCTCCGTCACCCTCAGAGGGAGGAAGTTCTTTCTCATGTTCAGAAGGAACTTCCTGTGTCTCAGTTTGTGCCCATTGCCCCTTGTCCTGTCACTGGGCACCACTGAAAAGAGCTTGGCCCCATCCTCCTGACACCCACCCTTCAGATATTTGTAGGCATTTATAAGGTCCCCTCGCAGCCTTCTCTTCT
>Ga0065711_1039420_pt1 | contig 17861 bp, 12 predicted proteins | sample Hoacrofraction12_FD_59098 | JGI IMG/M metagenome (GOLD analysis project Ga0065711, IMG submission 59098) | Hoatzin crop microbial communities from Cojedes, Venezuela - Epithelial fraction 12 v2 (version 2) | ecosystem: Host-associated > Birds > Digestive system > Esophagus > Crop | place...
AAAATGATCCGAGGGCTGGAGCACCTCTCCTATGAGGAAAGGCTGAGAGAGTTGGGCTTGTTCAGCCTGGAGAAGAGAAGGCTGCGGGGAGACCTGATTGCAGCCTTTCAGTACTTAAAGGGAGCCTATAGGAAAGATAGGGACAATCTTTTTAGTAGAGACAACAGTGACAGGACGAGGGGTAATGGTTTTAAGCTTAAACAGGGTAGGTTTAGGCTGGATATAAGGAAGAAATTCTTTACAATGAGGGTGGTGAAACATTGGAACGGGTTGCCCAGACAGGCAGTGGAGGCCCCGTCCCTGGAAACATTCAAGACCAGGTTGGACAGGGCTCTGAGCAACCTGATCTAGTTAGCAGTGTCCCTGCTCGCTGTGGGGGGGTTGGACTAGATGACCCCTAGGGGTCCCTTCTGACCCAAAACTTTCTATGATTCTATGATTCTAGGATTCTAATATAACAAGAACTGGTGCAAGGTAAGCAGTAAGAGTATGAGGTAAGTGTAGGCAGGGAAAGCAGGGAAAAGGATATAGCAATTTTGTCAAGTCGTCCTAAATCATCGTGCTTAACCATATTCTAATTTCATCTGAGGAAAAGCAACTTTAGAACCCTTCCTTGTAGTATTCTGATCAAAAACAGCTGGCAAGTTCTGTGCTACCTGGAGGATATATGAATAGTACGTGATAATTTCTAGCTACTACACGCTTTAAACAAACAAACAAACAAACAAATATTAGATCTGATTATTTACAGTCTAGAGGTGAGATACAGACATACTAGAAGTATTCCAAGGAAAAAGAGAAAAATATGTTGATTTCATTTCAGGGCCCGGAAGTTCTTACAGTACTTTATATTCATGACTTAAAAACGGCAAAGCAGGAAGAGCATTTACAGGCAAAGTGTCTAGACCACAAGAAAATGTTCTAACTTTCTAGCCCTGTCACGACTATTCCTCCTTAGAATACATCTGCATTTGTTTTTTCATCTGTAGTGCAGCATTGTAATCCATCCAGAGGCTCATGTATCACTTTCATTTACTTCTACATGGTTATTGAGAACGGGACTGCAGCTGGCATCCTACCAAATCCTTGTTCTAGGACATACAGAATCCAAGAATTGCTGCATTCTAAAAAAATACACAGTTAAACAGTTAAAGTAAATAATTTTGCGAGCAATGGAACTAAATGATACGTGGCTGTCTTTGCACATCTTAACTCATTACAAATTCCTGATAGAAACTTTGCTTGCATTAGCATCGTTAAATGCTCCCTCTCTTCTGCACTTCTACAAGCACTGTTACAAGTTTTCCTATGCAAGGATTCTCTGTTGTAGAGTTCACACTGGAAAATTTATTCTTATGAGGCACTTACCATAGCTATGATCTATTTTCATCTGACTGGTAGAAATTTTATTGCCCTTGGGATGTTTTCCTTAAGATAAATGCAAGTGGTTTTGAAGATTCTGAAAGAGACAGAGGCACAGTAACAGCGTAAACTTAACCACATTCTGCTAAAAAAGGAATGTAAATCTAGGAAGTATTGCTGAAAGGTAGGTTGTGTGTGTCATGTTATAAGGGGTAAGGGAGTCTGATAAGCAGCAAAAGGAGAGCCCTCCCATTGAGTCACAAGGTTCAGAGCAGACCCCCTTGCATTCTAAACTCTCTCTCAGAGGGGAGTCTAGGTGCGGCTGGATCTACTCCTAGTCCCAGACGTGGTCAACAGTTTATGTCTAAAGGGTTAAGTGTGTAGCCACTTCTCAGATTCAACTTGCCTGTCAGAGCCCTTCCAAGGACTTCCACTGAAACATTTTCGCAAAGTTGAAACAACAGGTAATTTATTTAAGTGACAGGTATCACAGATTCAGGATTGCCGTTGATAAATGCACTGTCTACAAAAGTTGAGCTCAAAGTAATGGTTTAGCGCTTTAGTTCACAATGTGTTCCCAGGGATAAAGTCAAAGGTGCGACTCTTACCAAAAAGGCGTCCCTTCTTGGGGGGGGAAGAGAGGTTCAGGCCTGTCGACCCGTCCGTCAGGTAAAGTTCTCACCTGGCTCCTCCTCCCAAAGAGAGTTTTCAAGTGCCAATTTTTATATGTTTGGAAAATCTTTTTGTGAGGTGAGACTAAGTCATTTATTGTGTATCGATTGGCTCTTGGCATGGAATGTCGTGTCCTCAGAAGCGGGACTTGCCAGTTTGACACGCCTTTGGAGCGGCCATCTTGGTATGTGCTTCTGGGGGCCATCTGTTCTTTATCTGAAGCAATCTCTCGCTGCGCGACCTCCACTGCGCCCCACAGATCACTTGGTTTACAGTGATGGGCTATCCCCCGTTACTTCTGTCTGATAATTGCAAGTTAATTGCTCCATTTGTTAACTCTTCAGATCTTGATGCCTGAGTCCAACCATGTCTTTCGTCTGGCATTGACAAGTCCAGCAAGACCATCGATTACAGTGTGACACCATAAAATACACAGCAATGACTATTGTGTGGAATAAACTGCTTCTCCTAGGTATGGATACACCTGTGGAAATAGATACATGAGGATATTTATTTTGTAAGCACTGTGCTGTGGATTGCTTGGGATAGTACTCTGAACAGACACTGTTTACCAACAGCTATAGTTCCTGCTGGCAGGGGATGAGGTTGTCAGATTTACGTAGTCATGTGCACAACAATGAAACAATGTTAGTTTTAAATATGAAACCTTACATTAGAGAGGAAATTAATCAGTAGTGTTTCAGCCAAGTAGTAGTTTCAGCCAAGGAATAAAGAGAACTTTCACATTCCATATCTCTGCTCAAGCTTTAGGCACAAGTATTTGTTAGGGTAATTTTTTTAGTTCCTTTTAAGGTCATCAGCCAAATGGTTCACCAGTCCCACACCTGATTCTGAGCTGCCTCTGACATGCTTTAGCACAACTGATAAAGTAACACCCTTGTCTTCAAACCCCTGGAGTTCTGGCAATTTTTCAGCTACAAAGCTGTACATCCCATTACAGTGTAGCTTCTTATTATGTGCAGATCTGGCTGAAAACATATGGAGACATTCCACTGTGTCAAAGGCACCCAGCTGTCTACCTGACCTGTAATTTTCACGTGACCAAATCTCTGTTCCTCTCACCAGAAAAATAAACTAGAGCAAAGCAGGTCTGAGTTATGTTTCCTGCTGTTTAAAAGCTGAAATATGTGAAGCATTCTCTAGGGAAAGCAGGTCTTCAAAGATGAGAAAGAAGCAGCATTGCTAGCAAGCATATTTTACCACATGGAAAAGACTCATTTAAGATATTGCTGAATCAAGGCTGCCAACAAAAGGCGAATTATAAGTCATTGCAGATGCTTTAAGGGTGTGTTTCTGGCTTTGAGCAATTAAAGAAATGTTTTATTCTGCATCTTAAAAAAACAAAAAAAAGACATTGTGGTAATAGTTGACGTAAAGCCTGAAATAAGAACCAATTTAGTATTCTTCACTTTTGTCAATAGCTTGTACTATTAAACTATAACTGAAACTTGTATTTTAAAGTGAAAAGGATCTGCAACTTTTGGACACGGATTTTTTAAATCATATTGTAGAAATCCGAGCTTTTTAATTCCAGCAAAGCTGAAGCTTGGGTTCTGCTCTATTATTTTCTAAATAATGTTAAAATTGCAATGAAATCCTTATTCTAATATTGGACAGATGCAAGTAGGTACTACTGGAAAATGACCTCTGTATCTAACTTCATCTGCAGAGTTAGTTCCCATTGTATTCTCTTAAAACTGGATTTTATAAGAAAATCGAGATGTGGAAATTTCTGCACGTGTAATGAAGCATGAATTTGTTTAGCTCTTCTTCATCACAGAGAGGTATCTTGATAATTAAGGATTTAGGATTGGTGAAAATGAGGAATGGTGAAAGCAAGTGGTAAGGAGCTCAAGAAGTTATTCAGGCCTCTCCTAGACCTCTCAGCACATCTCTTCCTATTAAAAGAAATGCTTTGCTGATTTAATAATACAAGTTTTTCTTTTGAGAATGGGCTGATGTCATCTGTTAATAAATGCCTACGAACATGGTGGTGAGTGAAAGGCCATTAAAACTCATACAGCTCTGTGTCCAACATTAGGGCTAGTGTTAAACTCCAAGGACGTAGTGTAAAACAACTATGACCAAGTTTATGCTACAGGGTTGTGAATGTAACTCAGTGTGTAACTTACACTAAGGTGTGCAAAAGTTTACTTTCTAAATTTATGAACAGTATAAACAGCTACAGGACTGGGAATAGGGCCTGAGCCCTTGTGGACCTCTGACCCTTGTCCCCTCCCTCCCGCCCCCACAGAACAGTTAAACTTCTATTTCTTCTTTTTTTTTTTTTGATAAATATACGGCTTTTAGGTTTTGAGTTTTTCAGGAGTAATCAACTCCTTTTCCAACAAACAAGAGGTTAAAAATTTCCCGTATTAGAGAAAAAACGGTAGTCAGCCACGTGATAGCAAAGTGTACCTGTCAGGGAGGAGGGGACAGGTAAGGCAGTAATAAGGCTATAAGCAAAAATCAAGGTTAAATCTCGACGAACGGAGCACGGCCGTGAGATGCAAGCAAAGCTGGCCCGGCCCGGCGACGTTGCCGCGGCCGTCAGGCGCCTGCGGGGGCCCTGTGCAGCGGCCCGGCGAGCCCCAGAGCCACACGGCAGCCTGCGGAGCAGGGCCCAGATCCCGCTGCGGCAGGGTCGTTCCGCCTCTGCAGCGGCAGATCGGCAGCCGGCGTTCGGCTGACACGCGCGAAATAGCCCAGGCGGGCAGAGGACCCGCATCCCGACACTCGTTCTCCCGGCGTTCAGAGAGCCGCGCACGTCTCTGCCGCCGATCGACCGCCTGCCCCAGCCTCCCCGGGAGGGAGGCGGACGGGGAGGCGGGTCTTTGTGAAGAATAGGCGGTACAGCGTCGCCCAGCCGGTGGGCGAGAAGGAAGCAGGCGCCGAGGCGCGGGCTCTTTTCCCTGAAACAGCCGCTGAGCGGGGAGCCGCGGTCTGAGCCTGCTGGGCCTCCGGCCGCTGGAGGGGCGGTACAGGGTCGGTGGGCAGTGGCAGCGGCCTGAGGGGCCGCAGCGGCCCGGCGGAGCCCAAAGAGGTGCCCGTCCTGGAAGCATGCGGCGCCGGGAGGAGGAGTGAAGAGTCGTGGCTGCGCCTCCGCGTCGTCTTCTTCCCCCTCGCCAGGGCTTCGCTCTTGCGGGCTGAGGAAAGACTCCGGGAGGAAAATGGAGCCGTATCCCAGCGGTAAGTACGGCGGCAGCGCCGCGCTGCCAGCGGGCGCTTCCTGAGCCGGCGGCGGAGCCCGGGGCTGGGACGCGCGGCCTCCTCGCAGCAGGCCTTCCCTGCCTCCGGGCAGAGGCGCGCACGGGCTCAGCTGGGGCTCTCGCAGGAGGTGCTTGCCCACAGGAACAGGGGAGGCTTCTTAGTCGTGCCGCCCCCGTCGTCCGCGGCTTGGGAAATTACCTCAGATTTTGTTTCATCTGAGTTAATTAGGTACACGTGTTGACCTAGAAGGTGAGAGAAGGCTCCTTGTCTTTTTCGGTACGGTTGCGCTTTTTATTGCTCGGCCACAGTCCTTACGGACACTACGAAGCCAGGGCAACTTCTATACCGAGTTGTGCTCTCGCTGTGCAGTGCTCTGAGGAAAGAGGGTTATATACGTCTGCAGTGCCAAAGGTACCGTGACTCTCTGGGACTGAGGAACCAGATCCTCGTAATCGAGGCACTGTAAGCAATGTCTCCTCCCAGCGAGGGAAAGGAGAAAAAATACATGAGGATCTAGGGTGTTTGAAGCAATGTTTCAGGGTATTTCTGGAAGCCAGGAAGCTTGCAGAACTGTCAGCTCATTGACCGAACTGCTTGAGATGACGACGTGGTTGCAGCTTTGAGATATAAGTGTACAGGAGCGTTTCTTGATACAGAAGTGTGTATGCAACCTGTGCCTATGCCTGAAATGAAGCCATGGGAAGTCCTTGTTACTACTGCCTCTGTATTAGTAACACATTCTAGTAGCCCAGGACAGAGGAGGAAATGAAGCTCTCGGATCAAACCGAAACTAAAGTATATTTGATTAGATTCAAGTCCATAGCCAAATATGGAATTAGGACAAGACACTGGGTAAAAACAACAGCCTTCCTGTTGAAAATGCAGTGCTTTTGCTGCAGGTGGGATTTGGTCTGTTAAATGACAATCATGCTCTGTGGCCATAGATAAAACACGAAGTAGAATTTACTGCATTATATTTTAACTCCTCAGTGATCCACCAGATGAGAGTACAAAACTTACGGCAAATTTAGAAAAAATCCATGCAGTAAAACGTAAATCTTCTATTTCCCTTGAGAAATGTACTTTCATTTGTCTTGGCTTTGTGTTTCCCTTTTCTCAAATACAGTAGAAATTCCCTATCTTTTATATAATTAGAATATGAAAGTTATGAGCTCTGGGCATATTTGGTTTAACTAGCAAGATAGACCTTTTTTTTTTTTTCCTTGTTTTTGTTTATTTAGATTGCACTCTGCAGCAGGGGTTTTTTTGTCATGTTAAAATTGCAGATTGTACAAGCAGTTGGTGTTTTTTGTTTTGTACTTAATTCTGGCCTTACTAGATCTTTCAACTACAGTTTATTACAGTTACAGAGGTGTAATCTGCATTCCTGTATGAACGGTAAAAAGACATTGCCTGTAATAGTAATGAAGTTCTGGGGAGTATTTCTTTTAAAGTTGTCTTGCTAAGTCCATTAGTCCATTCCATTTGAGAGAGACAGCCATCATGTTGCTATCACTTTAAAAGTCTGTTTGACATAATACTGTTATGCACTGTGCAACAAAACATTAAAAAAAATCTGCGTTTTGTCCATACAACTGGAAGGAATAGCAGTGTTGGCCTGAGTAAACACCTCAAAGGTATGCTGTGCTACTACTGAGAAGCGATGTTCATGCACAGAGCTTGTTAATTTTGTTCCCCAAAGTGAAAAGCCTGGAAATGATGGTGAAACTGTTTTGAAGAAAAATAAGGAGCTGAAACTGATCAATAAATTTCCTACAGAAAGCTGTCTCTGCTGGGAGAGACACTAAAGAGAGTGTGCAAATTTTAGAGCAGAGACGTTGCTCATTATTTTCATAATCTTGAGACATGTTTAGTGCTCAAAGGCAGCTGCTAAAATCTGAAGAGAATGCTTGCACTATTGCCTTTTTGAGTAGAGTTTTCATTTCCATGGCTGGTGCTCTGGAAGCTTGTGTGGGTATCAAATCTTTCAAATAAACTGTGCTTCATGGTAAATGAAAAGTTTTTTGTTTTGTCTTACACGGTAGTAAAGGGTTTTGTTTGTGAGTCTGTATGTTGATTTCCTGTGCTAAGTGCTGTGTAAAGTTAGAGGAAAAGATGGCTGTCACAGGAAACTTACAATATTATATTTGTAGGTCTCTGAGTTCTTTTACCCTTGCAAAATGGAGGGAACAGAATGAATCTTAAGATTTTCCAAAAGTATTTCAATTGGATTCAGAAGTCTGATCCCTATTTGTCAAACTGGCAAGAAGACAATTTCTTGCTTTACTTTAGAATATAAGGTTGTGGCAGAATGGAGATGTATCTTAAAATAGTCTTTAAGGCAGCAAATTCACAAAAGTGGATATGGAAAATCACTGTTTTTCTAACTCAGTGTTTGGTGTTTTTTTTCTTTTCTTTAAATAAAAGCAAAAAGATAGCCTTAATTCTTTTCAAAAGTTGAAGAAACCCATATTCTTTCCCAGAAACACTAGTGGGCATGCTGAAATCTTTGCTGTTCAAATAGTTTCTTCAGTGGAAATACATGGGTAAAGTAAATAAAGTTATATAATTGACACACACACACACACACATCCACCCATACTGGAAACTTAGGCGTAGTCCTCTTTGAAGAGATCTGTGTTATGCCTTCCCTCATGCCCAGGAGTTTAGCTGGAGATAATATATGAGGTCTGTAGCTCTGGAAGTACAATTAACTGAAGATCTATTTTTAGGGCCTGGAATAACAGAGTTAAGCATAGAATATCTTGAGTTGGGAGGGACCCATAAGGATCATATAGGCCAACTCCCTGCTCCTTGCAGGACAACTTAGAACTAAACCAAATGACTAAAAGCATCGTTGAGACACTTCTTGAATTCTGACAGGCCTGTTCCAGTGACTGACGACCCTTTCAGTGAAGAACCTTTTCCTAGTGTCCAATCTGAACTTCCCCTGAAATGTTAGAAGTGTTAGAAATTAGTAAATGATTTTATTTTTTGAGACGAATTCCTCTATTTTACCTGACTATTCTTAATCTGAGGCCTTTCCAGAAATATGAATAATCCAAGCGTAATTAAAAGTGCATGGAAGACTTGTTGTTGCACATAATTTATTTTCTCAAGTCGTATGATATCAAATTCTTCTGAATTAGGAACTGCAAATTAATGAACAGTATTTGTTAATTCTGACTAATCATTTGTTACCTAAATAGTTTCACTAAAAAAAACCAAAAAAAAAAGTACTTACGAAAGGGGACTTGTCATGTAATTTGGTATTTCTCTCTTTTGGACAATATTAGGAAATATTTTGCAAGCATTTTTTTCTTGTATTTTTAGTTTTTATGTGTTTCTGAAAGATCATTTCACTATTCCATGTTTCATACCTTAAGCATGGAACTTTTCAATTTGACAAGAAAGGAAAAGGTAGAAGTGGGATATTACAGTGTTTCTCACTGAAGACAGATGAAGTGCATAAACAAGTAACTGTAGAGAGATAACTAGTGATGATCTGAAATGGAAGTAACATTCACTTTAACTCACATTCTTGAATTATTTTTATCCTTTTTTTTTTCGCAGAGCAAAATGAAACAAATAATTATGTAACTAAACTATGAACAGAATAAGAAGGCTTTCATGGGAAGAAGTGAGGTTTTTTGTAGAAGGTAGAAGTAAACCAGGTTAGGTAATGTCATTTATAAAATGAAAAATGTCATTTGCATGATTTAGCTATTTCAGTTAGTTCCTGTCAATTCCAAAATATTTTCTTTCTTTGCCTTAGTTTTGTTCAGTATATAAATGTATTGGAGATTGCAGATGCATGTTCTCTGTGCATAGTGGAAGTATATGGGGGGCAACAGGACTACCCTTAACTGTCAGTAGTGTATAATGTAGTATCTTGGAGCAGAAGGGTTCCTGGTTTTTTTGAACTGTGTTATTCAGTCCTAAACAACAGACTGAGTAATTTGTTCTGGTAAGGTGGTAGATAAAAAAATATGAGGTCTGTTCTCAGTGTATTTTTTTCTCCCGTGTTTTGCATATCTCAGCATTTTACTTTAGTCAAATATGACAGAAAAGAATGCTGATTGCATCTGTTTCCAAATGTGAGGTTTATGTTGTTCAAGTACATGTTGCTGGATAGTATTTTCCCACAAAGCCATGTTGTTATCATCTGTATCTTGTGTTCCTGTGTCGGCTAAACTAAACAGAAATCTGTTTTCTGAATGAGTTGGGTATGTATTTGCCTTCACTGCATTTCTGTGAACCCGCTGGCCAGCAATGGATGCTCAGAAATGGTTTCAGTAATTCAGATGCAGTCTGTGTAGGTGAGAGAGCAATCATCCCTCTCTGGGCTCCATTCATATATATATATATATGTACAGACCAAGACTTACATGTTTTCTTTCGCTGGCACTTTACAGTACAAGCTGGGATCTGGATATATTAGCAACGCGTCTGGAACAGAGTACTCCAGCACCTGTTATAAAGTAAAAAGTGATTTCATAATCAGAATAATGAGAGAGGTAGATGAACGTATGAAGAAAAAATGAACTTAATCTGCTTGAAATGTTTTCTTTTTGCAAGACCAAACAATGTGAGCCAGAAAGAGACTGAAAATCTCTTTCCTTGTCAAAGTAATGTCTGGATATCACAGTGGAGAAATTCACCATGGATTGTTTATGAGTATTTTTCCAATAAGGAGATGGTATTCCACTTGTAGAACAAATAAGCCACTGATTATCTGCATGATATCTCATGAGTCAAAAATATTGAAAGCTTATGTTGACCTCAATATCCACCTGTAGGAGTATTCCAGGACTGTCTTGTCATCTTTCTTGGGAAGATGACGCAAAGTCTGGCAACCATGTTTGACATTTGTAAGGCTATGTGTGCATGTGCTAGATAAAGCTCCATAATGACTGCAATAATGGGGACAGCATAATGACTGAAAGTAATGAAGACTAATAAAAGCTAGGATAAAACCACTTCTGTTTAACTAATCAGAATATCTTTTTCATATTTGATGGACATTGGTATAATAATTACCTACAAAGAAGCTGAATTTACCTTTATGTAATGCATGTCTCTGATTTCAGTAGTGACAAATTCAGCTGCATTCAAAGAATTCAAGCCTTCCTTTTCTTCCTTCACTTAGTGATTTGAGTGAAGGAAGTTCAATGAATTTCCAACTCTGCTGAACAATATTTTTTTTTTCATTAAGTACAAAAGCAAAGATTGTGTAGAAGAGCAAAAACATTAACATTTCTGTATGAGTGAGACCAATATTATTCCTTTGTCTACAAGAGAAATTTGTATGCAAGGCAGCTAGTGCTTAGACTTCTGTCCAACACCACCTTAGAATAACATCGAATTAACTTTTAAAATACACCAGCATTTTTTCTGAGCTGGGTTTTAGTTGACTGCAAGTGTTTTAAAAGAGTACGTATGTACCTTCTAATAGCTGTGGTTTTACTATTTTTGATACTGCTTTAAATAGTGGAAGTATATTAACCTTAAATTGTAGGAATCACTGAAAAGGTTGTGTACTTTATAGAACAGAAGAAAGGGAGAGAACAGACGGAGACTCTTCAAGGAAACGTGAAGAAAAGAGGGGAGGGAACAGCTATGGAAAACTCATTCATTTGATCAAAGAGACAAGAATTTCAGAGCAATATAGTGTGTCGAGTTCTGCTCAGTTTGCATCCCTGGGGCACAGCTGAAGTTTTATTCCATTGTGCGAGTTGACTCACAAAAGATGTTCAAAGAAGATCTCAGTGCCCAGTTCTTCCACTGGATTATTCTGAGTGTGTAGTAATGTACTGCAGCAGTGGTCTTTTTTCATGCAGCTAGTGAAGAATGAGAGAGGGGAATCCTGATTCTACTGAAATGTGAGACACTTCTGTTTTGTTTGTTTGTGTGGAAATAAGTTGGGTTTTGATTTCGGAATGCCTTTTTTTCCCACCAAAACTCCCACTAAACTGTTTGAAGGAGTCTGTTTCACTGTGCTTTGGCAAGTGTAGCTGAGTACAGAGAGCTTTTCTTGTGTTATAATCACTGTTTGAGATCGGGGGAATCAATTCTGCAAACACTGGAGTTCTTGTGTAACTATACTTCCATCACAGTGCCATTGACTTTTATGGAGAACCAGTTGTGTTTAAAACTAAGGATGTGCCTAATTTACCTACTGCTTCAGGACCTAACACTGCTGTTTAATGAAGCTTTTCTTTTGTACAAAATCTGACAAATTCTTCTACAGTAATAATGAATTATTAACACATCAATAGAAGAACTTTCAAGTGTTTTTCATACGTGTAAACCAATCTCTCTGGAAACAGCCGAATTTGTATTTGTGGGAGCCCAAAAATCTTCAGAACACTTTAGAAGCCGCGAAACTTCTGAGCTGTAAACCATTATAAGAGAAAGACAAAGGCCAGGTTTTCAGAAAATGGACCCATGAATATAGCACATATAAACTGTCAGTTTACTTATCCAAATTTCTGGGTTTTATAGTTGACAGAGATATTAATGAGGCCTCAGTGTCTCTTTTGGTACAAATGAATATTTGTGTCAATACTTGTATGCAAACTACTATTCTACAAACAGCTTGAAAATAATTAAAGGAGCCCTTACAAAATCTGCATTTAGCAATTAAAAACACAAATGAGAAGAAAATAAGAACTAACAATGTTTAACCTGTTTAATCCTGTTAAACTTGGAACAAATGAAAAACAAAACATGAGGAAACAGACTAAATCTTCCTTCATATTTGTCTTCTGTGATTATAATATTGTGATGCTACTATGATGCTGGTCTGTATTGCAGTGGTAGGAATTCTGTGCTTGCCTTGTGTTATGTACGCTGATGAGGCTAGCAACTTCCACCACAGCAAGTGACTTGTTGGCAACTCTGTGGATTCAGGGTAGTGTTGCGCTGAGGAGTGGTGCGTGAAATAGAAGGGGCTACACTAAATATTAGAATGCAGGAGGGTCAATAGCCTTAAAACATAAAAGCTCATTGTGATTTTCCCCCCACCACCACTATCTATCCATAAAGCATTGAAAGCCATTTGTGTGGAGAATCTAAAAGAACAATATGTAGATTCTAAATCTTGTCTTTGCCAAACTTGGGTGCTTTTCACAGGAAGAGTAGGCAGAGTTATTGTGGTAACTTTCATCTGTAAAAATTTTGATTCTGGGATTAAGATCAATGAAGACAAAAAGGTCATGTGTGGAGCAGAACGGAACTGTTATTATGAGAAATTATATCATTGGCAGGGCTGAGATCTACAGATTTTCTTCACTTCTAAATAAAAATTGGTGATTAAAAATATGCTTTGTCAAGAAAGGAACCAAGGGTTGTCTTTACTATTTCTGTCATATCTTTTCCTTTCATTTTGTAATTTTCTTTCTTTTCCTGGTAGCAGCATATGTGTTCTGAAATGTATATACATTCTGGTAACAGTGATTCAGCCAAGAATGTGTAGGTTGCTGGGCAAAGCAACCCAGAGTACTCGCAAGATCAAATAGCTGCTTATGCCCAGCTTGTTGACTGGAGCTCCCTCTGGGTTGGCTCTAGAGTAACCTTGCTGGTGTTTCTGCAGAAAAGTTTTGCAAGCCCTGCAGGGCATGTTCATCTGCTATACAGGTTGGTCTGGCACTCTGTGCCGTCTCTAGCTCTCCCACCTACTTTTTCCATGGTGAGAACTGGAGAAAGAGGTGACCCCAGGATCTGGTATCTGAGCTGCCCTGCCCCCATGGTGGTGGTTGTAATGAAGCTGATTTCAAAGCTGATATGTGATACATGGGTTGGGTTTTGGAGCAATTTAGATCTCAATATTTCTTTCTCTATCAAGGTTTTTTGTCTTGTTATGTAATGAAACTGACAAAAATTTAAAGAGGTGTATTGTTGCTCTGTTAAGACCTTACAAAATTTACTGTATTGGAGTCATAGGCAATAACCTTTAGACATTATTGCTTCTGTGACCTGAAATACCAGTTATGAACCAGTGAACATGCAATTCTTGCTTGTGACCTACAAATGGTTTTGTATAGTACTAGCACTGGACTTGTCAAGTGTGTATGAAGTTACAATAGTAGTGTGGAAGGCACGTTGGGTGGTTTTCTTAGAAACTGTTCAACATGAGGAGGTGTGATAATTCAACTTTATAGCTTTAAAAAATCCTAGGCAAGCATCAGTTTGTATACAGTCTGTCAAGTTGTGTGTCTGACAGTCCGTTAGATGTTTTGCAAAGTTTTCTAAAATTTTTCCTCAGAACAACTGATACTGGCAGAGAAATCTTGTGTAACTTCAGTTGCGACGAGCCTGGTATTATCAGCCATGAAGTTGATGGACAGATAGTAAATAAGATAGTTGGTGCTTCTGAATATGGGAGTTCAGTAGCTTGAGAACTTTGAGAGACGGCTTGCTGCCTGTCTCTAAGACTCAGAACCTTTTCATTAGACCCCTAGGTTTAAACATCTTCTATCATTTTAATTGTAGAACATACCCTTGATCAGATTTGAAACAGGAAACTAAAACCCCGTGTTCTAAAATTAAAGTTCAGAGCCCTCTTTCCTATCCTGTGTTTTGCGCAACCAATGGCTGAGGATGGAACACTGGCTTAATGTTGTTGGGACTTGTAGAAGGGTTTTTCTCTCAGTAAAGAGAGCAAACTCAAAGAGTAAAGTGTCATTTAAAACAACATCCTCCTCTTCCCTTCCCGTCACTTCCCCCCCTTTTCACTGTGGAAACCTAAACTGTAGGTAGAAATTTGAAAAAAATTTGGTAAGATGTGAATGCACATGATATACCTGTGTTGGATATCAAAATCCAGACTAAGCTTGTATTGGTTAGCCTTAAATTCTCCAGTTAACTTCATTGACCTCCAGAATAATAGTTATGAAAAAAGTGACAGATTTTTTTTTGTCAGTTGAGTAGGTAGAGTGTTCAGTAAATGAACAACACTCTCTTCTACTTCCATGGTACTTTCTTTTTGTTGATGACATGAAAGTAAAGATTTGAAAAGGCATATCAGGAATAGTCTTATAATCTACTTCAAAACTTAACTGGTAAATGTTAAAATGTAATTGATTTATGTGGTTCTTCAGCCTGAGGTCCTGCTGAAGAAAATGCAATTGTGCTTTCCTAAAAAATCAGGAAGAGATCTTCAGAAAATGTTTTAGAAGCACCCAAGACTAATAGACAGTGACTTACATAAGATTACACTCTTAGCTCCTGTTTCTTATGGCCACTTAAAGTAATAGAGGGTCTTAAAATACACAGTCGTGTATTGTTTTAATTTCCATTATACAACCCGATCAGCAGAATTTTGCTCCAGTATGTGTGCAGAAGCTTGCTATTGCAATATTTGATCTCACATTCATTAAAAAAACCTCCGTAAATAATCAAACAAACAGAAAAAGTAGACCTTCCAATATAGGCTGAAGGAGAGAAAGTAGAGTAGGGGAGTGACCTTGTACGGCTTGGAACTTACCTTCTCTTGCCCATTTTGGATTGGAAAGCAGTATTTTTCCTCCTTTGCAACACAGGGAAAACTATGCATTTTCAAGTTAGGATGGTACAAAAATTGTACCAGCATCTGTTTTGTGTGCTTTTTGTCTGTCCATCGTGAATTGCTTACGGAGGCCACAGTATGTGCTTAACTAGACAGATTTATGTAAACCTCTACAGTTCGATTGCACTTAGCCTTACAACCTTTTCTGTCTCCTGAAACAAAACCTTTGCAAAGTGCCATTTGTCACTAAGATGTGCTTCAAGTCATAGACAGACTTCATGTAATGCCTGCCTTTTGAAAAGAGCTTACAGTAAAATCGTACAGAGAGTCATCATATATGTTTGTATGTAAGTAAAGACACTGCAAAAATCAACAGAACCTGTCTTGGTTTTTATCACCACACCAAATGGAAGTTCTGTCATCTGTACTAGTGAAGGACAGTGACGTCTTACCTGAAACAGAAAAACTCCTGCTTTAGTCCAGCAAGCTTGTTGTTTGTGTAAGGCTTTATGGGGTTTGTTCTGCCTGAGTCAATGTGCACCATTCTTTGGTTTTTTGTACGTAAGTAATATTAAGATGACTAGAAAACACTGGTTTAGGCTCTTTATCCTCAGGAAACACAAGTGACTTTAATGTTTCTGTTTCTTTTTTAAATGATTGCATTCAGCATATAAAAGTATATATGCATATATGTGTTTTCAATCTATTAAAAATGTGCATATGTAATCTTGGAGCATCATGGGATTTCAGGACATGCTGTTAGCCTACCTATTGCTTCTGTTGTCTCTGATAAGCAGGTAAGACACATGGATGATACAGAGATTTTTGTAGCTATACTTCATTTTTCCTAATATTTCTTGACTGTGCTTTTTTCCATTGGATTATTCCCTTAGAATCATAGAATGGTAACGGTTGGAAGGGACGTTAAAGATCATCTAGTTCCAATCCCCCTGCCATGACCAGGGACATCTCTTCCTCACTTTGTCTCTTCTGAATTCAGTAATTTAAGAGAGCAAGGAGTAACATCTGTCCCGTAGAAGCCGAACTACTTTTTTTTTCAGAAATTTTTTCGCATCCAAAAGCTCTAAAAATAAGATTTATCACATTTAAAACAACCACAAGCATGAAAACTTTTATTTCTGAATTCAAGGATTTGTGGTTTCCTGCAGGGGGCTATGCATTGCACCTATACACTGGCTATATCAGTAAATAAAAAATCTGCTTAAACTTTGTTGTTGTGGGTTAACCTTGTTAGGCAGCTAAGCTCCATGCAGCTGCTTGCTCGTTCCCACCCAGTGGGGTGGGTGGGAGAATTGGAAAGGTTAAAATGAGACAATTTGTGGGTTGCGATAAAGGCAATTTAATAGGGAAAGCAAAAGCTGTGCAGGCACAAATAAAGCAAAATAAGGAATTCATTCACTACTTCCCATCTTCAGGCAGGTGTTCAGCCATCAACAGGAAAGCAGGGCTCTGTCATGCACCACGGTTGCTCGGGAAAGTAAATGCTGTAACTCTGAACATTCCGCCTTCCTCCTTCTTCCAGCTTTTACCAATGAGCATGACACCAGACACCATGTGTTGGGTATGATATATCCCCTTTGGTCAGCTGGGTTCAGCTGTCCCAGTTGTGTTCCCTGCCAACCTCTTGCACACCCCCAGCCTGCTCACTGCAGAACAATGCGAGAAGAAAAGAAGTCCTTAACACTGTGCAAGCACTGCTCAGCAATAGCTAAAAAATGAATGTTACCAAGACTTTTTTTTTTCACAAATCCAAAACATAGCACTATACCAGCTACTATGAACAAAATTAACTCTATCTCAGCCAAACACAGCACACTGCTAAAGGCCAAAACTGACTTCAGAACAGAGCAAGAGGAAACAGTGGACTGCAAAATGACACAGTTACAATTTTGCAGTGCAATTGCCTTTTCGATATAAACAAGGACTAATTACTGTATAGACATATATACATTTTATGCACCTTAGCAGTGATCAATGTACTCCCTACTGACATGGGGCTCTGAATTAATGGATTCCATATAGGAGCATACTAAGATAAGTAGACGCTTCTTAAAGGGGTAAAATGTTCTGGATATTGATTAAAATGTCTCTCTGTGGACCTTCAATTCAGATTTAATCTGATTGTGAGGCCATAACTTTCAAGTCTGTCAGTTGGTGTTCCCCACTTTTTTTTAACTCAGCCTCACCTCCATCCCGGGAAAGATGATGGAGCAACTCATTCTAGAGGTCTTCATCAAGCAAGTGGAGGAAAAGAAGGTTATCAGGAGTAGTCAACATGGATTCACCATGGGGAAATCGTGCTTGACCAATCTGATAGCTTCCTCTGATGGTGTGACTGGCTGGGTAGATGAGGGGAGAGCAGTGGATGTTGTCTACCTTGACTTCAGCAAGGCTTTCGACACTGTCTCCCATAATATCCTCCTAGGGAAGCTCAGGAAGTGTGGGCTGGATGAGTGGTCAGCGAGGTGGATTGAGAACTGGCTGAATGGCCGAGCTCAGAGGGTTGTTATCAGCGGCACTGAGTCTAGTTGGAGGCCTGTAACTAGTGGTGTCCCCCAGGGGTCAGTACTGGGCCCAGTCTTGTTCAACTTCTTCATCAATGACCTGGATGAAGAGTTAGAGTGTACCCTCAGCAAGTTTTCAGATGATACTAAACTGGGAGGAGTGGTGGATACACCGGCAGCCTGTGCTGCCATTCAGCAAGAACTGAACAGGCTGGAGAGTTGGGCAGAGAGGAACCTGATGAAGTTCAGCAAGGGCAAGTGCAGGGTCCTGCTCCTGGGGAGGAACAACCCCATGCACCAGTACAGGCTTGGGACAGACCTGCTGCAGAGCAGCTGTGCGGAGAGGGACCTTGGTGTCCTGGTGGATGACAGGTTGACTATGAGCCAGCAGTGCGCCCTGGTTGCCAAGAAGTCCAGTGGTATCCTGGGGTGCATTAGAGTGTGACTAGCAGGTCGAGGGAGGTTCTCCTTCCCCTCTACACTGCCCTAGTGAGGCCCCATCTGCAGTACTGTGTCCAGTTCTGGGCTCCCCAGTTCAAGAAAGATGAGGAGCTACTGGAGAG
>Ga0065711_1039421_pt1 | contig 17861 bp, 8 predicted proteins | sample Hoacrofraction12_FD_59098 | JGI IMG/M metagenome (GOLD analysis project Ga0065711, IMG submission 59098) | Hoatzin crop microbial communities from Cojedes, Venezuela - Epithelial fraction 12 v2 (version 2) | ecosystem: Host-associated > Birds > Digestive system > Esophagus > Crop | place...
CTTTGGCTTTTCTCCAGTCCTTGGGCACCTCTCCTGTCCTGCAGAACCCTTCAAAGATGACGGAGAGTGGCTCAACTATGATATTTGCCAGCTCCCTCAGCACTCATAGGTGTATTCCACCGGGGCCCATGGATATGTGGTCATCCAGATTGCTTAAGTGATCCCTCATGCAGTCCTCCTCGACCAAGGGAAGGTCATGTTTTCTGCAGGCTTCTTCTCTTACCTCCGGGACCTGGGATTCCTGGGGGCCAGCCTGAGCATAGAAGACTGAAGGAAAGAAGGCATTCAGTAACTCTGCCTTCTCCGCATCCTCCGTCACCAGGACACCCACGTTGCTCAGCAGCAGCCCCACACTATCCCTAGCCTTCCTTTTGCTGCTGATGTACTTGAAGAAGCCCTTCTTATTCTCCTTGACATCCCTTGCCAGGTTTAATTCCACGTGTGCCTTAGTGTTCCTGTTTACTTCTCTGCGTGCTCTGACAACATTCCTGTATTCCTCCCAAGTGGCCTGTTCCTCTGTGCACATTCCATAGATCTTTCTCTTCCTTTTGATTTCTGTTAGAAGCTCCTTGCTCATCCATGTGAGTTTCCTGCCTCCTTTGCTACCTTTCTTGCTCAGGGGGATGCATCAATCCTCAGCATGGAGGAAGTGACGTTTAAGCAGCAACCAGCTCTGTTGGAACCCCCTACCTTCTAGTGCCCTGACCCAGTGGATTCCTCCAAGTAGCTCCTTGAAGAAGCCAAAGTTATCTCCTCTGAATTCCAAGGTTTTGATCCTGCTTGTTGTCCTGCTTCCTCCACACAGGACCCTGACCTCCACCATTTCATGGTCACTGCAGCCAAGGCTGCCCCAAACTTCACATCCTCAATCAGTCCCTCTTTGTTTGTCAGTACAAGGTCCGACAGCACACCTCTCTTCATTGGCTCTTCCATCACTTGCATCAGGAATTTATCATCGATGCTCTGCAACAACAACAACAAAAAAGTACATGCTCTGTACTGATTGAGCTTTTACAGGGTGGTTTTTTCCCTCCGATCTTCCTATCCAGTCCAAAAATATTTGCTGCTTCTGTGGTTTGCATTAAATTTGCAAAACCTCTAGTAGACAAAGAAAATCTCTGCCTTGTTTGGGTTTATGTGCCTTCATGGGTGCAAACATAAATAGAAGCGTGGCCAACAAGTTGAGAGAGGTGATTCTGCCACTCTGCTCTTGTAAGAAACCACCTGGAGTAGTGCGTCCAGCTCTGGTATGCTCAGTACAAGAAAGACACAGATCTGTTAGAGCAGGTCCAGAGCAGGTCCACGAAAAAGATCAGAGGGCTGGAGCACCTCCCCTGTGAAGAAAGGCTGAGAGAGTTGGGGCTGTTCAGCCTGGGGAAGAGGAGGTTCGGGGGAGACCATGCTTCCACCTTTCAATATTTAAAAGGGATTTGTAAGAAAGGTGAAGACTTTTTACCAAGGCCTGTAGTGACAGGACAAGTGATAACATTTTAAAACTGAAAGAGGGTAGATTTCGACTGGATATGAGGAAGAAATTTTTTTACCATGATGATGGTGGGACACTGGAATGGCTTACCTGGAGAAGCTGTGGATGACCCCTCCCTGGAAGTGTTCAAGGCCCGACTGGATGGGGCTTTCACCAACCTGATTTAGTGAAAGATGTCCCTGCCCAGGAGGAATTGGAACTAGATGATCTTTGAAGCTCCCTTCCAACCCAGACCACTCTGTGATTCTATGATTATAAATTCCCTCCTTGGCAGTCTCCTAGTGTGTTCCTAACCAGATGGAGAATTTCTGCTTTCATAGAATCATAGAATCATAGGTTGGGGTAGGAAAAAAGCCCAGTCTTATCACCAACAGGAACAAACAAATTGCAGTAGATGAAGAGGGGTTGTTTTTAAAATGCTATCATTGCAGTTTATATTGATTAATTCACAGAACAGAAACTATTTAAAAAAAAATTATGATGCATTCTTATTGTGGTGACCGATCATGCATATCATTAGTATGTCAAGGCTCTCAAGTCAAGATGAGATTGATGACTTTTCATTTATTGATGTAAATGAATCACGAAGTATAGCAACTTGAAGGAATGTATTAAAGAGCAAAAGTTGAATCACTGGCTCTGTACACACACTGTCGCATGACATAAACTCATATTTCACTTGCGCTGTGGGTGAAGAAAGCTAATTAAAATGAGTAAAATTTCAGCTGCAGCTTCTGGCATTGTTAATCAATAAAAAAGTTGAAAATTTCAAATAGGCGGGCAAGCTTCAGAGTCCAGTACACTTGTAAAAACACATGTAAAACCAAAGCAGAAGAAAATAACAGCATAGAAAATAACAGCATTGAAAATAACATTGAAAGTGAACTTGAATAATTATTAAACCATCCCATAAATTAGCATGCATTTCTTGTCCATGAAATGGATCTGCTGTTGCTTCTTATTAAACTCCTTTACTAAACAACTATTTAGTCACGGAGTTACACTTCCTTGAACATTCTATGGGAAATGAGCTTTGCAGATAAGCACATGGAACCTGGAACTAAATTTTAGCAATTTCAATTCACATAAACTTCATCAAATCTGTTAAAAAATTTCATTTTGGACGAATTAACTCTTCAGTCTTCCCTGTAGTTTCAGATTCATGTGTTCCTCAGTTCAAATAATGTAGATGAATTTTTAAATGTCCAGGGGCATTGCGTTATTTGGAAATAAATGTGACTGTTTTGTAATTTATGCACTTGAATCTTGCCTTACAAAACAGCACACTTTATACAATTTTAGCAGTAGCCTGTTCCTTGCACTGCGAAGTGCTTCCAGTCCAGAAAGACTAATAAAAACATGAGAGATTTAAACTGGGATATTATCACAATCTTTACTTGACCCTCTAAAGAACTGGTAAATATTTTTAAAAATCAGGAACCATATTTATAGCATTTTGGCAAATACTAAAAGATTTATTTTTTGATCTGTACAAAAATAAGACTCTGATATTTTAAAATTTCCTATCAAATGAAAAAGAAAAATTATATAATTATTCAAACCTTATAAGATTTTTTATTCCTTATCTTTCTGTTCATTGAGACAGTAACTTTACTGTAGAGATACATTTAAAAAGCACTATATAAATACATTTTTATAGCTTTAAGCAAATAAAATAATACATTTTTGATTTTGTAAATATAAAACATTTCCATGTATTCCATGCAATTGTTACTACAGTTGTCAGGTTCTCTTGAAACATTACACTTCTATTAAATTAAACTTCTGTGAGAATGAAACAACTATTTCATATTTCATTTTCAGGAAATTCAAGGGATGTAAATCTTAGTTATTTTTCTCATTAGTTAAAAATAAATGCTAAGATATTTCTGTATTCTTTCATGGCAAAAAATAAAATAATTCTATACAGAATGGACCTGGAGGCCCATTTTTCTCTCTTTCTTTTTTTCTGGGGGGAAAGTCTACAGTCAGAAAAAGTCAAAAACCTCAGTGAACATTTGAAAGAAAAGTACTTCCTTCTTTAGATCTGAACAAAAATGTCATAGGTTTTACTTCACCTGACTAACTCTGATGAAAATCTTTCATGCAGATATCTGTCTTACAATAATTTCGTTCCAAGGACTGCTCATCTTTTTTTACGTAAAATGAGCTCTGAGTTCTCGGTAGCTTCTGATGGACTCCTATGACTTCGACAAATTAATTCCTGAGTCTTTCAAAAAAGGAGCAGCTGCAATGAGAGATTGAAAATACTATTTTTAGTTTTTTCATTTTATATTCTTTAAAATCAAATTGTTTATTTTTCTTAACCTATTCTAGCTATAGTATTTTAAAACACATAACTAACTAGGAATCTTGATTTGAGCTGTTACTGTCTTTTTCTGGTTCTTCACTTAGGCTTCCCATTGACTCGCAGCACCACTGCTTTGTCCAGTCTTTATTCTCATGGTCATTTCCAGATGTTTGGTGTGCTATATATGGAGAGATATCACTTTCCCTTCCACTTCTATTTGTCCTTTCTCCAATCCATTGTGCATTACCTTAATTTATTTTATTGGCAGAGCAGAAAGACCCTAATTCTGGAAAGCATCATGATTCAGTGAAGTACTTAAGTGCAGGCATGAGTCCCAGTGGAACTCCATAAGCCTGAATATTTCCCTGAACAGAGGCCAAAACAGATAATAAGCAAAGTGAAAAGGAAGAAAAAGTATAGCTAATGTGCTAAGATAAATGGAAACTCAGCAATGTGTGGGACCTACTAAGTAACACAGTTGGTAATTACAGCAATTCAGAGGAAAGAAAAAGAACATTTCATATTGCCACAAAGAACAATTATGAATATCAGCTCTTTTGTTTTTAAAGCAGTACACCTAAGAAACTACATATTACAAGTGTTTTTAGAAAGAGATTCTACTTCAGATGTTGCCTTTTTAGTACAGAGTAATCACATAATTTAAAATTTATTATTATTCTGTTTATTTTTCTGTTGGTTCAATCACCTGTTTCCCAGTAATTACGCAAGCAGAGGCTCAATATATAAAGCCTACTGTCATTTCTTAAACCAAACAAGTGGGTCAACAACTATGATTAAGCTGTCGGCATTAATGAGCAGTTTTCTTTAGCTTCTGCAAAGGGTAAAAATTTTTTATGTCTGGGAAAAAAATCCTTAAATAGTTTGTAACAAATAATGTGAAATTATGTTGTTTCTCGTGCTCAAGTCAGAAGCACTTTTATATATATATATAACATCAGCATGTCACGTCTTTCAGTACTTTCACAACCTCAGTAACTATGAAATCAGATAGGGAAAGATTGCTAGATGTTTATTTACTCTGTGGTGGGTTTCATCTGTTGTGTTTTTTTTGAACTAAAACTAAATTTTTTAGTTTTTGTTAAGAAGAAAGTTAAGAGTAAAACCAAAAATAATCTGTTTGCTGCTAGCCAGATAATGTATATTCCTACACATCCATATAAGAAGTCCCATGTCAGACAGTATGAACACAGACTTGAACATGTTTTAAAGTTATGTGTGCAATGAATGTAAACATGGTGAAAAGAAGTCCCTAAGAGTACCTGTTAATTAGTATCTTGAGGCTTCCACCTTCAAACTTAAACATTATCCAACCTCTTACTGATTGTTCCGGTTTGGATCTTGGGATTTTCTCAATCCTTTCTTGTCCTTAGCAGAAGAAATATTAAAGGTTAGGCAAAAGAGGAAACTATCACAAGAAAATATGCTGCTTTGTGAGCATGTATATGAATTTCTGGAGTCAGGGTTATCCAAAAGGATGTGACTAATCACAGAACTTTAGTGAAGTGTGTGAAGACCAAAACCTTTCTGTATTTTAGGAAAAAATGATATTTATCTGCAATCTCATACCAGCTAGGATGGTATGCAGTATTTATTCATTATACCTCTGTTTTAAAAGTTTCAGTAGATTAAAGAGGGACAAAAACTACAATTTTGTGACTTGGGAGTATGACTCTGCAATGCATCAATGTCAAAAAGCATCAAGGCAAATATTTCCCAGGTAATGCCTTGGCTATAAAGCATGAAGCATGCCTCCAAATCATTTGGCAAATAAATCTATAGGCTTATAAACCACTGCAACAATAAAAAATGCAGCAGCTTGCCCATTGTCTCTTTTCCGCTCAAAATCCAGTGGCTGTGTGTGTGGAGGGGAACACTTTGAGCACCCAGAATCTTGGAGGTTCTTAAATTTCTACAAAGCTCTGGTTTCTCTTCGTTTCACATATCCTTTCAGGTCCGTACTGATATAATTTCCTTAATTTGGTGCGCTGTTCTTCACAACTCCATTAAGCAAACAAAAAAACTATAAAAATTGAGAAGTTCATTTCAACTCCTAGCTGGGCCACAGGTTTCCTGGGACAGCTGGGAAAGCCGTACAGAGGTGAACTCAGAGATGTGGACCAGGAACATTACAAGAGGCATGAGAGAAAGCAGAGGCAGAGCCCACACTTTGACTCTCCCTGCTTTCAACCTTCTGATTTGCTTTCCTACCTGGATTTCAGGCTTTGGGTCATAGACTGTTATGGCATGAGTGTGTAAAGATCCATCTTCAAAGAGAAAGTGAAGAAAATTAAATTCAATAAATTACAACAGAATTAGGTGTTATCAAGTGGACAGCATCCTGCCAAATTCAGCACCTTTGGCATCCAGTTGTCACGTGGTCAGTGTGACGGTCCCATTTTTTTGTATATGACATTGTTCAATTGTTGCAGCTCATTCACCTTGGCAGGCATCTCACTGATGTCAACTGCCACGAAATCGTCTGAATAAAGCATCTCTGGGAACTGTTCTCTCTCTCACTCTGCAGCCTTTCCCTAAGTTCACTATATCTGAGGGTTTTTAAATTGTTTAAATTATTTTCATACAATTCTGAGACATGTACAGCTGGAGCTTTTTTAGCTTTTTCCTGAGGATGCTCAAACAATTAACAGTAGTAAGTTGTTTTGACAGCAACCATAAATAAGTGAGACTGCTGCCAGCAACAGAGCAAATCCCATCCCAAAACGCATGCAGCTTACCTCTGCATGAAGTGCAGTAAAGAATGGTAACACAGTTTTGTTTCGTTAGGGATGACAAGCATCACAGAAAGAAACATCTGGAAACCGGTGGCCTTATATCTGCAGTGAAGTGGAAGGTACCAGAAGATCTAGATCTAGACACTGAGTCTCCTGCCAATTTTGACGAGCCATTTAATCATTTTAACCAAGATTCAAGAAATTATCCAGGCTTTTAACTTCTATTTAGAACCCTAAATTCTTATTGATCTATTGACTACTCTAAAACAAGCAGAAGCAAAGGTACAGGTACAGCACAGCTGAATCAAAAGATGTTATTGGTTGTTTTCCTTATATAGCTATATGTTTTTCCAAGTCTCTGAGTTAAAAAAAAAACACTGGTATGCCATATTTCTAGTATTTCTCTTGTGGGAGAAGTGGATGTTACAGGCGGGTAGATCTGAATGAGCTGAAAATAATGCCTCAATTAACAATTTTGGAAAAGGATAACTTTTTAAAGTATAAAAGCCTCATTGACTGTATTTATCACAAAAAAATTGAAGAAAAATTAAAAATGTGCCACATTTATTCACATTAATATTTCATCCAGTATTATTGGATTTTGTCTTTCAAATCCTTCAGGTCTGTTTGATCACTTTTGGATATTTATTTTTATTCATAGAATCATCAATTGGTTTTGATTGGAAGGGATATAAAAGATTATCTAGTTCCAACCCCCCTGCCATGGGCAGAGACACCTTCCACTAGATAAGGCTGCTCAAAGCCCCATGCGACCAGACCTTGAACACTGCCAGGGAGGGGGCATCCGCAAATTCTCTGGGCAGTCTGTTCCAGTTCTTATTGGTAAGAGTGTGTTGAGAATATTCTTTCTTTTCAAGAAAACTGATCTAAATGATAAACTTTAAAATAGTTTCAGTTTGGCCCAAGAGTCCGTTGTGTCACCTACTTCTCTTGTTGCAGACCGAGGAGAAGATGGCACAGGAAGAAATAAGCTAATTAGATCACTTTGTGTGAGCTCCTTCATATAAAAAGCAACTATATTTCTTCTAGTTACCCTTGAATCTGTTAACTTGTCTCTGTTAAGATGTCTCTGCCTGAAAAACATCTTGTGCTCTTTATAGGCATCATGGATAATTCAGTCATTCTCTCAGGACTTTGCTCCAATGGTTAATCACCAAGAAGTTTCTTCATTTTTACCTACTAAACTTTCCCCAGGATCATGTTATCAACTATGCTGACTAGCAGTTAAACCCAGTGAAGTGTCCTCACAGTCCATACAGAAGATATCCTCATATTTACATATTATGAACCCAAGGATCTGATTTAAATCTCTAATTGTGAAACAGGCTTTTTTTTGAGATATTAAGATTCTAAAAAATACTTTTTTCCAGCCTACAAGTACATCTTATAAATATTCTTTCATCCTCTTCAATTTTCATCAAAGGATGTCATATTATTACATTAACCACATTTAGGCTCCTAATTTGCCTCTTAATTCTATTATTTTTCTGAAATGCGTGCATTTGCTGCTCAGTGTAGCTAGCTAAATGCAAGATCATCTCTGAGCTCTCTTGGGAAAGCAAAGATACAGAAATGTAATCCAGCATTTGGTTCCCCGGTTCAGGGCCCTGATTAGCTTCATGACCCCTTCAATTTCTTTAAATTTATCAATATCATTTCAGAATTCCAAAGTAATTAAGAAGAGAGGAAATGGATTTGAAATAAGACCATACAGAACTTAAGAAAGGAATAATTTTATTGCTTTGTCCTTGCACAGCAGTGGAGACAAAAAAGAAAATTTAATCAATCATGGCAGTTTCTGTTTTCATTATTTTGCTTATACACAAACCAAGAGTGGAAGAAGAATATGAGGAGAAGTATGCGTCTGCTAAGATCACAAGTTTGTAGTACAAATGACACAAAATTTCTAAGCAGTATTTCTGTTCCAAGCTGTTTATTAAGAGCTATACTGTGTGGTGGGGGGAGTGGGTGATCTACGTAACATATCAGTGTAGAAAATGTCGTGAAAAAGAGTTATAACTGTGTGACCTGGAAGATCCCCTGAGATCTTTTGGCTCATATTGCAAAAGCAGAATCCACACAGAAATACTGAAGATCAATGAGACCTTTTGAGTAGATGAATTTCTATAAGCAAATACATATGTGTATATATACACAAATATCTGTATGTATATGTCTTCGATCAGATATCCCAGTGAAAGAAATCTTGGACTGATATTTAGTTCCTTTCTCTCATATATTGATCACTCCTGTTAATATTGTGCCATAACATTATCTTACTAAGTTCAAATAAAAATCTTTACACCTGTGGAGTTACTGCAAATAGTTTTCAAATATGTTGTGGTACAATGCCATTGATTTTGTGAGACCTGATTTTGTTACTTTTTATTCTAGCTGAGTAGTTATTTTTACAATGAATGCTTTCTTGAACCATCATCTTTTTCATTACTATTTACTATTGTTATTTCATAAATATATTCTGCACATACACATCTTTCTATATGTAAAATATAAATTATATATTTATTTATACAGAATATCTTAGGAAGAAAGGAAGGGCTTGATAATCTAAAAACCACTTGCCTTTATGGATTTTTCATGCGCAGATTCACCCTGAACATACAAAGTAACATTGTCACAGGCAAGCGTTATAAGTGGCATCAGCTGAATTACAGTCCTCAGGCACAAGGGTATAGCACCTCTCTGAGAACTGTTCGTACATGCCATGAGTACTCTTCAGTGAACCAGCCATTAAAGACACTCCTCAAGTGTAACTCATCCTACCACAGAGTAACAAATGTTTATACACTATTTCGAACACAATATCCAACTGTCTTTCTGTTACAAAGAAAGGAACAATATTTAACTTTGTTTAGTTAGATAATTTAAATCACTGTGTCTGTCATGTTATTTTTCCATTTCCTACTACCACCAACTCATAACTAGAGGGGACTAAGAAAGTAGGTCACAGAATATTTCATATGAAACACTTTATTATTCTATACTTATTTCAAATGTTCCAAGACTGGAATCATTAATAAAAACTTAGCATCTGGAATATGTTTTTTAAAGATACAAAGTCACAAGAGACCTTAAAAATGAATCCACTACTGCTTACTGAACTCTACAAATCTCCAGGCCCTAAATTTGGTAATTATTTTAAAATACCCAAGAGAATTTGTAGATTTGTCCAATTACAGCCAAAATACAAACATTGATAATCTTCTTTAAAATCATACTTCTTAATTCTCATAAAATGAAATGAAAATAGTGCCGATGTGTGAGTTTGAGTTTTGGAGGAAGGAATAAAGTAACAAGAAGTGACTAATAGCCTCAGGCACTGACTTAAAAGTTATAGTTCTTTCTCCTTAAGTACATGGAAATTTGCACTGCTCTTGTACATGTAGTACAGTAATAGTCGAGTCTGAACAGACCCCATTTAACTGATTCAGGCCACAGATGCTCAGTGTCACCGTGCAGAAGTCTCTGTCCGTTGACTAGAGAGCGAAACTAGGGCAATGGCGCTTCTCTCTTCAGCACTTTAGGAGCCTGAGATACAGATGAGAGATAACAGATGTGACAAATTTAGGTTTATATAATGTATTCTGACACAGCAAACCACAAAGCACTGCCATCTGACCTATGTGAAATGAGAGGAATAGATAATCCAGCACTAAACTGTCCCAGTCATTTCTGTCAAAATGGACTTGAAAAATTAGGTGATACTGGAAGTGTCAAAACACCTGATTAGATATGTGCCCACATGTTTTAAAAAGCCTTTGGATGCCTGTGATTCTATTTCACATACAGTATAATATTATCCAATACTGTCATACTACCTCTAACTCTCTTGAAACTGCACTTCATGGACAACAACATGCAAAATTCCCGTTGTGTTGTTTCTTACCTTCAGCTACAGAACCACTCCTTGTTGACATCTTTCTCAGGAATGTAAAGACTGATTTGGTTGTCTAAAAATAGGACTTCAGTGCTACTTCAAATGTTCTTAAGCATCCTGCCAGATTTCTACCAGCCTCTCTAGACAGGTGTGGGCTGGATGAGGACTTAGAAAAGCTTCAAGGTGGCAATTGGGATGTCTGGGAGGTATCGAGAATATTTCAGAGGGGTTCCAGTGGAGGTGGCATGTACTGAGATATTACTAAAGAAGGTGGTGTAAGGTGCAGAGGGCGTGAGTGGAGCTTTTGGGGGTGCAAATATGCCTTTCTCTCCTTCCCTTCAACCAGTCCTTCTTCCTGAGATGATTTGCTTCCTTTATTTCCCTGGGGACCAGAGCTCTCACTCCATGCTTCTTGTAGGACACCCAGACTATTGTCCTCTCCTTCCAAACATCCATTTGTACTCCAATTCCTGCCCACTTTCCACACGGCTATCTTCTGTGAAGATGCTGGATCCCTTTAGCTGCTCCTTATCATAATGCAGGGACAATGAAGGGGAATGAGTGGGGGCCAAGAAGAAAAACTGGAAGAGGTTTCTGGCCTGCAAGACAATTTTTCTTGCTTCTGGAGATGAAGGATGGGTTCAATAGGTAAAAGCAAGGATTGTTGCTATTGTGAGAGATTTCCACCCTCTCAGCTTTTTCTTCAGTAACCACAGAGGAAACATGAAATCAGAAAGTATGGATAGACTGTCAAAATCAGGAGAGATGATACTTATGTCTCCAAATAGCATGTCTCCACACAGCAAGTCAGCTGTTCAGTGCAGTCTTCTTCCCCAAGCACCTTACTTTGGGTTAATTTAGGTCTGTGCATGTGCAGGCAAGTTCATCCCATCATCTGATAAAGAGTGGGACCTGCAGGCAATCTTCATTTCTGTGTTTTGCTATAAGATGTCACTGACCAGATCTAGGTGCCCAAGATGTCACTTATCAGATCTAGGTGCCCATCCTTGAGGATGGCTTCCACCTAAGAACTCTAAGCAGCCTTAGAAATTTTCCAGGCCGGAATAAGATACCCCACTTGGCACTGATGGTAAGGCTTAGGGCAAGGGTTAAAACACCTTTTGTGGCCATTTAGTGAGCACCTAAGACCCTAGGGATCTAGCCCCAGGTTCTCTGCTTCTAAATGGAAACAAAACCCTTTGCACAAACATTTTCATGTTTTTAAGACACTCAGCAACACCACCTAACTATCAAAGGTTAAGTATATAAATGTGATACTGGAAGATTACTAACCCTTGTGACCGCCTTTCTTTTTATGTATGAAAAGAAATACATCCATGAACATGCTTGGAATAACCTTATAGTTGTATATGTCGGTGCATTATATGTAAGTGGGTTGTAGATATCTATATATAATCTATGTGCGTTTGTACAGATATTGCATGCCTATATTGTACATATGTATGTATATATACATGTATAGTAAAGTACATTTTAAAATAGAAAACATATTTTACTCTGCCAAGGTAAATGGACTGGTTTGCATCAGTGGAAAAATACCAATAGAAGTTAAATGGGGAACCCCATCTGGCTGCATGGGTAGAACAAAGCTGTGCTAAAAAATATGAAGATAATTAAAACCAAAATGAAAAAAAAAAATCCTTGAACAAAAAGGACTACAAGAGTTCAAACAAACAGTGTTTTTAACAGCAAATGCAAGGAAGATCGATAGTGGCTTCCATAGCTTCTGGATAAGCACTTCCCATAAATTCAGACACCTATTAAAATGTGCTTACATGTGATATTAAGTATCTGGGCCTGTGAATTAGGGGCACTTTTTCTGCTGGAAAACTCGGGGCTACATCATTGGGCCCATACTTTCAAACTTAAAAGTGTAAAAGTGTAACAGGACAGCTACACATTTTGCAAAGTGAGTAATGAAATACTCTTGCTGAGATGGACTGGAGCAATTATTCAAAATGTAGCTGACTTTTGAAATGCCCATTTATTGTAACTTTAACTGTTCACTTAGTACCTAAAAACCTAGAAAGAGTATGCTCACAAAAACCATATAAACAATGAAAGCTTAAAGACCATTTAGGTATTAACATGCTCAATGCATACACTGAAGTCCTTTTGCTTGACATTCCCTGCTTTGTGAAAGGTGATCCTTTATTCTAATCAGGTTAGTTTGTCAAGAGCTAAAGAAAATCCAACTCAATTGTCTGCTGCGAGACTTCTTGTGCAACTGAGTGTAGAAGACCTAGATCCAGATCCCCAAGGTATACAGGTCATCATTTCTCATTTCCTTTATATTAAAACAATGTGTATATGTCTTTTTGCACTTCTTTAATGACATGTGCTTCATTCTCCTTTCTGAAAAATAGGGAGGAAAAATTCATTTCCAGGGAGCCTTTAAGAGCACATATGCATTAAAATATGGTGGGTCTGGCCAGGATTAGCAGTGGTGTCTCTTTGTGCTTCACGTCTGGGACAGATTCAGTGATCCAGAGAAAATTTTCCCTTGCATTAGATTTTTCCAGGCCCTTCTGTGAGTCAATAATATGCATTTGTCACCCTAGTGCATCACACTATATGTAAACTTTTAATACACATTTTTTCAGTTAATCATTAAGTAATGACATTGCTTACATATTTATATTGAGAAATAACAGGGCCAGGATTTGAGATCAAGCACTGTCGCACACTCGTTCTTACAGTGTAATTGTTAACTCAGCTCCTGGCATAGTTTTGGACTATCTCAAGCCACCACTCCTCTACATAACATCTGGCCACAGTTCATAGGACAAAGTGACCCAGAAACCATTCACTTTATGCAGTCTGTTTGAGAAGTCTCTTGTGGCTATGGTAAAGTGATTTACTTATGTGGACATAACCCAAGGCATGCCACTTTTCCAGCAACAATAGTAGCTGGCCACTTTTTTTTATCAGTTCAGATGTAGCCATCACGTTTTCTGGCAGAACCTTCCGTTTTTTTCTTCAATGCAGAAAGGCTAACATATCATAACTTCTCTTGCTCTTCTTTTTATTTACAACAATCTAGAAATGTCACAAAGACATTGTGAACTGAAATGCAATAAGATTCTGGATGCTGTATGGATATACAACAATCAAAGACCAGCAAACCTACAAGGCTTTAGGTACAGAATTTAAAACTTAAATCATTGTGGTGTAACTGTTATTAAAATAGATTTCTGCCACTGTAGATTTTTGAATTCCATTTCCATTTTACCTATTCCAGATACAGGAATTCACAGATTCAGAGATTCACAGAAATGTTGGTTCCTTGGCTTCTTTTCAGGTCAGTCAGACCAGCTTTCCACTCAGGTTAGGATATCCCCAATGCTCTATCAGGTCAGCCATGCTTGTCAGGCTGCGTTTGTCCAGGTACCTCACTGATCCTCTCCTCACCTTGCTGACTCGGGTGGACCTTGGATCTACCTCACGAGCACAGATCTGTCTGGCAATCCCTGGTCTGAGGCTGGCCCTGGTTATCATCGCCAGACCTGCTCTGCTCACTTCTCTGGGGTCCTGTGGGTTGTGCCTCACCAGGGACAGGTTTTTTTCAACCCTCATTTAAACCATTTACCTTTTGGAATCATACTTAGTAGTTCTAAATACTACATTTCTCTTTTATTTAAGCCACATCATTTTTCTTTGGAGGTAGTCACCAACATTTATTTTCAATGTTCCTCAGTTTTTTTCCCAACAACCTATTTTGTCAAGAAGATATGATTAAAAAGCATATTTTTGTAATTTTTTTTTTTTTCTTTTTTAAATCCTGGCAAGCCTAGATAAACTTGTCCTTTTGACACATGGCTCAGGGCATGTCTTTACTGCATTTTCAATCCTGTTGCCATGCATCTTACAAATATTTACCACAGGCATGTTTTCAAAATAGTAAACTTTTCACACTTAGCCTATTTTTAATATCTCTTAACAGCAAAGGCCATTGCTTGCTACTATACATCTAACAACTTCTACAGCAAGAATAGAGAGGGCAGGTGAAAGACAAGGAAGAGGCAAAGATACTTAAGAACAGAAATAAAGAAGGAAATACAAGTGCTTCATATCAACCTGTACACTACTTGTGATCTGCATTTTGTTTCACATGAATGAGAGACCATGCTGTGTTAGTCCACCACTAGTTTGCCTCTGAATCTTACAGAGCCTAAATGATACTCTGCTTATGCATGTTGTCAGGTGGAATTATCAAGTACTCGAAATACTTTGTTTGAAAAGAAAGGATAATTTAAACTCATATATTGGAAGCCAAACATGAATTTCCAGTTCTGATGTAGAAATGTCTCCAAAAACTAATTTCACACAGGGTACCAGATACTGGCTTTATCATGAAATTCTATTTTTTTTTGTTTCCTAGTACCTGTTTAAAGTGCAAGGGAACAAGAGATGGCTAAAAATGTATGTGAAAGGTTGTAAATAGGAATTCATATGTGTGTATAAATGGAACAACATCTAGTATAGTATGACTACGGTTTGAGACCTCAGACTCATGTAGAATTTATCATTCACCAATACCTCGAAATCCTTTTCCTCACAGGGCTGCTTTCAGTCCATTCATCTCCCAGTCTGTACTGATGGAGGATTGCCCTGATCCAGGTGCAGGACCTTGTACTTGGCTTTATCAAACTCTGTGCAGTTCAGGTGGGCTAACTCCTCAAGCTCCCTCTGAATGCCCTTTCTTGCCTCAAATGAATCAACTGCACCACTCAGTCTAATGTCATGTGCAAACTTGCTGAAGATGCACTCAGTCCCACCATATATGAAGTGGAATCCCTTCTGTTTCACTGAGAGAAAGAAAACTAACAACTGGATCGCTCATTTATTATTTGCATGTCACCAGTATTTTGTTCATCAATTTCTAAATCTGGATGAGGATTGTCCTGGGCTAATTGTCCCAGGCTAAAGATTTTAACAATTTTATAAAAAATAAGTTATCCTAAAAATTTTGCATACAAAATACCCAAAACTCACCACTCAAGTTGTTTTAATAGGAAAACAATTTTGATACTGTTTTATTTTTCAGTAAAGATTTATTTTGTTAATTTATTTTGTTATTTAGTTTCCAGCTGAGATTTTTATTATTAAGCTATGTGTTTTAATATCCTGTCCCAGTTCTTTTCTCTTTATCAGTCAAGTAGGTTTTAAAAATATCTTCAGTATAAGAAAAGTAACAAAGTAGTCAACAGAAATATAAAGTGCTGCAACTTTACTCTTCTGAAATATTTAGTTCATAGAAGTTTAGCTATACAGATAGAAGAAAAAGGAGAAAAGTGTGGAGAAAGATAGCTTTTGGATAAAAACTGGAGGTTATTCATTGTGTCATAATCATAAGAATAAGAAAAAAGAGAGGCCTCAAGTACAGATGGGAAAATATTCTGACTACGGTACTTTTTTCAAAAAGAATATGTATTTTTTTGAAATTTCATAGCTTAATTTACTTTAAACTAAAAAATACCAAACCCTAAAACCTTCTTTTTTTTATTCTGTTGCATTAAAAACAAATACACAGCTTAAAAATTCCTTGTGACAGTTTTTTTTTAATCATTTCACGAAGAGAATAGTTGAAGACGGTACTTAGCAAGCCTGACAATACAACATTTTTAGGGGGAAAGAAATCTCTTCATCATTTAGCCTAGATTGACAGCTAAAGATGCATGTCCTTTCTTTGTCCCTGAGATTATATTTTCTAGAAGCAAATTCCTCCAAATACATAAATTCTATGACTGATGTGAGGATAAACAGTCTCTGTCAGATAGGATTACCTATCAATACATTCACACTTGCTTTGATTAGTGCATATGAGCAATAATGAAATCTAACTTTCCAGTAATTCAGGGATGTGATCTGCAAAGAATCAGTCTAAACCAAATAAGAGAATTTGAAACAATTGTAAGCTTAAAATGCTGATTTAAAATATTTAAATATTAGAAAGAAAAAGAGAAAGAAGAGGATTCATGGAGACCCATAATTATGAGAAATTTTGTTTCTAATCTTCGGAAATTAACTTATGGCTCAGTACCTCTCTTCATTCATTAAGTGGTATAAGTTTGACTCAGTGAATCAAGTCAAGTTGAAGCTGCACTCAGGAAATTCCCCCTTTCTCCATCGTGGTGTCCATACACCACCTCCATCAGGATGTCCATAAAAAATCTGGAGATTCACAGAACTTCTAGATATCAGTTTACTTGCTTTCTGCTTTTTCAGTGATGGAAATCTGAAGAAAAAATTGTCTTCATCTCCTGAAGAAATGGTTTCTGAGAGACGCACCTTTGGGTGTGTGTGGTAGAGGGAGAGGGACGTTTCACACAGCAGTTCTGGTTGCATGAAGGCAAAAAATTCCTTTGAAAAAGAAAGCAAGCTGCCCAGATGAAAAACACTGTACAGGAATGTGGTGTTATCGTATTATCTCTCACGAAAGTGGTTTTCATGTCTTGCTTGGTACGCTGCTCTGTAATGGCTCTGAACATCTGTTGTGCAGATCAAGCCTGTTAATCATTTTTGTTCTGAAACCTGTCAGAAATTAAGGTGAAAATCCTTTTAGCTGCTCTGTTTTGTATATCTACAAGACAAACTGAAAATGCTTTCAGTCAATGAAGGAAATATGGTAGAAAACTGAATGATTAAGAATTTGTTTTATTCAGGTCAAGTGATGCTTGTGCTTTTTTTCAGGGCATGCCAGGGATTCAGTGTGTTATGTGTTGGTGATGGGGGTGTTGGGAGACTGTGCTCTCCAGTAACATATTTGCTTTTATCTACTGCTTTGATGAATAAATGAAGGAATACATTTAGAAATCATATTATTAACCAATAAGATTTCACTATCACCAAGAGTATGGAAGAGCTAAGGCTTTGTAAAATGGAAATTGTTATGACTATTGCATCTACTTAGCACTAAGAAAAACACCACGCTACCCCAAAATATTTGAAAAGTCATGGCAGTCAGGGGAAGTCCCCAGTGACTGGAAAAAGGGAAACATTGTGACCCTTTTCAAAAAGGGTAGAAAGGAAGACCCTGGGAACTACCGACCTGTCAGCCTCACCTCTGTGCCTGGGAAGATCATGGAACAGATCCTCCTAGAAGATATGCTAAGGTACATGGAGGCCAGGGAGGTGATTCAAGACAGCCAGCATGGCTTCACCAAGGGCAAGTCCTGCCTGACCAACCTAGTGGCTTTCTATGATGGTGTGACAACAAGGGTGGACAAGGGAAAACCAATGGACGTCATCTATCTGCATTTTTGTAAAGCCTTTGACACGGTCCCCCACAACATCCTTCTCTCTAAATTGGAGAGCCATGGATTTGATGGGTGGACTGTTCGGTGGATAAGGAATTGGTTGGATGGTCGC
>Ga0065711_1039422_pt1 | contig 17861 bp, 8 predicted proteins | sample Hoacrofraction12_FD_59098 | JGI IMG/M metagenome (GOLD analysis project Ga0065711, IMG submission 59098) | Hoatzin crop microbial communities from Cojedes, Venezuela - Epithelial fraction 12 v2 (version 2) | ecosystem: Host-associated > Birds > Digestive system > Esophagus > Crop | place...
AAGGTCCTGTGCAGCCTACTGTAGGTGACCCTGCTTCGGCAGGGGGGTTGGACTAGATGACCCACAGAGGTCCCTTCCAACCCCTACTATTCTGTGATTCTGTGATTCTGTGATTCACGTTAAAAATTTCTTGAACACGAAAAAGAATGAAGTGCAGGTATTATACACTCAAGACAAGCACAAGAGGAGTACAAGCAGAAAAGTTTTTAACAATCCTAGTAAGAAATTCCCAACATTTAAAGGGGAGACTTTAAATAAATTTAAGTACCCCAATATCTCAATAAAGGAGTGAAGCTTCAAGTAGTAATAATGGAATGAAACAAAGGAGGGAAAAATGAAGCTGGTGATCTCTATGATGATATAATTATGGTACTAGTAATGCTCAAAAAAGATATAACTACACACCAGTAGGAGAACTCCATAAGAGGCAAACTGTGTAATTTGGAGTGGAATAAGAAAAAATATGTCTTTTTTTCCACAAAACCTTTATTTTTCAAATTTAATCTCATATTTAACATTCAGAAGAAAAATGTATCTGGATCTTTCAAATATTTTGGTTTAATCCCATGTATTGTCTGATAAGAGTTGAGCCTGGTATTTAGCATATATAAGCATCATTAGAATCTTCACTGTTCCACTCAAGCAACAGCTGTTTCGTCCTTTGGAACAACCATAAGTAGTGAGATGTAAATCAATCATTTTATGTACACTAGGTTTCTGATCAGACAGTAACGAAAGACTTTCTATTAGAGCATCTGACAAGAGATAATATAACTGATGGGTTACTCCTACTTTACCTGATGTTGAGTTGACAATGCCAGAGTTAAGATGGAAAGTTATTCTGTCACTGCAATGTAGACTGATCAGAAGAAATAATGCAGAATTATAGAAAAGTTTGGGTTGGAAAGGACATTTAAATGTCAGCTAGTCCAACCCCCTTTCAGTGAGCAGGGACATGATCAACTAAAACAGGTTGCTCAGAACCCTGTTCCAGCTGACCTTGAATGTTTCCAGGGATGGGGCATTTACTACTGTTGGAGTGGGAAGCCGGATCAGCAGTAACGATATTGTCCCAATATGAGTAAAAATCGTTCTCCTTTATTAGTCAGCAAAACAGGGTTTATATAGCAAAACAATTACAGCCTCTTATTGGTCAGTCACTCCCAACCATACAAGGCAAAATTGCCGTTACTCACTACTATTGGTGCAGAGCGTCATCTCCATGCGGAAGCGAAGATAAGGCAGAAAGCGGCGAGGAGGAAGGAAGCGACAGTGCGGCAGTCCCCCTGCGCCAGCGTTCCGTGTTCGCCATTTTACTTTCTCAGCAGTGTTCCGCGTTCACTGCTTTCCAGGCTTATCTCCGGTACAGAGCCTGGGTTGCTCAGTGGCACCAAGCTATGTCCCCTCTCGTCCAACCAGGACTCCACATACTACCTTTCTGGGTAACTTTGTTTCTGTACGAAGACAACACCCATCACAGATCACATCAATGTAACAACGTAAAGGCAGATAAGGAAAGGGAGGTCCTCCAGACCTTAAATGATGTGCAAAAGTATTTTTAAAAAGAATATATTTTTTTTCTTAATTCTTTTTCATTTACAACAAAAAAAAGACATGAATTCCTCACCCAGCTTCAGTTCATTCAGCTAAGAGCATCTCATCTACCTACAGAAAATCAGTCCTGAAAATATTTGGGCTTGATTCTACAGTTAATGCTTCTCTTCTGACCTGCTGAGCTACTAGGTCTCTGCAGCCTGTCAGGTGTCAGAAGTCTGGTCAAGTACAAGAACAATCTAAATGAAAATATATTGAACCAGGATCCTTCATTTTTAGATGGGAAATTTCGTTCCAAGTTTCAGATTATTATCCAAACAAACAAAAATAGTCAGATTTTACCACAGTAATCTGTTGAAAATCCAGAAAAAAAATAAAAGGTATTCATTGTGCTTTGTTAAATCTGTCATTCTGAGATCATAGTTTAATCAATTCTAACTTCTTTTTGGCCAGATTTTTTTCCCAACAACACCATAACTGTTCATATAGAACAATATAGTTTATAGGATCAATAAAACAGTCTTCCTGATTCACTGAAAGATTTGTGGTATGTTCCAGACCACCAGCGTGGGACTCAGGTAGAATTTAAGTGCCTTCTTCACAATACTGCTGGACTATCCAGGTACACTGAGTATCTGCCTTCCTGGAAGTTTTTGTAAGTTTCTAATTTTAAGGACATATATTTTTAGACACTTTTTATATGGAAAGATGTGCACCAAGATATGCCCTTGCTCCAGGTCCTCTACAATGCTTAGGTATGCATGTGCCTGTTACATACATGTGTCAGACCTCAGAATAACCCAGTCTGATAGGACACTGAGAGCACATTTAGCATTCTTTAGAAGAGATCTATAGAAGAGAGGGTGGAACCCATTTCTTGCTATAATAGTTCTAAGACCAAAAACATTGCCAAAGAAGGGCAGATGAGAACTCTGGGGTGTCTCAGTTACCGTGTTTCAGAAGGCACTTAAACTGACTAGCATTTTGACGATAGAAAATAATTTTTACTTGTCTTATTGAAGCATGGCTATAATGGAGCCATAGATCTGGGGTCAAAGAATAACAAACAATATAGTCAGACTCAGCTAGGCAGTTCAGGTAATACTGATCTGTATTCTACAGTATATATAGATTTCAAAATAGAATTTTAAAATACACACACACAAAAAAAAATCCAAACCAAATAGCTAGAAGTACTCCAGTTGATCTGAGTCCCTCATTCATTGATGTGGATTTGAGTTATCTCAGATAACAGAAACACTGGGAAATGTGGTCAGTCAAGAGCTAGAAATTTTCTTATGATCTAACTATTTTTTTGTAATTAACATTGTTTTCCTGTGTGGTTTCTCTTGATAAGATCACGTGAAGGTGTTATGTTTATCTTTGCTACAAGATACATCCAGTCTTCATCATTTTTTCAGAGTTCTCTTTCCCAGTTCCATTGCTGAATATTTTTTAAAATTTCTTTAATTCATGCAACATAATTAGTGTGCTTAATCAGACCGTATTAGATTTGTTCTCTAGAAAATGAAGTCTTCTGTGCCCTGAAACAGTATGCGTGTTTTTACTTATCTTTCACAGTTCTGGGTTTGTTTTTTTTAGATGTTTTCATTGGTCTTCAGGAGTTTTTTCTGTCTGTATGTTTCTTATATTTTACTATTTTTCCTACACTGCAGTAACGTGTTATTCTTGTATGCCTGTGTAAGTTCCTCAGCTTTCATCTAATTTTTGAATATTTTCATCTTGCTTTTGATGTCATTTCCTTAAACTCTCTGCTTTCTAAGATGTAACCTCAATGTTTTCCAACAATTTTAACTCAACTTCCCTCTTCAGGGACATAGATATTTTCTTTCTGATGCTCAGGCGTCGATCTGTATTCACCACTATGCCTCACTGATGTCGTGGATTTGGAGTAGAGCTCACCGATTTTTTTGTTTTTTTGTAACGTAGTTTAAAGTTCTAAATTCTATGCTCTAAAAAATATCCTTCCTGATATACTTTGATCTTCTGAAATCCCCCTTGCAGTAATAAGAAACCTTTTTCTTCAAGGTTGTCAATGAAAGAATTGTTTTGGGGATCTGGCTTATTAAACTCTGTGTTTTGGTTTGTGTTGTTTTGTAACAGAATTTAAAACTAGTTTCTTTATTATTACAGCCATAATCCAAGACGGATTTTTATATATATTTTGCTCAAGTGCTTTGATATTAATGACCTGAACTACTTTATGAGTAAAAGCTAATAGACCCCAAATAGGAAGTCTATGGCTTACTAACCTGGTTGCACCTATGCTTTATGATGTCATAAATAGAGCAAACAGGACGAGGGTTATTGTCCTACACTACTTCAGCATCAATCAGATGTGTGGTAGCAGAGAATAGCTCATTTTCCTCTATCATCCATCACAATTGGTTTTGTGGTGGTTTCTGTACTGCTGCTATTTCTATCATATCTTCCATTTGACCAGTCACATGTACAGCCCATTTCTTGTCCAATATCCCAAACGACTTGCTTACAGTTCGATTTTCCAGCCACTTGTGTTCAACTATCATTGTTGTATTTCCTTCTGTATTCTGGACAGGGCTATACTTCTTTTTCTTTCCTCCCTTTTCATCCTTAGCAATAAAGTTAATAACAAGAACTGCTACTAATACACTGTGACCAATCTTGGTGATTGAGATTATCTTACTCAAACTTGTCTTTGACATGTGACCAGTCTTGATGGTTAAGAATATCTTACTCAAACTTGATTTTGACATGTGAATGTTCTACAGAAAAAAACACTCATTCTTCACAGTATAACTACTACTCCATGTGAGAATTTGATAAGCATGGAATAGACTCTTTATCCAACTTCCTTAAAATATGTGTTTGTGCACGCAATCATATCCTGTCATAATTGTGTAAACGGGTTTGAACTAGAAAACATAATTAATTCCTTTGAGAGATTAATCCCTTCTTCTTCCTAGCTCCGGTTGTAACTTATATAGGATTTAGCAGAGCGTAATTTTATGTATCCGTTTTTTAAAGGCAAGAAAAAAAAAAACCAAAGAATGATCCACTAATTTATTTAATTATATGGGTCTTGATACACCAAAAAAAGGAAAGCATAATCAGTACTTTAGGAGTGTGAGTTATTTCACTGCATCAGTTGTCCAACTTGATGAAGTACCAAACCTAAGCCCCGTTTGTCTGCACTGTGAAGTGAAACGTTGTTGTGTGTAAGGAACAGGTCTACCATAGATTTCCCTTGTGCAGAAGATCAGTTTTCAATGAAAGCTGAGTAATCTGTATTTATTGACTGTGGGATTCACCTATTTAAGCTTCTTTGGAATATAGAATAAACAATAATCAAGATAAAGTGCCAGTTAATTTATGCAGGAGATAGCCATCTCTAAAGCAGTTTCTTTGCCATTTTTGTCTGCTACATTGACCTTTGTAAAGGATACAGTTAATCCTCTAACATCACCAAGAGTAGCAGCTGATATCCCGAGAATACAGTCTTGTGTTTAAAACTCACTACTGTCCCCGAAGTATATGTTCTGTAATACGTATCTGCATACAACTATGCATCTAAACTAGCGATGTTTTCATAAGCTTTCAGTCACTTTGGGGAGAGGGGAGTCTTTCTAGTTGTAAAGGAAATTGCAGAGTATGTCAGCTCACAACAGGCATGATGAATGTTCATGTGAGTTTTAAAGATAGCACTGGTTGAAAAAGTGCTCTCCATTTTATGCATGAAGAATGTATTTGAATCTGTATTTCGTTAACCAATGCTGTCAAAAACATTTGGTGATTCTGAATACTTCAACCTCTGAGTGCTTAATTTAACTTGGTCTCACGTTCAGAATATGGGAACCTTCTCTTTTCTGAAAATTAAGTCTTCCTTAGGGTCTCAGTTTGGAAATCAAAAGTATTAGGGGTGTGAAGTATCTTCTTGCAAGTTCAGCTGCTTAAAAGCTAAGCATCTCGTTCGAAGCAGTCACCCAGCTTCCTCTGTAGCTGGCAGGGAGAGATAAGTGCAAGCTAAAGTGGTGATATGAAAGCTGGAAAAATACAAAATCTAATTAATGCAAATGTGCAAGTGATGTAATGAAGAACCTGAGAATGTGATTGACAAGCTGAAAGAAAATAGACTAAAAAGCCCATCAAAGGTCTGAAAAGATCTACTCAAACACCTGTGCTGTGGTATCATAAGTAGGAAGATGCTTAGAACTAGTAAAGTGCACACATGATCTTTAAAAACATTGAGTGTAGATTAAACATAACTGTGCTCCTGATTGCTAATGTTTGTATGTGCATATGGATAAAGCAATATTAGTTAAAGCAAGTGCAGACTGATAAACAATTGGACAATTTATGCTACAGTAGAGATGAATCATTACAGTGAAGTTCTTCTGGGGAGATGGAGGACCTGGTGTACCTAGAGAGACCATTTACCCCAGGGAGCTGGGAGTGGTCAGTGGGAGAACACAGCTGGGGGTCAGGAGAAGGTAGGCAAAGGAGAGAACAGCTAATCAAAAACATCTTAGAAAGCTGGTTCATCCAAAATGACTGGGAAAATTACTCATTGTAGGTGGTGATCTTCCACTGATTACAGACCAAGGCTAATTGGCTGGTTTCAATTAGATCTTCACTTTTGGGCATTTTTAGTGGAGTCCATTCCAAGTGCACTGGAGTTAACTTTTGATGCCAGCAGAATTTGCATTAACCATTCAGCTGAAGAAACAGCTTTAAAACTGAAATCAACATTTAAGTCCAGCACACGCACCTCTAATGATCATAATTAGTGCTGCAGGACAGATACCTGGACCTTCAGTCACTAGTCATCTACAGATGGTAGTAGCTATGCAGGAACAAATTGTGCTTTGAAGAAAACTAGAGACTTCTTTTGATATTTTGGTCAGATGCGCTGTACTACATGGAACTTACACTGGAGGTGAGTTAATTATTCAGCCTTTCAATGATTACTGCATAAAATCAAAAGAGAAGGAAAGAAAAAGAATATTATAATTTCCCTCCCGGGAATATTAGACATTTAATAGATATCACATATTTATCAGATAGACAATAATATGACCTTTTACTTTATGACAGAATGCTTTCTGACTTTCATAGGCTTGTTTAACCAGTGTATTTCCTTAATTACCTTTCAGTTCACTAACACCTCAATCATCCCAAAGCTGGTCCATCTGCTCTTCCCGATGTTACATGTGAGATGAAGTGGAATAATTCGTTTCAAATAGAACTGCAGAGTAAATCATTTGATCTGCTTCTAGTGGACTTGAAGGTCAAATCTTCAAATCTCTGAAGAAATTTAAATGAAATGAAAGTAAGTTCTTATCATTATTTGGATTCTCAGTGCAATTTCAGGACTTCAAAAAATAAAAAGTTCCTACCATTATCAGAAATTTTTACAGAGAGTCAGGATTTCACTTTTTATATTTAACATATACAGACTATACAAACTCTCAAATGTCAATGCAGAAAGAAGAACAATGTTGTTCCATAGCACAGCAAAACTGAATATGGTTTGGTACACAAAATAACAGCAAAATCAATGGCTGTATTACTAGGACAATATATTTTATAAGGTGTAACAAAAGCCATTAAAGAAATTGGTTTGTGTGCTAGCTTTTTTTATGTCCCGTATTTTAAACAAAAGGCAAGGAATGAAGTAAACAGACATTATTACTGCCATATTTCCATTAGTTTCCTAGTGAAACTAAGCCATCCTTGAACTGGTTTTCTATTGTGTCACTCCTGTTTTAGTGTATTCTCTTACAGTAAGTAGAGTTATTTAGTGGTGAAATACTGGTGAATGAGTCACTTTTAGTGGTGTCTAATTTATTTACCTCTAGATGACAGTTTACAAAACAGAGAAGCTCCATTACATGCCATCAGTGTCATTCCTGCCACGTTTTTTTATTGTGTGAATTGGGCTTCTCCATTGAAGCCTTTTAGTAGGGAAGAAGGAAATTGAGGGAAACAAACAGAAAAAACATTCTCTTCAATAATCTGAAAAAATATGCTTTTGTAAATAGACAAAAAGTCATGGAGTCATGATTCATACACTTGTCTTTACTGCAGAACTGTGTTAGGTGGTGTAGAGATCACTATCAGCTGTCTTACAGATGAGTTTGATTCGTAGCGAGTTCCTATTCCTCTGTAGCTTTTATGGAAGAAGTGAGTGGTCTGAGTGACAAGCTTAGATTCAGATGCATGCTTTGTATATATATCTAGATGATATGCAGCCCACTCCAAAGCTTTGCATTTATGTATAGCACTCATTTAAGCAGCATTCATTTTACTTTCTAGTTATAAAGAGCAGATAATATGAAATGAATGCTGCAAGTTTACATGATTAAAGGCTCGTCTTCATAAACATGAAAGATCAGAGAGACATGATGGTGGTCAGTGAACCTTCAACATTTCAGTCAGAAGAAGAAGCCGCTGGCCCAGCCCTAGGGCTGTCCCAGGGGAGGTCCAGCCCAACAGAGCAGGGGTCACCCACCACCATGATTCAGTGGGGAGCCTCAGTGGGTCACCCCACAGATGGGGGCATTGCCAAGGGGTACAGGGCTTGCTGTGGGAAGCAGATTTCAGAAGATGTATTATCGGATGTTTATGTATGGAAAGCGAAGGATCAAGACTTTTCGAGAAGGAGCAAGTGTTATTTATGTTCACATCGATACCTGGCTCCCTAGCCGTGTGTTGAAACAGCTCTACTAACGCATGCTTTACCAGAAGGGTATGTCTCAATATCCTCAATTGTTTCATTCCTCAACAAGGTCTGTTCCTCAGCTATGCAAAAAGAAATAAGGCTGACCTAAGTTGTCTCCCACTTTTCCATAAATCCAGGTGGGGAATATCATCTGTCCTGCCATCTCTCTGCCCTTTCAAGTATTGCAACTCATTGTGGATGACTCCATAGACAGAAATGCCATACAGTGATCAGACTTGGGGCTTTTTTGCATGAATCAGATCTTTAAATTCACCTAGAGTTTGATGATCTGAGTCAGAGTTGGTAAGGTTACTTTCAGCTTGGGTGAGGGGGAAGGGGGAAAAATATGTTCAGCATTAATCTGTGTTACCTAGATGTCGAAGAAGTTCAGAGAGTCTTGGAAATCACACACAAACATCATCTACTTCTTTGCAGAATGTCTTCTGTGTTGAATAGCTAGACTTTTTTTTTTTTTTTCTGATCACTTAATGTAGTGCAAATACAGTGACAATTCCCAGCAGGACTGCAACTGTTTTAAACATAGGTCAAATTTTAAGCCCTGCACTACTTTGAAGTGTCCTTTCAAGTGACAACATGAAACACTAGTGGAGAAAAGCAAAAGAGCTCAAGGTAAGGGTTGTTACCTCTCTAAAACCAGAAAATACAAGAATTCACAGAGTTTGGCTTTTTAATTTCACCAGGGAACAAGTTCATACCTTTCCAACCTGTCACTTGCCTTTGCAATTCATCAGACACCTCACACTGTCAGACCTGTCACATGGACTTTCTGAGAAGTTCCAGAGAGACAGAGAGAGAGAAAGGGGAAAAAAACCCAAAAAATAGTCTTTTGTTAGGAAATACATGTGGCCTTTGCCCTGAGCGATTAGCAAGCAAAACTTGAGGTTGCCTCGGTTAGGAGAAACTGGTAATGGAGTTTTTGCTACCTTGAAAAGAATTCCTGAAGAGCTATTCTCTGAACACGGTAGGAATCACACAGTAGAAGCATAGATTAAGTGTTATGAGCAAAGAGACCTTCATAAACTATTTGCTTCATAAACTGGCTGTTATACAGACAGTTTCACAGTTAAGGATTTATCTAAGGAAAGTCCAAATATGTTTGTAGGATGCATAACATTTTCAAAATTGTTCAGATATCTTACAACCCACCAGAAAAAGTGAATCAATCAAAAGGAGAGCCAAACCAAACCAAAAAGACAAAAACATTTGAATTTAAATAAAATTTTATTTAGAAGAAAATAATAGGGACTCAGGTTCATTCCATTTATCTTTATGTACTAGAGCACTTCCTTGGTTCATTATTTCTGTCTTCGGGCTCCCTCTATAATCAAGGCAGAGAGAAAGTATGACGTTTATACTGTCATTGCAGTTTACTCTAGGGTACTCAAGGGTCCTTGCACCCTCTGTCATGGGAGCAGGATGGCTTCTGCCTGCTCTGCTGGACATTAAAAGAGATTAGCCTCCTTTAAAGCAGATCAGCCACTTCTTATCCAAACTTCTTCACACTGTGAGTACATAAGTCTAACTTGGTACATACTTGCCTATATGTTGCACATCCAGTATTTTCTGCTCTGCACCTCTCCTGTGACTACAGCACAATTGTGTTTCACCCCCTCACCATGATATTGCCTTGTCAGATCCCATTAGACATCTAGATAGATTATGATGCTTAGAGCATGTGCTGAATGCAGACTGGCTCAGTATCAGCCTGCTGCTATGCTGGAGATTTTGGGAGCTGGAGCAGGTGACACATGGCCCCACCTTTATTGCTGGATGAGGTGGGCACTGGACTGCTCAGAGGGTTTCATCTCAGTGAGACTTTCAGGTAGTCCAGGGAGATCCGAGGAGCAATCTCATGTGTACATAACGTAGGCAGTGAGGAGAACATGCCATGGTGAGCAATTTAAATAGAAATGTGGCACAGTAATAGATCCCTAAACTTTCATGAAATTCAAGTCAGATTTTTGGCTGAATACTTTGTCTCCTGGCTGTGAAGTCACATATCTTTTAATAAGTGCAAAGGATGTTCTTATATAACGCTTTTTGGGGTTATTTCTTTAGCACTTCTGAGGAAGTAATGCCTTGTCTCCAGAACGAGGAATCTTCAACAAACATCAAACATAACTGAATGTTGAATACTAGTACATTGGACTTCACCATGTCTGCTGTATCCTTATTTATATATAATTTCTGTGTATTTTGATTCAAATAAAATACTTTAAAAATATATCTTTATACAGTGTTTGTTTTCCATGTATGTACAGATGCACGAACAGCTAAAGGCATTTAAATCTTTGCTATCTAAAGGGAAACTGACATTCAAATACAAAGTCCTTGAGATACAAATTAAATCTTGTGTTAGTCTTTCAACTGAGTGAAACACGTCAGCCTTTTCCTTTATGTCTGTGGTATGCAACTGCTGGCTGTGGTACAATCTTCTGTGTAGTAACAGAGTCATTTTATCTTTTCTTTTTAATATCTGCTTGTCCATATCAGAAATCATGATCTGAAAAACGTACTGTAGCATAAAATAGATATAGAATAGAATAGAATAGAATTTAACCAATTTCTCATTTGGTTTTCTATTCAGGAATCAAAAAGCATGCACTGCCTATCTAATAAATTAATATAATTTGTCATCATTCTCTCTATGAGTCACAAATTCAGTATAAGGCAGCTGAAATTTTTTCTGTTTTTCCAAGATGGCAGCATCAACCAGCTTTAGTTTGTGTTTTTTCTCATCTTTAGAGAAAGAAGCATGAATGTACAGTATTCTAGACATGGCCCTAAAAGCATATACTGACTTGGCCAATTTAGCCAGAAATTTTGCAATTGCCCCTGCCTGATTTAGATAAAAAGAAAATTTAAAAAGACAAATAAAGATTTTTGGGCTTCATTTTTTTCCTGGAAAATTAGAAAATGTTGGTTTAACATTTTAAATGGGACAAATTTTTTTATAAATACTTTCTACAACCAAACTAGATCAACATTTTTAAAACAGCAAAGTTAGTATACATTTTTTTATCCTCATTACAACCTATAAACCTGAAGGATTCTGAAAATGCTAATACTGGATACATAAATGAATTTTGTCGGAAGAGTCCAGGAAGCTTTTCTTCTGAAACAGAGAAGAGAATAAACAGTTATCATATCACATGTAAAGACCTTGTGCTTGTGTGAGGCTGACAGATGTCCTCAGCTAGTGTATTGCATTTTGCTTGTGTTATACGTAACAACCTGATGAGGCAAAAATAGTTTCTTTCTACAGATCTCAAAATACTAACTAAATCAGAAAGCGCCAGACAAGTATACTGTCTTAAACAATATAGTTTACGCTGCCTTTGTTGCATGTATATAAATTGGTATCCAATCTGTTCTGAAATACTACATCTACTTGTTAAATTTCTAAATCAAACAGGTTCAATGCCAGAATGCCAGTCCGACTGAGTCTTGCCTAATCTTATATGCTGCATAACAATACAACAGCACAGGCAGGTAGATAGGTGGGGCATCTGCTCTGAGGAATACCTCAGGTCAGAAATCAACTCTGATGTCTTTCAGTTCATGCTGTTTTCAGCTTCTCTAATTTTTCATTCATATAATGTTGCAGATGCCAACAAAGTTTAGTCTTGTGAGACAAAATATGAAAAATGTAACATTAATTCACTGCCTAACTGGAAGATTTACAAAACGATTGGTGGAGATATGGTGGAGTAAATGAATTCACATTGAGGGAAATTATCCCAAAGCACAGGACTGTTGAAGTGCAATTTAAAAATCCTACTAAATGCTGCAAAGGTCACGTTACTAGTGGTTTCATGAGCAGTTGCAAAGGCATGCCTGGGTAAGGTGTCGATCTCAATCAGATAGTGGAATTGCTTTTACGCTCACTGTTGCCATCAAGCTTAATGTTAACCAAATGTGTTCTGGCAAACAGGGACCAATTACATGTTATTGCATGTAAAGAGATAGAACTGGATATTCTCATACTGAAAAAATTTCTCATGTAACTTTACCTCATGGTTATAGTGCTGAAATAAATTTATTACTGTCTGTGGAGAATTCAGATGGCACAGTGTTGAAAACCCTATGGCTATGAGAAGAATAATAGATTTGTATTGAGGAAAGATATGGTATACAATAAATAAGACAGAACCCTACACTGAAAAAGACAAAAAGAATATATTGAACGGCAGTTCATTATCTGAACACTGTCCTAGTTAGATCATTGAATAAGCTACAAGACCTATAGGAAAACAGCAACATTTTGTTGTATAAAATGTATGTATGTATGTATTCCTATGTATATAGGAATATTGTAATATGAGAATTAAAACCAGTCTTAATTCTATCAGCCTTAACCTTGCACTTCCAGAGCTTCTAGTATTAGATTTGCAAGCTTAATAATGCTCTTTTCAAACTTACCTTTATGTTGTGTATAAAATGTAGGATGGCAGTTGATGGAGTAATTGCCTAACAATCACTTTACAAAGTGAACACAATAAAGGATCTCTCTAAATATTTTATTATTCCTTAATAATGTAAGCACAGTGTATAAACTGGATTGTCATATTGATTCTCGGTAATTTAGTATTTCAATTAATAATGTATGTGATAGGTTTAAAATATTAATGCATTAATACAATACAAAATATTACTACATTGGCTTGCCTGACCAAAGGATTACAATGTTTAAAATAAAGTTAAAATCTAGTAATGGATACTTACTACTTACACTTTATTCTTCTATAAGAAGCATGATAGAAACAGCATCACAATTCAGTTCTTCCATGTCAGAGATGGAGGTAAGCATGGGCTAAACACTTTATAGCTTAACAGACCCATTGTATTTTATACTTTCTGTCAGTGACATAAAACCCGATTGTGAACACTAGTTCTGATGTCATGTTTTCAGTACAGAATTTTATGACAGAACTTTCAGTAGTATCCATCTACATATAAATGTCAAATGGAATTTCATATCTGCACAACAGCTATATGATGATATTTGAAAAACCTCAGTAAATTTGAGATGTACAGTAAATTTGAGAAGTACAGCTAGAATATTATGGGTGCTGTGTTAAAAGATCAGTCACCAAAGTAAATAAATAAATAAATGAATGAATGAATAACTAACTAACTAACTAACTAACTAAAATCCATTAACAGTATTCAGTTTTGTCCTGAGTGTTGCTTTTTATGGGTATCCCTGCTGAGTTTTAATATTTAGCTTATTTTTGAAAGTCGTGTCATATTCACTACTAATAGTATTATTAAGCACGTCTTAAAATGCCTGCTAAATATAAATGGCCTTCTGGATTGCACTTCGGCTTCATCAGGGACTGATTACATATACAAACCTATATGCAGAAGCAATTTCTTCTTTAGTCCTGAATCCCTTTTTTAATCTTTTGTTTTTTTTTTCCCTATGGAATGGAATCCTGAAATTTAGTGTTCTCTTTTTTTCTTTTTTTATTTCTTAAAGTCATCAAGTCAGGTACCTGACTCAGGAAAGGTTAACATACTACCTATTCGTGCTGAGATCAGCAGATGAAAAAATGAAACCTAAGCAGTTTTAAATTTCAAAGCTTCCTATTGGATGCCATTTATATATTTTTTTGATGACTAATTCTTTGAGACTATTTGGGTAGAAAGTAATGTCAGTGTTTTATTTCTGTCACCTTACATATTACTTTGTCGTTTCTTGCATTGTAGATGTTTCTGATTTTGGAACAAAATATCTAATGAGTATAATGACTGCAACTAGTACTTCTGCAGTGTTATGTAATGTTTCATCTCACTTGCTTTGACATTCTTTTACTGTGTGTTGAATACATAATATTCTGCTTTCCACTAAAGAACCGTCTTGAAAAGTAGTAAGCATCTCTGTTTCCAAGACTTCTAATAATACTAACAAACATTCTTGGCGACATGTAAAAAATAACATTTGTGACACATACATATACAGAAAAATATACGCACAAGTTTCTAGACATATAGGTAGTAAATATATATATATTATTTAAAATACACATTTGAAAAATAATATTCAGTATGGCATAATATATGATACTATAATATGATACCATAAGAATACATTATATTGTATAATGCATTATATTTATACAGTTATGGTGAAAAATAATACTTAATATACTAAATGTAATACATTCATTTCTTACGAATACCTGAATTAAACATTAAATAAATCTTTGGATCCCAATGTGCAAACTTGAAAAAATGTAAAGTTCTAGATGTCTATAACCGTTCTTGAAAATGTTGATCCCCATGTGATAAAATTAGCTTCTCGTCAGTTTACTACTGAGGTACTTCTGCTTCCAAGATGTTATTGATCTGTAGAACTGTGAGAAACATTATTGATATGGATTTCTATGGTAATAAAATTCTTCTACTCAGTATTATCTCACATCAAGGTCTTTCCCTGCAGGTACAGTGCAATCATGGAATGAAATATCTCAATTGTGTATTTCAACTTACTCACATATCAAGAAGGCTCAACCGCCTTTTAAAAGAAATCATAACAATTTCTATTTCAAACTGTCCATCTCTGGTATTATGCATAAAAGCAAAAATATTTAGTAAATACAAACATTTCTACTATTTTAACATTTTGTTTTATTTTTACAAAAGCAGTAGAAAACTGTTAAACAAAATATTTTTGTTAAATTATCACTAATTTAGCTGATATATATTTCAATATAGGTATGTTCCCCCAAAAAACATGCAAAGATACTTGCATGGGTGATCAGTTTTTCAAACCTAGTTCCCCATTAATGCCTGTGGCCGAAGAAGTGTGAGAATATGCTATAGGTGTCCATCTTAGGCAGGCAGGTATAATTTTCCCATATGCTGTTATTGCATTAGAAATAGCTCATGTACTAACAAAAAAGCAGGGAAAATATTTAAATTGCTTTCACCTTTGTTACTCCTGACCAGTGTATTCAGAATATTAAATGCTCTAGTTAGAGTTACCTACCTATTGAATATAGCTAGTTGCAACTTGCAAAGGTTTCTGGGATGGAGAAGGGAAGGAAATTTTAGAATAATAAAAAGAGAAAGATTCCTCCATCCACAGATATTTTCCTAAAAGAAAAAACACAACAAGTTAAATGCAAGGAACGGCATTGTAAAGAGAAGAAACAAAATACTAAAAATATCATGTTGCACTGAACATTCCTGCAAGGATTGCAAGTCAATGTTAATTTAAAAAAAAAAAAAATTTTCAAGCTTACCACAAGTTTCTCCTGTTCACTTTGTATGAAACCATACAGTTTCAAAAGGCCAGGCTGATCACTGTTACAAATTGTGAGAGACCGTTGGAAGATCAAGAACTCTTCTCTAATGCTCATCTCTGTGTCAGGCATAAACTAGCTGAGATTTGCTACTAGACTGTGTTTTTTCTGTACTATTATCTCATGTTATCAGTCCTAAACCAAACCAAATATACTTTGCAGCTCACTATAAAATCTGCTGCATATTGAGTACCTTAAAACTCTTATGAGCTGAGGAGCGTGTGAGAATGGTTCAACATCCGGATTTGTCTTCTGTCGAGGTCTTGGAAACAGAATACATTGGATTCTGATGGTTATTCTGATCTCTTTCTTCACTGCAGTTCAATATTAGCATTAAAAAAAAAAAAAAAAGAAGAAAAAGTGTTTACCAAAACTAAAATACAAATCACACCTGCTACCTATTAGTTCAAGAAGGTTCTTTCCTGTTTCAGCTAACAGCTGTGAGGATGGTTGTACAGTTTGATCCTGGTTCTTCATCCTAGTTATTGTTATCACCAAATGGGATCATGGTGTCATGATGTATGCAATCTTACATTTAAAAGTCTCCCAGTGGTGTTTTACAGATTCAGACAGTTCTGCTAGAATTTTCTGTTCTCCAAAATCCAAGCAGGAGATCTGTTTTAATGCTTTTAATCTAGAATTATTGACTCTTCCACTAACTTTAAAAATTCGAATATCCTTTTAGATTAGCAGAAGAAACTTTCTCTTTTCTGGAACCCAAAAGAAGCTGTCAACAAGTCAATGACTGTACTAGCACTTAACTCTAATCATTAATCCATTGTGAAAGAAATACCCTCTTTTACTGGGGGAAGCAAGGTCTGAGTCTCAGTAAGTAGCTTATATGTTCTTTGATTTGTATAAACCTGTAAATTTGTAACTTTGTATGTTAGAAGAGTGAGAATAATACAAGATTTTCATTGTCTTGGTGATTTTCAGACAACAGGGGTGCTTCACTCTATATCCATTATTCACCCCAGAGCTGATTTCCACATGCAAAGTGTTGAGGAATACTATGGTATTCATTACTATGGACTACTTTTTAAAAGTTGACTTCCTAATTGAAATACAAAGCTTTCTCAACACCAGATCTTGATATTCTTATTCCCAGTGAATACTCCTTTCTTCCACCACCAATCACAGAATTTCTGTGGTAGGGTAGTATTTGGTATAAATAAAAATCAGCATTTACATTTTCCACAAGAATTTAGTAGGGCTTTCTGTTAAGCTATATGGCAGAGACCAACACAGCTTTATATATGGTACACTTAGAGCATTTTCCAAATGTAAGATTATATGATGTTCTTAGCAATTTTCCAGTTTAAGCTATAGGTGAACAGCATTTTTGCACTGGCAATAAAGTTCTCCATAGAAAGGATTATATGGCTGCATAAATATTTGTAAAAGAACATTAGTGGTATTTTCAGGAATAATCTAAGTAGAAAAGCATCTGGAGTAAGCAGAAGCATTAGTCCAGTTATGACTAAAAATTATTCTATTGATCATGAGCCGAAATTGAGCAATATACTGATAATGTCACCACATTTTGATGAGAAACATTTTTTTTTTTTGGCAGTCTGTAAAGAGTTTGTGGAAATAAAGTTATTAATCTCATATAATCTTGCTGGTGTCATATACATGCCAAAAAAAAGTTTTCACACAAAATTCTTACCTGCTACATTGTGATAAAGAACTTTATGCCAGAATTGAATGGATAAAACTTTTACTGAAGTAAAAAGTTACGGGAACCTCACTTCAAGAGTTTGGCAGGTTTGTACAGTGAAGAGGGAAGAAGCCAGGAACTATGTGATCTGTGAGATGAAGGGCATCTTTAGAATTTGTTCTCAATAAAAGCATCAACACCTGATTCAGAGGCATTGTTACCTCATCTGTTTGTGTCGCCAGCAACAGGCAGTCTGCCAGGAGACAGAACAACTAAGAGGGCTGGACTCTTGAAGCAAGTCACTAAAAAGATAGTAAATTGTGTAGTAACTATGTGGATAGACAATCAATGTCTTTGCCAGTGGAATTTATTAGGTGGAACAAGGTCTTTTCCGGACGAGATCCCTTTAGGTGCTCTGATTTGAGGAAGCTTTCTATGACTGTGGTAAAAGGAACCAAAATAATCAATGAGGCTGAATCAGACTGCCCATGGCACTGCTCGCACAGAGGCACAGAGACTGGGGCTGCTTGCTTGTCTTGCCCCCTCAAACTTCAAACGTATCTTAGGTGGTCCGTGCCGGGCGCCTCCGGCAGCC
>Ga0065711_1008150_pt1 | contig 17860 bp, 24 predicted proteins | sample Hoacrofraction12_FD_59098 | JGI IMG/M metagenome (GOLD analysis project Ga0065711, IMG submission 59098) | Hoatzin crop microbial communities from Cojedes, Venezuela - Epithelial fraction 12 v2 (version 2) | ecosystem: Host-associated > Birds > Digestive system > Esophagus > Crop | place...
AAAAAAAAAAAAAAAAAAAAAAAGAAAATATCCTGCAGGGTCAAGCAAAATGTTTCATTTGACCCCAACAAAACTCCTCAGTTTTGCATTTCTGTTCTGACACCGTCTCAGCAGGAGCGAAGGCCGCTCTCGGCAGCGCGCTGTCGCGGCGGGACACGTCAAGCCGGGCTCTGCCGGGGCTCGCCTGGCGCCGGCAGCCAGCCCCGCTCTCCCCGCGCGGGTCACGAGGGCCGGGTGACACCGAGCCGGCGGGTCCGCAGCGGCTTCGGAGGGACGGAGCTGGAATTCAACGGGTCTGAAAACACGGGAGAAGTGGCCTGATGTGAAAAGGGGGAACGTCAGCAAGTCAACAAGTAAAAGCAGGAAGCAGGGAAAAATCCAAGCAAACTAAAGCCAAACCAAACAATTTTGCTCTGCCCAGCGCGGGAGATCTTTGCTCAGCTTCCCACCTGCTCTTCTTCACCCACTGCAGAACCGCTGATTTTCACCCGTTCTCACCAACAGGACGACACCAAAACACCAGGGCGGGCTCAGAACCATCCATAAAACGGGATGACGACCTTGACCTCACACTGCCCAAGGACAGCTCCTGCCAAGGCTGGAGGATGCTCCGACCCAGCAGCAACGACAGACCTGGAGGGGCACAGAGCCGGACCCGTCGCACCCGCCGGCGACGCAGGGCTGGGTGCCGGACCAGAAAAATCACCAAAATGGCAGGATCAGAGACTTTTCACATTTCTGGATGGTCGGTAACCTCCTCCTGGGCTGCTCTGCTGCCGACACAATTACCAGAATATCATCAGTGATACGCCAGGAGCTGCTCATTAAACACAGTCACTCTGTCTTGGGGGGTGGAGGGGAGAAAAGAAAGGTGGGGGTTCTTTTTATATTCCCTTGAATGTGGCTTTAATGAGTTCAAATCCCTTCAACCCAATTACAGCTCTGTATCCTGATTAGGGACTCTGAGCTATTGTGCACTAGAGCCATTATCTGGCGGCCCATAGAAAAATTAGTACCTGGAGAGGCTGCACTGGGAAATAAATCTTTCCCTGACATTTTGGGACCAATTCTTGGCCAATTAGAGCACACTTTGCCATGTAGGTAATGTGTATCCAAACTGCTCTCCCTGCTGAAAAGGCCAAGCAGAGAACAAGTGAAATCCACGCAAAAGAGAAGGAAAAATTACCCGCTGCAGACCCGCAACTCACTGGCTCTCCCCGACAAGTTATGCACCCTGCTGCAAAGAGCTGCCTCGCCCGGCAGCGACAAGCTCCCTCTGACCCCACAGCCATGGGGCACGGAGGGAAAAAAGCTCATCTTTGTGCTGTGAGCCCCATCCCACTCCTCCCCCATCATCCGTCCGATCGCAGAGCCCTCGGCTTGTCCGGGATATTGCCTTCAGGTATTGCCTGCAAACCCCGAGCCGTATATGTCAGCATACAGAGCACGAAGGACGGGTATAAAGCCAAAGAAGAGGACCTGCCTGGTGATGGACACATCCCAGCGTAGCTCCGAGGCTTTTGAGCCCGCAATGATGACAAGCCCACCCGAGCAGCTGGGACCCGGCTGACGGAGCTGGGCCAGACCGAGCATCGATTCTGCAGCAAGTGGTGACGGCTCTGAGACACCCTGAGGGGAGAGGAAAGACCTCGGGTGGATCTGAGGAGGTTTAGGTCCAACCTGGGGTGGGATGGACCAGACACCTGATCCACCAGCCCCCTGCAGCGAGGAACGGGAACCCGACACAAGCACACAGGCAAGGCGGCCGGACAAGGGGGACATCGGAGATGGCCAGAGGGGAAAAAAAGGCAGTGATTTCTACTGGTTCAACAGGAGAAATGCAGCTTCCCTGCAGCAAAACGAGGAGGAAGCTCCTTCTGAGCTTTTTCTCCTTCACTGGCACTTGGCCGGCTGATTTTGCACCTCTCGGTCTCCTCCTCTACTCATCGGCTGAAGCTCTTCACAGAGGCTCCCTAACTGCTAGAAGTTGCAAACAACCTCCCGTCCAGGTGTCCCAGTGCCGTAACTGGTGCTGTGGACAACTCACCCGGCCGTCCCCGTGCTGCAGCACGAGATGCTCCCATGGCCACCCCACGCATGGGGACCAGCAGGTCACCTGGCTCTCCCCCCTCCCATCACTCTCCTCCATGGTGTTTCCAGGGCAATGGGGAAAAACAAGGATTAAACCAAAACTGAACCTCAAGAAGGAGAAGATGATCCCAAATCTACCAGAGGGATCTGCTCCATCCCAAGAGCTGCCACGGGAGCTCAGGGAAACGCCGGAGCGCTGCCAGCACCAGGCACAGCATCACACGACAGTTTGAGCATCCATCAGCTCTGGCAGGGTCAGAAACCACGACCTCCTGGTGCCTCCTGGCTCGGAGAAGATGTGCGTGGTTCAGCCGTGGGGTGGGTGCACCCTCTGGGCCAGCTCCTCTGTGTCTTTGTAAGGTGGGAAAAGCCTGGCCCGACCTTACAGACGAATTTTGAAATAAGCAGCAAGTCCTGCCCACCCCTCCAGAGGAAAAGGACTGAACCAAGAGCTAAGCCCACAGCAGAAAGCCGGCGTCAAAAACACACCCAGCCTCCTCCAGCACAAAACCTGAGCTCCCCAAAGACCAAAACCCCCCCGAGTTCCCACCCCCTGCCGCCAACTCAGAAAGTCGAGCTACCAACGGCAACGGTGCGGCGACGATGTCTTCGCGCTCGGTTCAGCGGCGAGATCCCGGCCCGCCACGAGCACAGCAGTCCAGCTGTGCAGGCACTAACGGCACAGCTGGCTGGCAAATTAAACCGGGGCCTCGCTCGCTCGCCCGCCCGGGGAGGCGGCGGGAGGGGGGATGGAGGGTCTGCGGGTTCAGCACGGGGAAGGCTCGAGAGGGAGAGGACGTACGCAGGCTGGAGTCACAGCGCGTCTGCGCTACGGGGTCGAGTTAATGTTGCATGGGCATCTTGATGCAACTTTTTGGCTATAATAATACGAATGGTGAGCTGTTCAATTCATCCCTGGTGAGAAGATGATCATACTTAATGGAATTAATGCAAGGTTTTAATTTGCCTCTCGCTGCTCGGTCCTAGCGACTCCCCAGCCTCCGGCAGAACCGCCAAAAATATGGTGTTTGATCTTCCCTCCCCTGACACTCCTGTACTTTTCATAGCATTCACCATCTGGAGGTGAGGAAACCCATCAGACCGCCCGGCTCCGCTGCGGCACCGATAATCAGGCAATCCGGGGCTGCAGTCCCAGTGCAAGCCCCGGCTCACCCTCACCTCCGGGGTGCAGAAAAGGTTGAATCTGTGGAGCCCAACAGCTTCTAGGCAAAGGCTGCGGGCAGGAGAGGCCGGCAGCGCAGGGATTACACGGCCACAGCAGCTGCCAGCATCTCCTCTTTGTGGAGCAGCACCTGAGGATGCCACCAGACCTGGTGTAAAGCAGGGAGGAATGAGCGGACGCGGTCTGAATTTGGGGACGCAAGCCTAAGAGCAGAAGGGTTTGGGGGCTGCTGGGAGCACTGTGGGCGGTTCGGATGGCCGACCTGCTGCGGAACGCACACAGCATGGAAGAATAAAAACCATAGAAAAGCTGAAAAACCAAGTAAAGAACGGGCCAGGAAAAGTCTCATCCAAACAGACAGGGACAGCAGAGATGGGGGGAAAGGAAAACAGTATTAAAAGCAGCAGTGGTGTGTTGCTGGGATGAGATTAGAACAGTAACAGGTTCACTCCCGCGCCAGCTAAATCCCCATTAAATCAGATTAATGCAGATGGTCTTTATGTAACTGACCAAGAAGATCAATATTGTTGTTTCAGTTGGGGAAGGAAAAAACTTGCCCTGTTTGACAACAACATCTCATTGATTACACACAGTGACCGCCATCAGGGCTACCTTGCTCAGGACTAGTGAAATCAGGCTGGCTAGACCACAACCATCAGGGCTGGCTCGATCCCGCAACCTACCGCCGCTCGGGGAGCTACCAGCCGTTTCTCCTTTCTACGGGGAGGAAATCTGGGGTCTCTCCCCTTGCCAGGGCTGCAAAGCTCCGTGCCCCGCAGCCAGGCGCTTGCTGGGCAGTCCCCCCGCAGCCGCATTCCTAATCCATCCAGGAGCCGGCAGTTAGAGCGCACCGACTCACGCCGGAAGCATAAGTGGGTTTGCCACGAGAAAGGCCGACCCAGAGGATGGGAAAATCCATCCGGAGATGGGATGGAGCGGCGGGGGAGAAGAGGTGCCGGGGGGGCTGGAGCCGGGCATCTCCCCTGCCAGCCCGGTCCATGCTCCCGCATCGCACCGGGCCGTGAGGAATCGCGTCTGCTGGATGCCGACAGCTCCAAAGCCCATCCAAAAGCTCCAGCCCGAGCCCCAGCTTTTCCCAGAGTTTGGAAAAGCACCCAGGAGCTCCGGCTCCCTCTCATCGTTAGGGATGGACGCGACGCTCTGCAGCAAGCGCCGTTATCGTCACTCAATCCCAGGTTCGCAAATGGAGAAGCACCAACGCCTTCCCACGAACACGCCAATGCGCCCGCCTTTTTGATCGGGTTTTTCATTCCANACTNTTGTGGTTAAAACAGTTCTTCGCCNCAACCTTTCCTTTACNTTTGCTTTATGTCAGCCGTAAGTCTGCAAGCTCAAAAGCAAACAGAAGACTACTTGGATTTTGTCGAGGCGAAGGAGCGAAATCCAGTCAGAATGTTTCCCCAGATTTTAAAGCCGGTGACATTTTGAAACATTTTGTTTGCGAGCTGAACCTGAACGGGGGTTTTTTTGGGTGGTTGTTTTTTTACGGAAGCACCGCTTCCACCCTCAGCTCCTGGTTTTCCTAAACGATTTGCTCTGCCCTCCGCGAGAGCGGCTCTGCTCCTCCATCCCTCCTCCCACCCGCTCTGCATCGGTGCCTCTCAGGGCAGCGACAAACACGCTGCGGCTCCTCAGGGACCACAGCTGCTTAGCACGAGCAGGGCGAGCTACAAGGATCCCTAAATTTATAAAAGCTGCCCCGTTCTTCCCGGGTTGGCATCCTCCCCCCAAGCCCGCAGTGCTGGGGACGGGGTGGGCTGCCAGGGGTTAAGGCAGGCAGAGCTCAGCCCTGCCCGTGGAATCCCCCTTGGTGCTCGCAAAGCTAAAAATAATCATAAATTGCTTCCCCAGGTAGCGTTCGCCTGTCCCTCGGGGGAATCCAGCGCAGCATCAAAGGGAAGGCATCTCCAAAGGGCTCCGGCGGATGCAGAAAGGCAGGCGCTCGGAGAGAGTCAGCAAACCCCACCACCACCTGCTTTTGGGGATTTCTTTGTTCTGTTTTGTTGTTTTATCCTCTTAACTATTTTTAAAGTTGGGGTTTTTTTCAGATTTGCTCAGGAATGAATGGCAGAGACCTCAAATTTAATTTAATTAGCACCTCCTCCCCCTGCCTGGAAATGGCTTTTCTTCAACCCTGACGGTTTCATCCTTTGCTGGCTTCCTTTGGCTAACATCGACTACTTCCCTCTGTGTTTCTAATGGACCTGAAAGACTCTTGTTACGTACTTTATTTGTGCTCCAACACCAGCGAAGATAGACTAAAAGCCGCTGGGGGAATAATTCAGATGGCAAAGGGATGCAGCAGGCCCAGCAAGGGGGGAGAAGCAGCACAAGCGCCGCTTTTTCTTCCTCCCCGTCCTAGGGAGATGCGGATTCCTTTCCTTTTTTAATTCTATTTATTCCTTGGAAATCGACGGCGGACGTGGGAGCGACAGTGACACTAGATGGAAGGCAGCTAATAAGTCCCAGCATTCGAGAAAAAAAAACCCCGTGCGCGGATGCCGAGCGCTGTGAAACGTCCCATCGCGCAGCTCTCCCCGTACAGTAGCGGGGAACTTATTTATCCTAAATACGCACTAATTACACGTGGCCGGATGAACGCGCCTTGACAGGCATCGCCGGCTCCGTGTTTGCCGACGGGAAGACGGGTCAGCTGGCGAGGAGCACACCGGCACGGGGTTTCGGGGCTTTGGAGCGAAGTCCGAGGGGACCTTGCCCGCAATCAGTGCCGCCAAGGTTGCTCTGCTGATTAATGCGGGCAGGGGGTGCGCGTATCAGCTGCCCGCGCGCCCGCTGCTCGGCGAAGTCCAGTAAAGAACTGCTTTCAAAGCAAGGTTTGATTTCTCACCGGGAACCAGGCCCCTTCAATACTCCTGCCTCCCTCTTGAAGAGGTTTGGGGGGCTCCATGTTGTGCTGGCCAGGAGGACTTGCAGGTGTCTGATGAAAACCCCGCATTTCTATGGGAGAAATCTCAGCGAGTGCTTACAATTGTCTGCTTGCAGAGATATTTTCTTAAGAGAAAGGGGAAAGAAAAACCAATCCCACTTGACCGTGCCCTGGGCTCCTGCAGGCTGCTGTTTAACCCCTTTGCCACCCGTAACGTTTTACTCTGGGGTTACTACAGTCACTTCTAAGCGTTGCAGCAATGATAGTGCTGGCAACCACGATACTGGGAATGGATTCGCACTGGGGAGCGGGAGGACACCCAGCTCGGGGACTAAACCCCCTCACACTCAGCACAGTACGATGGAGTGAAGGGACAGCAAGTGGAGACAGAGCCCAGGTCTCTTCATTCCCAGGCAGGTTCTCCTCCACCAGACACCGCTGCCTTCCCAGCCAGCATCTAAAATTCTCAGAGGGACAGGTGATGCCCTCAGGGGCACAACCAAGGTGGGACAGACCCGCAGCTGATGGGAACTTGCAATATCCAGAAAGCACAGACTCACAGACATGACCACGGGGAGCAAAGCGGACACAACTACATCTCTCCCTCCAGCAACTTGGAAACGCGGTACCCTCGCTTGCATCCTTCTGCTCTCCAACCTGCGCAACGCCCCAAGAAGCCTTCACCCGGCTCTCCTCCCGGTGATGACCCTCCCATCGCCTGTCATTCAAGCACACACACACGCTCAGCATTTCGCTTTCTAAATATAACCTACTACCTAGCAATTACCACGTGTAGAGAGTAGGACTGGAGTTGTATTGACTTACGAAGCCCACACAGTCGGGATGCAGCCCAAACAAATCAATGGCATATTTAACCAAATAAACTGCTCCAGCAAGCTCATGACTCCAAGGCTGCTTTGCATTCACTGGTCTGGAGGCATATTTTGCTGGAATACCCTGTGGTCTGCAGGCAGAGCAGTTTTCAAAGCCTGAGGCGAACTAACACCAGTGCTACAGACCCAAATTCCACATCAGCAGGAGGTTCAACCAGATGACAGACAACAAGTCTCATCCAACTTCAATTCTGACATTCTTCTGCCCACTTAACGGTCATGAGAACATGGCCCCAGACGCTGGCAACAACCTCCAGTCACTCCCTCTTCCCCATTAAGATCTGATGGTGAGAAAGGATTAGAGACACTGTTCTGGGGCCCCTGGCTCTTGCAGGAAGGCAGATGGGAAACCAAGGCTGCCGAGGAAGAGGAGATACTGGGGAAGAGTGGCATTGAAGGGGCGAGTGGAAACACAAGCACAGCTCTTCCAGAAAAGCCAGCTCCTTTTGAAATAGCAAACCCAGTCACTTTTGGAACCCATGGCTCCAAATTTCAATTTTCAGCTCAAGAACTGGAGCAGACTTTGGACTTTTTAAACCCAAAGAGTGTCTCCCTTCCCGGAGAAGTCAATCCCTCAGCCCTCCCACTGACACGGCCTCGGTGGCCACGTGTCGAGCCCGCCATGGACAAAGCCAGGGTGCAGTAGTCACTGTACAGGCACCAAAGAGGTCCCTGAGCAAACTGGGTCTGCTTTGCCCCTAGTTTTGTGTCCGGGGAGCAAAAGTATTTCCCACACAGCAGCAACAAGTCAAATAATCTAAGTACCTGAGGTCATCTTCTCCAAACCCTTTAAAAATATGTATTATTAAACAGGCAAATATCGACGGAAAGCGTAATTTGGAAAGAAAGACCCAAAATGTTTGTTTTGAAAATGGACATTTTCCAGGCATTTTAATTTTTCCTTTTCTTTCTTTTTTCTTGGCTGAAACTCTTCACCAGATTTGGCAGGGCCTCACAGATGGCGCTGGCCGACCCGCCACTGAATTTTCAGAGAATAAGCTATTTGTCCAAAAGAAGAAAACATGCCCAGATTTGCGAGGCTCCAACCCTCTCCCACGCTGCTCTCCCTGCCGCTGCAGCCATCGGCTCGCCCACCCTGCGGCAGAGGCTGCAGCAAGAGCCTGTGTGGAGGGAAGCTCCTCCAGAGCGGGCGAGGAGCAATTCCTCCATCAGCAGATGGATGCAGGTGGGCAAAGAGCATCCCTTGCAAAGAGCATCCCTTGCAAAGAGCATCTCTTGCAAAGAGCATCTCTTGCAAAGAGCATCCCTTGCAAAGAGCATCTCTTGCAAAGAGCATCCCTTGCAAAGAGCATCCCTTGCAAAGAGCATCTCTTGCAAAGAGCATCTTCTGTCTCGAGCGGCGGAAGACGCAACAGCACCCAACGCCTTTTTGCCCTTCGCTTCTCCCTGGGCTTAACGAGGAAGGATGTTTGCACCCAGCGGGGCTGTCTGCTTGCTGAGCAAGTTTCCCTGGGTCTCTGCTGCCCGCAAACGCGATGCAAAGCTTGTCCTGGGCACACAGAGACGGTCGTGATGCGCAAGTCAACAAATGTGCCGTTGAAGATTTGCTCCATCGCTGGGCAAATCCTCTTTGATTCGGAGCCTCTGGAAGCGGAGCCGGTCGAGGAGATTAATCCCGAGAGCCCCTATTCAGGCACGCTCAGCGCTGAAGCCGTCTGCGGGGGTTTGATGCTCAGGGAGATGCGGGTGCTCGGCACCCATCAGGATTTAGCCCACAAACCCAATCTCTGAGCACCTCCAGGAGAACTGGGAGATGCTTTCTGACGCCACTTAGGAATCGCTTTGCAGCCCATGGCAGGAAAGGAGAGCAGAAAGTGCTGCTGCTCTGCCCACAGGTGGGCAGGAGACCAGCACCACGTGCTTCTGCAAGACAGGGATGCCAGCAGCTCCCCTAACCTCCACGACACCGCAATCCCAAAGGCAGCCCAGCTCCCCCCTCACGCTCCAACCTCCCCCCAAAACCATGCTGCCACGACCTCGCTGCTTACAGCAGAAAAAAATGACGATGGGGATGGCTGGCACTGGGGTGCAGAGGGACCGTGGCTCGTCCTCCGCCTCTCCTCAGCACCCAGACCCTCTGATGGGCAAAACACCCACCAGACCCAACCCTGATCTCCTTACGGAGGCAACGCTCAGCCCCTGGTCCTCAGCTGGGGAAACGAGGAGCGCTTATCCATGCCTCAGGTGGGAAGTCTGGATCCCACAAATGCACAGTGAAAGCCCCGCTTAGCTCAGATTCCCTGCGGTTCTGGGGGTGAGACAGGGAAGGGAGGGTTGCCGCAAGTATTTAAGACCCTGGAGAAGCAGACAGGCACCAGGAGGATTTTCAAACGAAGACCTGAGAGTTAGGGGACATGGGGAAGTCTGAACAGCTTCCCCAGTCCGACCCTCGGCGCCATGAGTACCACGCAGACACAGCACCGGGCTCACCCCACGACGACATCGTCAGGAGCAACACGTTAATAGCTGATGCGTGCGAAGACAAGCGAGGATGCGATACAGCTCGGTGGAAGTCACCACATGGCTATGTCACTTGCAGCAGCTGAGAAGCTAGCTGTTGGTGTTTGCTCACAAACAATATGCTCGTCAGGATTTGGCCTCGTCTCTCAACTAGAAGATTTCCTTATGGAAGTTTCTCTGCGGGGAGCAACGCACGGAACACGCACGGCGGGAGCAGTCTGGCATCCAACGCTCCCCAAGAAAAGGCACGGCCAGCGCTCCGGTCACCTCCTCTCCGTCGGACCTGTCTCTCGGCAAACTAAATATGGCTCCGAATCATTTCAATATTTTTCCCTCCTTCCCTGCGGTGCCCTGATGTTGCTGTCACCCTGCTGATACGGAGCCAGCGAGGGCCCAAAAGAAGCGCTTTGATGTTTTCTGACACTAGCGCTTCAAAAAAAATTATAAAACCAACCAAAAATCTATTCCTGGTTATTTGTGTTTTTGCTTCCTGCCAGGTTCGCACCTTTGTTGTCCCTTCAGAGGACGCATCGAACACTCGTGATGTGCCAAGTGACCTGGAAGCGGCCCCGGCTTGCGCCGCGAGACGATGCCCGGCGCAGGAGCAGCAGCCGCAGCCGCGTTTTCCCGCATTCACCTGGAGGGGAGGGCTCCCAGCCTGGTTTTACGACCGGCACGACGCAGCGCCCGAGAACGCAGGACGGGTTTTATGCTCTTGAGAAGTACCGCATGGCAGCTAGCAAGCAAAGCCTATTTTTTTTATTATTGTTTTTTATTTTTTTTTGAAACCTAGAGGACAGACACAACTCGGCTGTTCAGCGTGAGCGCAGCCGGGGAGCTCAGCCTGGGAGGAAAGCACCCCCCGTCCCGCAGCCCCCCAGCCCTACCTGCAAAGTCAATTTACTGCTTGGGTTTATTTGCTGGGGAGAAAATTCCCCATCCGTGGAGGAGTGCAGGGATTGTAAATCTGCCAGCTGCTGCTCCCCGACATCTCCCCGGGGCCAGCCACAGCCGGAGGGGATCCGCGCTGCCCAGGGAGCCGCACGCAGCCCTGCGCCGTCGGTCGAGTGTCTGCTCAACTGCGGAGAGTTTACACAGCTTGGGAGGAAATTAGCTCTTCCAAGTGATTTCTGCCATTGCCAGCTCTTCCTTTTAGCCCCCTGCCTGAGCTCCTTGGAAGAACTGGCTTTGCATGTAAAAGCAGTACAGCAGTTATTGTAACATCCAGGGACCCCAAATGTTGCTATATCCAACACCATCAATTAAAAAAAGCAAAAAGCTGGTCCCGTGGGCACTGCAAAATTCACCCCCTGGGCCCACGGGGCTGCCCGCAAAGGCACCTGCTCTTCAATTAATCTGAATTTCTGCAAAGGCTCCCCAGTCTCCAGCCGCCGTGGACCCAGCCCGGTGGCTCGTGGCTGTTTATGAGGGGAACGGCGACAGCCCTGGAGCAGGAACCCTTCCCACGCCTCGACCACCCAGCGCCCGCACGCGAGGGGCTGCCCTCCAAGCCTGCAGAGGTGCGGGCCGGGAGGCCGACGGGGTCCGGGGAGCCCGACACGCCCGCGGCCGTGCGCTGCTTCCCCCTCCCCGCTTCTGTTGGGCGGCATCCCATAATGTCATGTCCATTTGCGGATTGCACTTTATTGGTTTTTATTTGGCAGCCTCGCTTGACTCTGCCCTTTAATTTATCCATTATACATTCTGATTAATTGGCCGATAAAGCTCTGTCCAGTTTTTAAAACAAATTCCCAGTCCATTTGCTTTTAGTGGAACTGCGAACAAGCAGTTTAACTCATTACATTATAGCGGTCGCACTTAAGGTTCACTCTGGAAGAAGATATTTCAGGATCATACATATGGAAAACAGCTCTGATCTGCATTAATAAGCCCTCAGAGGGCCGGGGCACGGCGCGAGTTAAGGCGAGATCCCCCGGCTCTCCCCGCGAGCTGCACAGGAACAGACGCTTCCTCCCGGTGGTCCTTTCCCCGGCAGGCTGGCAACCTTTCTACCCCTGCGTTGACACCAAGTCAGCGACTGGTGCCCATCAAACCAGCTTTTGCACCTCTCTTTTTCTGGGCTTCATCGCCCAGCTGCCCTCTTTCGCAGCGAGCCACCTCCGGGCTCCCTCTCCTCCCATATAGTCGCTTTTAGGGCTGGGAAAACATCTCCTCAAGCCCCCCCAAAGCCACTGCCGGAGTCTCTTTCCAGCCCACACCCCCAGCTTTGCCTTCAAAGCCCTTGGTGGCCGCTCTGTCACCGCATTTCTGGCCGTGCCACGCTGGCAGTGCCTCAGACCCAGCTATACCTTCGAGCACTGCTGGGGAGGGGGATTCACGCCCGTCGCAGATGCCTCCTCGGGCATCCCTCGCTCCCACGTCGCTGTTCGCTTTTGTCTGCAAAAACACCCCTTGTTCTCAGCACCCAAAGCCCCAAGCGGAAAGCTGCCAGACCCCATCACGGGTGCAAATGAGGAGTGACACAAGCAGAGACGGGAGCGAGGGGAGAAGAGAATTAATCCTGCCGGGCTGACTTTTAAACAGCGTGAAAGGAAGAAAGAAAACTAACCGGGAAGCCAGCGCCGTTCCCCCTGCATACGAAACTAGGAGTGAATAAGCGATGGACTTCCACAGGGCGCCTTAATTCCCGTCCGTCAGCCTCGCTGCCTTTTCTCCCCTCGAAATGTTATTATCTATCACTCCCCTGGCGTGAACAGGACTGGGTGCATCTCTCCGTCTCACTAGCTTGGCTGATAAGCTTGACAGACCTGGGCACTGGTGACAGCATTCACATTTCCAGTGGATAAAGTGCCATTTACATGAGGCAAGCGCTGGTGATTTTCCACCAGCCGGGACAGAATGAGGATGGGAACAGCTTGTAAGCTTCCCCTCTGGTGCAGCGCCTTGGGTTGGTTTTTTTTTTCCGGTTTGCTTTTTTTTGTTGTTGTTTTTTCGGTTGGGTTTTTTCTTTTTTTTCTTTGAAGGGCAAAATCTGGACCTTCTCCTCCGCTCAGATTTATAAACACCACCCTGAACAAGGCCCTGGCCCTGATTAAAATTCCCAGCATGCCAGAGTTTGCAAAAATTTCCAGACCAAAGCAAAACAAGCTCAGGGGAAAGTCTGGCAACCCATTCTATCTGGCTGTTGTCGAGGGGATTAGCGGGGAATTTGGCATGCTCCCTTTTTCCTTCCTTCGGACTCCTGCCTTATATTTTTCAAGAGTCCGTCTTTAGACCACACTGCTTTCTCCTGGAGAAGCCGGTTGGTTTTTAATGTTCCCTTTTGTCTTCCTGACACTGCCGCTTTCTTCGCCTTTCACTTTGCAAATTGTTGCCTTCTTTGAGCAGCAGCAACCAGCAGCCAGTTCCCACAAGAGAACCCAGGGGAGCTGGGGAAAACGCGTGGTCGAGACAAATTCCTTCGCCGTCGGTCTCCTTCCACCCCTACGCCTTCAGGTTTTCCATCCTCCTGCCCCAGGCAAGCTGAGCCCCTCAATACTTCAGGGAAAGAGGGGGTCCCATCCCACCCCGGGTGAAGAGAAGAGGCACGGAGCCATCCCAGGGGCTGCACAGGGGACCACGGGGCTGGGGGATGCAGCGAGGGTGCTGCTGCGGCACCGGGCTGCGCGAAATCACCGCCAAGCCCTGGGCTTGGTCCCAGCGCCGCGCTCGGCGGCTCAGCCCCCGCAGCGCCCAGACGGGTCACGTCGCGAGCAGTCACGCCACCAACACGAGTCAAACTTCATCCCCGGCAAGCATGATGGAAGCAATAAAGATCTCCGACAGCACTGATAACCGCCAAGGTCACCAGCTTAAGGGCATCACAACAGAGGTTTTATTGACTAAAAAAAAAAAAAAAAAGAAATATCTTTTTTTTTTTTTTCTTCTCCTTTTTCTTTTTTTATTTTTTTGAGGTTTCATCCACAAACTTCTTTGCAAGCCTGTTTCAGACCAGGGGTGCTGACGCCAAGAAGGTGGATCCCCACCCAGCAGCCTCTCCAGCTAATCGCTGTCGTGTTCAGAGGACCCTGTCAGCCCTGGACGTGGCCCCACGGAGGAGATGAGAACGGGACAGAGCTCGGCGGCTGCAGCCTTGGAGGTTCGGGCACGGCAATGCTGGAGCAAAGGGCAACGCAAGGGCGAAAAGCCTTGTTTTGGGCTGGAACCAACCAGCAACCCAACTTTCGGCCAATGAACAGCACGACTGACTAAAAGATGAAAATCTTTTACTTGTTATTCATTCTTTAACTTCACTTGCAGGAAGACTCTACACTTAGGAGGTTTTTTAGCGGAATACTTAATCTACCTATCGCTCTACATCTCCATCGTCCTTTCTAATGGGAAGCTACCTAGATGAGGGGAAAATCCCACACTTTAACAACTAATATTGTTCCTCTTAACTCTCCACAAACAGAAACCAAGCACTCATGTGAAGAAGGACAGGACGCGGCCACGCCACAGGCGAGGGAGCAGGGAAATGCAATACGACCTCGGGAACAGGAGAGGGAGTAGCAACAGTGAGAGAGGGAAAAGTAGGAGAGATTTCACATTTCTTCTGCCCTGTTTCGTCTAAGTATCAGCCCATCCCCGCTGTAAAATCATCTGCCCGGTGCTGGGGACAGCCACGGCATTCACCCCCAGCGACAACCTCTGCGCAGAGGGCGTCTGCAGGAGCTGCTCTGATTTCACACCGAAATCCTTCCTGGAAAAGGCAATATCTCACTCCCAGCTATCCGGAGGGGTGTTCGCCCCGAGCTACGGCGCTGGGCTACCAAGGACGTTATCTGAGGGTAACCCCAGGTCCCGTGTCCAGGCTGCTCTCCCCAGCGCTGGGCGCAGCATGGGTGGGAGGCTGCTGGACCACAGGAGCTGAGCAGCTGCCGTGGTGTTTCTCTGCCTCAGTCATTAATCATTAGGACACTGGAAAGGTTTACAGTTTCTCCAAGCAGGCAGCGAGCCAGTCATGGAGGAGGAGGAGGGAGATACCCCTTTCGGCTGGTCTCCTTCAGGGCTGCTTCTGGGAACACCAAAGCCAGGAGAAGTCTTTGGCTCCATCCCCTGCCCTCCAGCCGCTCCAGCAAAGCCCAGGAGCTGCGGTTACCAAACGAAGCGGGAGAAATCTTCCTCCTTTCCTTCCCCCTGCAAAGCTCCTCCCGGCATGGCAGAGCCAGCCTGGCAGGAGCCTGCGTGGGGAGGAGCTGCTCGCCGGAGAAACCCGTCTCGCCCGCCTGCCTTTGCTTCTTCCTCTCCTAAAACCTGCCTGGGCCAGCCCCTCAGCATCTGCCGTGCTGCTCCTCTTGCCCCTCACCTGCTGTTCAGGCAGACCTTCCCACCCGTCTCCAGGCCAGCTGCCCTGGTTTTTTCCAGCAACCTCCTCCTCCTCCTCCCTCCATCCAACCCTGCAGAGCATCTCCATTCCCACGCCCTCCCGCTGCCGGACACAGCCAGAGCTGGAGGGGCTGCAACCTCAACCCGCTTCTTCAGCTGCAAAACCAGGATTTGGAGGCACGATGCTCAAACTCCTGGTTAATTCATCCAGAGATTTGCACAGAGCCCCTGCCTGGCAGAGGGAGGGTGCCCTAACGGCACAGAGCCTGGGAGAAGCAGCTCATTTACCACTATTTATGTGAATACCTAGAATCTGCGCCTCAAATCCTAACCCATGGAAAGGAGATCACAGGAATTCACAAAGCTTTAGGGACGCAAACGTTGCACAGAGCACGGCAGCCCCGCAAACGGTGCAAGACGGGTAAGAAAATCGACTCTCGGCCTCGTCAGAGAAGGCTCCAGAGCCCAAGTCAGCTGCGAAGCTCCAGCTCTGCAGTGCAAAAACAACCCCCCCGGAGTCCAGACTCGCAGCCATGCCCCCAGCTACCTCCCCAGCCATCCCCTCGCAGAGTCTTTCTTCTTGTCCCGGTGCTAAGAAGGGTTATTACTCCTTCCCCACAGCATGCGACAGAAATGTTTGTGCAGAGAGGGAAAAAAAAAAAAATCCCCCAAGTCAGTACATTAATGTCCTGCAATGAAAAATAGATCTGTCTAAATATGCTCAAGGTAATTCAGAATACATTTGAGGTGATTTCAGGCTCTAAAGTCTGCCTGTAACAGCATTTCAGGCTGTGTTTATCAGTGCTTTCCCCCTGCACTTGCATCTTTTTTTCTCCCTAGTTATTTTTAAAACATTTGCACAACAACAGAACAAAACGATCACGGCTAAGGGTAGAAATCAGCCTCACAGCAGCCTCTCCCAGCAGCTCGGGAAATTTTACCCTCCCATTTACCGAACCCGAAGCCTCGCAAAGCAGCTCGGGGTTCACCTCAGGTCAAGGCGAGGAGCCCGATCCGCGTCCCACAGCGGCAGATCTGCATCGACTTCCCTGAATTCGGCCGAGTCAAAGCCACATTCCAACCCGGGTGACGCGCAGCGATTCAGACGCCCAAAGTCCGGCGTTCGATCCGCCTTCGCAGCTCTTGCACCCGAGCTCCCGTTTCGCAGCTAAACCTGAGGATGCTCCATATATTTCAACGCGACCGGACCCTCCTCGGGTTTCTACCGGAGCAACCGCGCCAGAGAGCCACCCGACCTCACGCCTGCTGCCAGATAAACCCTCCCGAGCCAAAGCACGCCCAGGGTTACGGGCATCCCTCGTATTTGCCACTGGGAAACATCCAGCGTGCCCGCCCGGAGAGCTCAGCGAGCTCCAAAGCTGCAGGGCTGCACCCCATTTGCGAAGAAAAGCAGAGCTTCGCAGCAGGGCAAGGGCACCCGAGCCGAAGCAGGTCGTGCAGGAGGCTGCAGGGGTGTTTTCCCCGCACGACGAGGAGAAATTCGGCGACTCGTAGCCAGCTGGGACGTATTACCCGCGGGAAAACCAGCAGGCACGGACCCTGCCCTGACAACAGACTGCGGCAGAGGAGAGCGCGTCTGCGCGTCGTGCACAGCTCGCACGCTGCTCTGAAGTACGAGTTGGGAAAAGACACAAAGCGAGATGGCTTTGGGCTCAAGGGGACCCATCTGTTTTTGAGGAGTATTTATTTATTTATCAATTAATGTATCTATTTTACCTTGTGCTTTTGCACCATCTTGAAAACAAGGAGTCGCAATATCCCCCAAGCAATTCCGTCCCTTCTCCATCTGGTAAACAGCCATTCCGCTTTATTTCCTTGGTAGCTTTTCTGACNCTCTCCGGTTTCGAACGGAGCTGAAACCCACCAATTTCACAAGGACGTCACCATTAGTGAGGACAGCGGCGATAACGACACCGCGCTCGCAGATTCCAACCCACTTTACAGTCATCCAAGCACCCGTCCGAGGGAGCCAAACACGATGCTAATTTTAGAAGCAGCAAAAACTCGCAGAGAGCAGCCGAGCTCTTCCTCCAGTCCCAAGACAAATATTTCACAGGGTGATACACGGGAGCCAGGGCTGGAAAACCAGGATGTCACATGTGTGTATGCTCAATGATATTTTCCCAAGCGCTCCTGCAATTAAAGCCTTTCTCTGGCTTTCCACCGGCTAATTATCGACAGCTTTTCAGGGCCCAGAGCCTGGCGTTTGCCAGCAGAGGGAACCTTCCCATTGCCGCCTGGGAGATGGAGGGACCCTTCAGAGCTTCCCCGCAGCAGCCGGCATCGCTTCTCCCCGCTTCGGGGCCGCGGCACGCAGCCGGACGGCTCGGCACCCGCTCGGGCACCCCGGTGCGTCCCGAGTCGGCGCAAAGCGCCTGCCTGCTGCACCTACTGCGCTTGCCGGGGTGGGCAGGGGCGAGGAGCGCAGCCCCCGTGCACGAACCCTGCCAACAGCGTCGCAAAAAGCCATTAGCATCCCCCTCGGACACGTCCCCGCAGAGCCCACGCTATGGCTCAACGCACCAACCGGCACCCAAAGCCCCCCAGAATAGGCAGCAGCCCCTTCCCCAGGGCGGGGGGACCCCACGGGCAGGGGGGTCTCAGCCTGCTGGGGAGGAGGGAGCTGCTGCCTCCAAGCTGAATTGATGTCTCGCAGAAGCGTATGCCCGCATCCATTATTCAGCCTAGGCTATAAAACGTTCCTTTTTAAAAGTTTTTAAGTAAAACGGAGTCTCTCAACGAATGACACGGGGTTAAACTCTGTCTATTTCCCAGCAAAAAGCATTAAATTATAACAGATATGTACTCGCCCCCGAACGACGGAGCTGGAGGCAGGGCCAGGGAAGGAGAAACACACGGGATCTCGAGCCCCAAACCCTCCGACAGTTGCTCACAGCGCTGGCTCTCCGCAGTTATGAACGCTCACCGTTCCCATCTCACACACTGGCCGTGCTT
>Ga0065711_1009224_pt1 | contig 17860 bp, 5 predicted proteins | sample Hoacrofraction12_FD_59098 | JGI IMG/M metagenome (GOLD analysis project Ga0065711, IMG submission 59098) | Hoatzin crop microbial communities from Cojedes, Venezuela - Epithelial fraction 12 v2 (version 2) | ecosystem: Host-associated > Birds > Digestive system > Esophagus > Crop | place...
TTTTTTTTTTTTTTTTTTTTTTTTTTTTTTAAGGAACCAGAATGGAGTTAAAAACAGAATTTAACTCCCAACTTAAATTAATTGAATGTCATCCCATCCTTATTGTTAGAATATTTTTTAATAATCAGATACTGTTTAAAAAGTACTGTGTATGCACTCCACAATTGATAAAGGAAGTTTTTTTTAGTTTAAAATCAAGAAAATCACACCCCAAAATAAAAAAAAAAAAAATCAATAGCAATGTTTCAACTGGACAGCCAACTAAGCCGTAGAACTATATAACTAATACATTAGCAGGCTTTTACTTAAATTGCAAAAACGCTTTTGAAATTCACTTTTATTCTCTTCTTGATTCCAGAGACAATGGACCGCAGATAGCTTATGTGCGTGATTTCAAGGCAAAGGTCCATTATTTCAGATTCTGGTGTCAGGTACGGATTCATTTCTTGGGAATATTTGTTTGCATTTTGGTTTTTGCTTACATGCTTTAAATGAACTCTTCAATGCCTTGCAAGTAAAGGTAAACTAATGTAAGGTTAAAGGTGGGTTAAATTAGGAGGGAGTAAATACAGGACTTGTATAAACTCATGTAAGCTTTAAAGCTAGGTCAGCTACGGCTTTAAAGCTTTTTAGAATAAAGGAAAACATCAATTTAGCTACTTTCTTAAGTGGTGGGTTTCAGAATAGTGTTTTCTTTCTGCTGTTAATAGGGGAATATATGGAGACACAGTATTTTTACAGTTAGTACAAGATCTGCTTTCTTCACAAATACATACTTCTGGAGGACAATGCAGGGCATTTCACAGAAAATCTGCATGGCTAAACATTGAAGATATGCTGTGTGGCACGTTAGCAGGCTCGAACATAATATCAGATTCCAGTGTTTCAGTCTTGGTCCTCTGAAATCTGTGTATATCAAAAGATTAAATAACTTTGTGTTTAGGAAAAAGGCTTAGGTTTAAATGTTCCAGTTTTCAGGAGTCAATGAATTATCCCGTGAAAAATAGCAGGGAGACTAGCCTAAATTTTCACTTTGAATTTTGTACAGAATAACCTAAATTTTCTAGTTTTCTATTAAATTCTGGGGTGGAAAGCCTTACTGACTTAAAATACATTACTGATCTTGGTGTTTTCTGATGTCTTGTAAGAGCACAGTATTTGAACCTGTTCTGAGGAGGATCTGGAGGCATGTGTACCTCACTGTAAATACCAGTATTGAAAGCAATATGTTCTTAGAGTGAATTACAACTCAGATATCTTGATTACTGGGTTTGTTTTATATGGAGTAGTGAATTTCAACTGTACTTCTTAAAACAATATGTACAACAAATACGAGGCCAAACTCAGTAACTTCAAGTGATTGATTGTACAGTTCACCTCTATAAAATTTCATTGCAGCAACTGGCAATGCCACAACACATAAAGATTACAGTGAGCAGAAAAACATTATTCGAGGACTCATTTCAACAGGTATTGTATTAAAACCTGTTAGTAGCGAGCGTGGAAAGTTGAGTTCATCGAATTTATTGTTGCATGTCATTCCTGATCCTTTGACATTTTGCTAATGTTTCTTTAAGTGAGACTAACAAAAAATAACTTAGTTTAATAGTTAGGATACATTCATATTTATATATTAAAAGATCATGCTAAAATCTGAAGTCCTGGCTCTAAAGACTGATTCATCTGACAGAGAAGGTGATTTTTTTTTTTTTAATTTTTCCTCAGAATTCTTTAAAATCTGCGTTAATTTTGAGGGGAACGCTGTGACAGAGCAGCTCCCCATTCTCAGGAGTTTCATGTTGTGCTTATGTTTGTTGGCACATTTTTCCTAACTGGCTGTTATAGAAGCATGAGCTATGTACCGAAATACATGAAGTTGATTTTAGTCTGGGTGTTATGGGTCTTTAAATGGGTAATGAAATTGTTAAAAGAAAACAAAAATCATTAATTCTATTTAGATTGTTAGTAGCAAAATTCTTGTTAATGTCTGTAGATGTAAACCATGGTTAAATTTTGTTCCTATACAAGATTTTCAAGTGCTTTTGAATTTTACTTTCACTTTTTGAATGTTCGTTGTGGTGATAAATCACTCCCATTGCTTGTTAAATTGAAGCCAAAAGCAGCTCCTTGTCAGTCTAAGAAGACAGATAGAAACAAGCTTGGAAGTGCAGGGAACAGTTCCTCTTGGCGGATGCTCTTCCTGGCCACTTCTGCGTTTTTATGACTTTAAAGTAACTTAAGAAAATGCAGACCTTCTCTAAGAGGACAGGAACTTTTAGCTTTGTTTGTCCCTCGCTGAATCTATTTTATCTTCCTGTATGCCTTCCGGCTTCATTTCTTGTAGGAATTATCATGGATGTGTGAAGTCAAGAAATTTGAACATAGAATAGTATGTTTTGAGACATACATTCTTGAGGAAGAAAGCATTAATCTTTATTTAAATTAGTGTAAACTGGCTTTTAGCAGAGGCAACAAACAGTGCAGTTGGCTAGCCTTGGCTTTTGGAACAGTGATGTCTTCAAATAAAAGGGGTTGGAAGGGGACGAAATAAATGCTGTAATTGAATGTTAGGTCCAGCCTTATTTCTAAAATTGCACTTTGTCCTTTTACGGTAACTGTAGAGGTAATAAAATTACACTGCACTGAAAAGAAGAGAGAGATACGTAATCCCGTAAACCCCAGCAAACCTAGGTTTCCTTAGCAAAACAGGGTGCCTTAGCAATAATTTAGATGACATAATCGCAAAGACCTGAGTTGATTTTTTTTTTTAAATACTTTTTAATCATTCATTATTTGTAGATATCTCCGTTGGGGTTGTAATTTTTTGTGTGAAAATTACTGTAGACATCTAGGAGAGATTTTAAAATACAAATCTTGACCCACATTCTGTGCCTCTCATTGCAAACAAAAACTTAAGGTTCTTGGATGCACACAAGTATTAGGTGAAATTTAAGTAAACCTCTGACAATTGACCAAATCAGCAGAATTACAAATTCGATAGTATTGAAACCAACATTAGTAAAGTTCCTTAGCATCTGTGATTCTTCCTAACTTTTCAAAAACAAACAAGCCAGCTAGATTTTTATTATCCTCTTCAGGAAATGAAGCTGTAAAATGAAAAATATACAATGTATACTTGTTCTTGTTTAGTTTCTAATTTGTTTCTTGGAGTCCTTGATCATGTCTCTTCATAACTGGTAACTGGGATACTGTTCAGTATGGTAACAAATACTGAATTTACTCACTTTAGGTGCATTATTTATTGGCTGGATTTCTGTCATAGTCTTATAGACAGGCTGCTGGCCTAGGTATCCCGACGTATATATTTTACTTTTTAATCTATAGAAATAGTTTTGTACTAATACTTCAAATTCCATGAACATTCCATAAGCAGATACTTCATGTACTTACAGTTCATTTTATGGTCTGAATTACGAAATGCTGTATTGCTTGATAGCAAATAGTAATAAGTCTAGCTAGTGCTTATAGCTGTTTTCTTAAAAAGAATTGATTGTTTTTCTTTTACTAAGATAATGAGCTTCAGCCCTCAGGATCTACGGAGACGTTTATGGGTTATTTTCCCTGGTGAAGAAGGCTTAGATTATGGAGGTGTTGCAAGGTAAACTAAACTGAAGTGGCAAATAATATCTTTTTCTACAAGCTGTTGGTGTGAAGACTTCCCCAAAGTAGATACTTCAACTGCAGTGCTTTCAAAATATTAGTGAAGTTTTTTCCTTGTCTTTCCTCGGAGTATCTGAGGAAGACAGTTCCCTAAGATGTGTGCATGTCTTAAAATTGTATAAAGTTGTTTTCAGTTTGCATTAGGAATTACTTTGTCTCAGTGATTAGAGATGCACTGAACTACAGTAAGCTTTTGGCACAGCTGTTAATATCAAAGTAGCAGGTTATTGAAAAAGTGAATAGGAATCTATTTTCAAGTCAGAAGTCTTTACTGGAATGTAACTGAGAAGTGCGTATATTAATTAGCATTCCCTAAAAGCCTAAAGTTTAAATCAATGGTAGAGTTTTAATCTGCTCATTTAGATAAGGGTGTTTTTTATACAAACCACTGACAGTTGTATGTCATTGTAACTTTGCATCTTGATTCGTCGTCTGTGTCAGTTACAATTTGGTGTCAGTTTGGCCTAGCATACTTCCTGGTAAAGAAGTCAGATTTACTACCAATGTGCCAACAAGTTCCTAAGTCAACATGAGTTATCTAAAGTAGCTTCTAATTTAATTTATTTTAAAATGTGTTTTTATTGTTTGTGTGATTTCAGGGAATGGTTCTTTCTATTGTCACATGAAGTTTTGAACCCAATGTATTGCCTGTTTGAATATGCAGGGAAAGATAACTACTGCTTACAGATAAACCCAGCCTCTTACATTAATCCAGACCATCTGAAATACTTCCGATTTATTGGAAGATTCATTGCCATGGTAAGTTCAAAAGTAGAAAGAGGTTCTCTCATGTCATTTTCCTACAAATAAATATTGTACTATCAGATGGATAATTAAACAATTTATTTTTGAGCTGAAACTGTTACCAGGTGTTTCGATATAACTACTGTTGGCACAAGTTAATTCAGCGTATTAACAGTCATGATATTCTAGGTTGTTTTAATTCTTTGGCTGTCAAGTGTCATTGGTACAGAGTACAGAATGTTATCGTATTAAGTATTCAATCATCCCTTGTGTTATTTTGTCTGTTTTCGTGTTCTTCAGGCTTTGTTCCATGGGAAATTCATTGACACTGGTTTCTCCCTGCCGTTCTATAAACGTATCCTAAACAAGCCCGTAGGACTCAAGGATTTAGAGTCTGTTGACCCAGAGTTTTACAACTCTCTCATCTGGGTAAAGTGAGTTTGACTTCATTTTGTTCTTGAAATAGCAATACAATGTTTTTTATTTTCACTTATGCTAGGAAGCAGGTGTAAACTTATTCCTAAAAACCCCACTGGATAGTATAATATATCAATTGCAGAGCAGTACTGGAATTGTTACTGTAATTTTGGATACATAAATAATAATTTGGTAATGCAGAAGCCTTTCTGGTTCATTGGATATTCTGCATAGCATCTTGCATTCCATTTTTGATGTGTTTTAATAAATCTAGCTAGATATTATACAGATGTGGTAGTCTCGAACACTGTTAACAAATAAAATAGCTTGTGTAAATGCCACTGAAACTTTTCAGATAACTGATGAAAAGAAGTGAGGAAAAATCTGCTCTGTTTCTTTCTCTAGTACCTGGTTTAATGAGAAAACATAAGATCTGTTGCTACAAGAATGTGAAGTTAACAAATGTAGTTTATTATTTACTTTTAGTCATACCTGAAATTTGCCTTAAAGGTTAACATTGAAGGTATAATGCTTTAAAGAAGTTAATGCTCGTGCATTTTTCTGGCTGTCCTTGGTTTTTGGCTCCAAGCTGAATGATTCAAGACCGTTCCTACGTTATAGCTTCCATGTGTGCTTTGTCAGTCATCTGTCTATTCTACATTCATAGTCAAATTTTTGAGTCGTCCTTCTCCGCTCCTTTGCAGATTCCTCTCCAGAGAGCAGCAAGTAAAAAGGATCTGGAGTTTGTAGACCATAATTATTTTCAAATTGTGTGTTAAAATTTTTTTAAGAAATAATTTTAAATACCACTGAGATCTAAAGCACTGTAATTTTGTACTTATTTTGTAATAGCAGAATTCCAGGAGATTGTAGGCTATGGGTGATGTGTGGCATTCGTGTCAGTGACACAGACAATTTTCCTTTCCCAACAATTTAAAAAAAAAAAAATCAGAAGGGAAAGAGAAAAAGACAAATTAAGTTAAAAATGTTTTTCCTTCTACTGTGGAAGGACATTCGGCAGAAAAATTAGTCTTTTTTATGTGACATAAATGTGAGGCAAAACATTTTACTGAAGAATCATACAAAACTAGAATGTTTTGAGAAGTTCATAAAAGGTGATGGGAATGGGTTATTTTTTAAAATGGAGAAATAAATATAAAAGACAAGATTGTCAGTTACTGTAGTGGTGAATCTTGGAAGCATTATTTTGAATAGTGAGGAGGGGGAAGTCAGCTTTATGAGATGTTTACAAATTGAGATAGGAATTTTGACTTGGTTTTCAAAGACTAGTATGTTCCGTACTCAATGTATGTGCTGCTAAAAGGTGTAGTGAGCTAAAATTCCATTAGGGAAACTGAAAACAGTTGCTATTTGAGTAAAGATGCCATGAAATTGAGACCTGAAAGGGAAGATAAGGTCTCAAAGCTGTAGGTCCTGATTTCTGTAATTAAGGAATCCTGCTATCTGTTTTGTAGTCAGAAAATGTACATATATTTTTTTACAAGAAGGGCACTTTTTTGTCATCTTATGACTTACTGAGATTTAGACATGAAGCAAATATGATACTGAGAAATGCGAGTTATAGGGAAGAAATTTGCATTAAATCATGGGGGATNNCTATTACTGGTGAATGGTCTTCTAAGTTATAACAAGTTGCGCGTACAACAGTGTTTACCTTATGAACAGTATCCACCCATTAATATTTTGTGGAAGGTCTGGAGTAAAAGGGTGTTATTGTAAGCCCTTATCTGTAGACATAGCTGGATCTTTACATTTGTGTGTGCAGTGCACGTAAGCTGGCCGCTCCTCACATTTCAGAGCAATGAGTTTTCTTTGTAACACCCAGTAATTGCAAGGTCTTTCAGTGCTGCTGGAGTGTGTTACATTTATTCTATGTATGGTTCTTTTGGTGCCTATGTAATTTATAATGGTTTACAAGGGAGCACAGAGGCTTCTGGATGTCAATGTTAGGCTGCTTGTCTATGGCAATAAATGGGAACTTGTCTTAGACTTTGCAGGCTACTTTTTCTCTCCATTTTAATTCAGTGTGCAGTGTTGCCAGATACCACCCAGAGGGTTGTTGGTGTGAAACTTCCAAGACTGAATTCTTGGGTGCCAGCAGTCCCTAATGAAGGATTTTATCAAAGACAGGAGAAGCCTGCATCTGTAGTAAGGAACCAGAAAACTCAGAACTTACCATCACGAGCAACTCTTAGATCCGACTCTGTGTATGAGGGTTTCAAATGACCAAGCTGTGCTGGCTACACAGGCTTTTATTAACCTGCATTCAGTGGCTGGGGTTTTTTTCTTTAACCACAGAAGGCGGCAATAAGGGAAGCTTAAGGCTGTAACAAGAACTTTTCTAAAGGCTGTCTCCAGAGCAAGTGTGACCCAAATATTAGTAGCAATTTCTGTAGTGATAAAGAAATCTTCTGGATTGGAGTCCATGAAGGGCTTTGCTCCTTTGCAAAAACACTTAAAGATATGAAAATTCTGGAGAAAACCCTTCAGACCTCTGCGGAGTGCACGTTGCCCTCGAAGTACAGAGACCCAGACTTCAAGTTCAGTATAGCTGAGCCTGCTTATCTGTGATGCTGATGGAGTTCTCCTCTAAGGGAATGATGACTGCAAACTTGTAGGAAAAAAAATCACGTCTGTCAGGGTGGACATAATTTTGTTCCTCACCAAAAAAGCAAATTTTATAACTTTCCAGGAAACTTTCAGAAGTTTTGAATTTCTTGGTGCTTCTGCTGTCATGTGGCCCTTTATCTCATTCCCACAATTTTGAAAGTTTCACAGAATCGCTGAGTTTGGAAGGAGACCTGCAGAGGTCAGCCAGTCAAACCTCGCTGCTCAAACTGAGCTAGAGCAGGTATCTTCCGTTTTAAAAGGATGATTTTATTTCATCGTCCGTCCATCTGAAGCCTTCCCTTCTCCTCTGAGATTTCATGCGGTAGCATCTGTTCTGGAAAGATCAAGTTGCATCACGGCGCTAGAGAAACCACAGCGATGTTTTCAAGGCTGACATTTCTGTGTCACGGTTTGGGACAACTATCTTGATTTTGCACTTATTTTGGGGGAAAATGATCATCAAAACCTCTGCAAGTGCAGATGATTGTTCACTTTACAGACATATAAACATAAATTACAGCGTTATACCTGTTTTTCTCCTGGCTATTAACACCTATAACGAGAATAGGGTCTATTTGAGCAATGTTTGTTGGCTACAGATTCTTCCTGTGTTGAAATTTCTAAGAGAATTCCTCTTTAGCAGGAGTATTTGTTAACTTAGGAGCTTGGAACATTTTAGTATATGCTTACAAGATAGTCCCACAAATACACTCGAGTTGAAGGTAATTCATCAAGCATTCAAGGTCCTTCTTAGTTGCTTCTCACCTGCTATGATCTGACAAAGTGAGAGCTGTGTTTTAACACTGCCCTTACATTGCCACCTGGTAGAAGAAGCAATCATGCAATGACATGCGTAGGAATGTTGTTACTTGAAAAGTTTCTGCATTCCATAGAGATTCCACAGCACAGATCAGAGGCAGCAGGTAGTTTGTCAGCCTTGTGACTGGTAAATTTAAGGGTACTACTGATCAAAAATTTCTGATCAGGAGTAGAATTCATGTATGCGTGTTGGTAAGAGGAGTCAGTACTTGCAAAACAATTATTGTGGAAGGAACATCTCCTTGTCTTGATTATTTAGCTCCAAACCTTTTTTTCTTAAGGTTCTTCATACCCATCTCCTCTACTAAGTACAAGGTCTTGACCACAGTTACTTAAAATTACGGTTTTTTCCTTACAGAGAGAATGACATTGAAGAATGTGGCTTGGAAATGTTTTTCTCAGTTGATAAAGAAATTCTAGGTGAAATCAAAAGCCATGATTTGAAGCCAAATGGTAGCAACATTCTGGTCACAGAAGAAAACAAAGAAGAATACATTAGGTAAGAATAAATGAAGATTTTAAAATACTCGTATCTCCATCATTTTCTCTTTAGTTCTAGCAAGAAAAGATTGTCACACGATGTAGCCTGAAGCATTGTTGAAATTCTGTCTCTTGAGTTATTGCTGATGTTCACAACAAGTGGCAGTATGTTTGAATATTGTGTTTGAAAGAAGAATATCGATAGAAATAAGTTTTTAACATCCACTTTTCCCAAAGATTACAGTTAGTAGAAGGTCCATGTTTTTCCTAGAGATATGTAAGTTTAGCAGAACATTGTGACAGCAAATGTGAATGTCCGGTATTTCACGAAATTGTTGCATGTGTTTGTTACTGGACTTACATTGCTTCATAGCCTGCTGATACTCTACCCAAGGATTCTGTGTCTGGGGTTTTTTAAACTTAGTAACATTTTTGGATGCTCTTGTGATGATTCTTATTTTTTGAAGATACTTGGGATCGCTGCTGGTTTTATCTGAACTGGTGTTACAGTATAATTAGGTCATGGCATTTGCAACAGGGCAGTGTTATGAATGATGTCATAAGTTGTATTGTCATAAATGAAGGATTATATTTGCAGTACCAGAATGTTTTACAGCAGTAGGTTAAGAGGGAAGGAGCCTATGAGTGGTTAAAGAGTACAAACACAAACAGTGACCTGCTCTGTCCTGATATATCCCCTTCTTCCTCAGCGTGCAGCAGTACAAAAGCTCTGCTTTAAGGTGTGAATTTCAATACATAAGCTTGGAGGATGCGCTTGCAGAAAAAAAGTCACACACAGCAGGCATAAAATAAACCGGATCACAGTGGAGTTTTCCTATTTCTTACCATGTGTTCTGTGAAGGCTTCATTCACAGGAAGGGGCGAGGGAGAAGGGAGTGGATTTTCTTTTCCTCACATGAGTAACCTGAAGACATTTCAGTGATTCACAGAAGGGTAGTGTCTGTAGAAGAAACATACTGGCATTTTGCAGTTTTGCCAAGTAGTAAATATTGGGGTTGAAAACAGGGAGGATGTGCAGAAAATCATTCTGTTCGAGTTTCTGGGAACGCAGGGAGAGATTGGATTCCGGTTCCACTCATGTTCTTTTGTCTTACTCTGAGTCCTGCTTTAAGTTCCCAAAGTTTCTAGGATTGAAATCAGAAAATAGCCATCTCTCCTTTAGACTCCCGTTCTCCTGACAGGTTAGGCTTGAATTCAGCATAATATCTGCTTCTCCCTGGGTTCAGGTTCTTCGGGTCTCCTGCCTGCTTTTCACCCTTTTATTAATGGAGAGTGGAGTTTCTGCCATAGAGCAAAGTTTCATGATTAACAGAAACAAATATGGAACTTTCCAAATGGACATAGTCGTTTCTTGGTAAGCTGGCAGTCCTACTTATCTTCACCAGTACAACTTGACCTAGTTTTTACCTTTTCATGGATAATGACTGAGATTTCTGGGGAGAATATTAGAAAAATACTGCTCCGCGCTTTTTTCTTTCTTCAAACACCTAGGGACTGCTGTGCTCTCATTAATATAATCAGCGGACAGATGCTGCCTCCTCTTTGAGTCTGAAGTACTTTCTGTAGCAGAATGGTTGCAAACATAGGGGTTTAACTCAAAAACAAAATCGTTTGCACAGAGTAAAGGTTACTAATCACATTATACAATGCTTTATCCCCAGAACTTTCCAGACTTTCCATATTCTTTTTTTTAACTTAGCTTACAGTTCGTCTCAAAATAGGCTAACAAAGATGTGGACTGGGGTTAGCACAGGCCATTTAAATTATCTTTCTGTGTTTTCTTTACAGGCTAGTAGCAGAATGGAGACTTTCCCGAGGCGTGGAGGAGCAGACGCAGGCTTTCTTTGAAGGCTTCAATGAAATTCTGCCACAACAGTATTTGCAGTATTTTGATGCGAAGGAACTGGAGGTAAAGGATGGTTTGGCTGCTGCTAGGTCCAGGTTGTTACACAGAAAATACTTGAACTCATTATGTCTGAAGAGCAGAACTCGCTAAGGTTGACAATTCTGTTTTATAGGGCGCATGAGGGAAACCTTATGGAGTAGCGTTTGATCAGTGTGTTTTGCTTCACTGTCCTTTTGCAGCCTACGGAAGTGTTTCTGAAGGCAAAGGTTCTGCCAGTAGAAATTTCTTGTGGAATTGCTGTTGTAATCCACAGCAATTTGATTTGCCCGTGAGCAACTTGACAGAAAAGGAGATAAAACCAGATATGCCACCAAATGGATGATTGCATATGGGCTGGACCGGGTTCTAGATGGCTGGGCTGGACCGGGTTCTAGATGGTTTTGATCTCTCAGAATTACACTTTCTGAAGCATCTGTTCAATTTAGAGAGATAAAAACAAAACATCCTGTTCCTTGCAGAGAGTTGTGGGGCTGGGCAATGATAAACTGTTCCTGGCTTGAATGTCTAAATGCAAGCAATTACTCCATTTTTCACGACAGAGATGCTTTCTGTTTTGTGTCCTCTCCAGATACACTTCATGAGCAGTCACCATTCTTTGTTGTAGAAGTTTTGGATAAAGTTCAAAATTAAAAACAAACATCCTGTCATTGCAGATGCTTCTAAGTATGGGTGCCGCTGATGTTGTATTTTGCTATGTGGGAACTCATAGAAGGAAAGTCGTAACTTGTACCTGCGGGTTTATTCCCCTTTATCTCCCCTAAAGGTGCTTCTGTGTGGAATGCAAGAGATTGATCTGAACGACTGGCAGAGGCATACCATCTACCGGCACTACACCAGGACCAGCAGGCAGATTGTGTGGTTCTGGCAGGTTCGTAGACTTTGCTTTATTCTCAGACCAGCAGAAGTTACAGAGCACAGCTACAGCTTAGTAAACAATAGTCACAGTTATTGAACAGATCTGTAGTGTGTAAATATAAATTGCTACTGCTAGTCCAGCGATTCATAACAGTCATGTAATTTGTTAATCTATGGAGGATGACGATGTGAAATCTGAATATCAAATCTATACCTAAATGCTTATTTCAATTATTATTTTGCAGTTTGTGAAAGAAATAGATAATGAGAAGAGAATGAGACTCTTGCAGTTTGTTACTGGAACGTGCAGGTTGCCAGTGGGAGGATTTGCTGACCTCATGGGTACGCATTAATAATCCCTCTAATTCATTCGGTAATTCTTTTTAAAAGAACCAAGTTCTATGTTTATGGACGTTTAAAATTAGTTTTATATTGAATGCTGTTTTGTAAGTCCTGCATATACTTGAGCTATGATGAAAAAAGAGATGGAGGGAGGATTTACACCTATTGTACTGAGTTTCAGAATCACTTCAAATTTCCGCACCTCACCGCACGCCTACTTGGGCCTAGGCAGAGTGGTATAGTGAGACAGATGTCTCTTCCCTGCAAGTAAAGGTCGTCTTGGCTTGAAGCCTTTCGTACCTCAGCTGTAACGTGTTACCTGATGATACAAAGGTAGCTAGACGTATGCCTTGTTTATTTGAATTTCTTACAGGGAGCAACGGACCCCAGAAATTTTGTATTGAAAAAGTTGGAAAGGAAAACTGGTTACCTAGAAGTCATACCTGGTATGTAACAAGTGGGAATAGTACTGTTCTGGTTTTGCTGGCAACAAGCTACTTGGAGAGTTTTGTAAATGGATAATACACCTAAATGGTTGAGACTGTGAAAGCGAACACCAAGTTAGACCAATAGCTTTGCTGTTGATTAGTAGCTGAACTTCTGAAAAACTCCTGTGGCGTGGAGTCGATTCCATTGTAAATTCCATGGATTTGTGTATTACTGAAAGTTTAGAGTACTAAACAGTACTGTCTGAAGAGGTTGGGCTTGATCTTCTCTTGTCACTGCACTCTGTCTTGACAGCGAAATAGCCACATTCATGCTCCCTCTTCCCTAGAGAAAAGGTAGCTGCTACCCAGTTCCTCAGGTGTAGCAGTGCTAAGTAATGCCACGCAAATTTAAAATGTCAAATGTGGATGATGACTCTAGTTAACCAGCTAGGGAAAGGCAGTGAAACCTTTTACCGAGTACACTGCATTTCTAGAAAACTGTCGCTGTTCAAGCGCTTGAGCTCGAACTTTTGCTCTCAGAAATACATTAATTTATGTCAGTAGTCAGCTTTTCACAGGGTATAAATCCAGGTATTCATCTACACAGCAAAAACTTTACCCATAGTTGTAATGGATTTTTTGTGATGGTTTAATTATTTTTCAGTACTCAAGTTTTTTCTTTATTTGCAGTTTCAATCGCTTAGACCTTCCACCCTATAAGAATTATGAGCAGTTGAAGGAAAAGCTGTTGTTCGCAATTGAAGAAACAGAAGGATTTGGGCAAGAATAGCTAAAATTTGCACCTTGAAGAATGTGAACTCAACACGATGTATGGTCTTCACTTCTTCTGCTTGTTGCACACTTCATTGTAAAGTAGACTTGACTTGGATTTATTTAACAATACTAATGTTTAAGTAAGTGAGTCTTATCCTGAGGTTTTATCCACATTAACTCTGGATTTCTACTGAGCACTTTCAGAAATCAAATGAACAATCAGATATGGCTACAGATGAACTATAACCTAAGTAGAGGTTTAATACAGCTTTGGGCTCTGCTTTGTTTTACCATTCATTAATTAGAATGCGTCCTTAATGACTGACAGGTTTTTAACAATAGTTTTGTCTTTCCTTTTTAGTAGCATTTTTTGCTACTGATGTACTGGGAAGTTCATTGGTAGCTGCAGTGCTGCAGCAGCATCATAAGCCTCTGTACAGCAGCGGCGTTAGAGCCGGCGTGTAACCATCCTCTGCCTACCGTGAGCAAACTCATCGCTTAAGCTCTTTCTTCTAACTCGAATGTGGCCAGACTGTTTTTCCCCGCCTGGAGTCTGCTCACGTGCCAGCTGGACTCAAGCTGCTGTTCAGGGGATGTCAAACTGTGGCACAAATCCAGGGCGTAGCTGTGCTTTGCTTTTTCCCCAATTCTGCTAATTTCAGCCAAACAGACACCCACCCAAAGTTGTGGAAGCATTTCTGTGCGCTCTCAGAAGAATTCTGATCTTTTTCTGTGTAACACATTTAAATCAGTACTAACACTGTGGTACTTCACTTGTTTTGCAAAAGACAAGACCATCTGGGATTGCACTGATTCCATTTCGATTCCCGTTTGCGGACTGATGTTTCTTGTCGAAAGTGTTAATGGACATTACTCTCAGTGTTATTTTTACGTGCTGCAGTCAGTTTGCTCTGAAGACTGTACTGGGCTCTGGGGAAGAGGTACATAACAACTGGATCCAGAAAGCGATAGTAGTTGTCATTTTTGCTGATGAACTGATATGCAATACTGGCTAAGGCAAAGAGGATTAGAAAGTTCAGACACAGATTACAGATGTTTGAAAAGCTGGAGCATCAGTAAATAGTTCTATAAAGTCTGAAACTAAAGTTTCTGGGGGAGGTTTCTAAGCTAATTTACCCGAAGCTGCTTATCGCTAGTAACTTTTGTAGCAAGTTCCTCTTGGATTAATAACATCTTTTATTTCCTTTTAGAATCTGTTAATACTCACTTATCTTCTGGTTTACAGCAGCATTTTGCATTTTACTGCTCCTTTAGACTGACTGCACTTTTTGGGTCTGGTCAGCCCTTTCCCTGTCAGAGGAGGACAGCAGGCTGCAGTGCGGTGAGCTGTCGGCCGTAGCAAGCGACGTGACGCGACGCTTGAAATAGCGCGTGGTGCCTGTTAAAGCATGGCCACAGCTCAGCGCACTGGGACAGGAGCTGGTTTCAGGAGGCTCCGAGATACCAGCGCTGAAACGGGACAGGAGGAACCTGTAAAACTGACCTTCCAGTCCTGGAAAGAGTATTTCTTCCCTGCTGTCCCTTCTGTCTAAACTGTAAGAGGGGAAAAACTGATTCAGGCCTGAGAAAAACCAAGACACTAGTTTTTAACTGACTTCAGGAGTTTTTTCCAGTCACACGCCGTGCTGCGTGCTCACGGGAAGGCAGAATGATCAGACCTCAGAGCGAACAGCTCTCTCATCATCCGTATGCTAAGAAGGGCACGGAACAGAGTTTCTGGCGATACAGAAATTACCCTCTCTTACACTTTCATTGATGGTGAGAACTAGCCTGACTTCATAGTTTTACTAGGAGGAAAATCTGCCAATTTCAAAACATTTGATGGATATATTACTGTATGCAGCTCATGAGGAGAAAAAAAGCCTTATAAATATTTTCTGTTTGTATTAATTCTTACAATGAAATGTAGTTATCTAACATATTTACAAGAGAGATTAAATTAAGCAAGATAATGCAAGATGAAGCTATTAAAAATAGTCTGTGTTCTGCATAATGCTTTATGATTCATGTAGGGAACCTAGAAATATTGTTAATGTATAAATATCACCCAAAAGGCTTTCAGCCCTATATTTTTAAAATAAAGAATAGTTATAATTGAAATAGCCTTAGCCCTAGTTCTATAGGGTATGGCTGTTTAATATTTTTATGGTTGAAATGTTTAGTTCAGGAAAAAGGTAAATGCTTGTATATATTTTTGCAGTCCAGGATTCCATGTATTCCATTTTTCTTTCTTTAATTTAAATGGCATGTTTATATGTCTTTTCTGCTGTATTAGGACAGGGGAAAGGGGGCTGGATATCCCAAGAACCAGATACGATTTTAAAGTACACCAAATAAAGAATTTGTTGGAGGAAAAAATTAATCTGTGAAACATTGAATTTGCCCAAAATATAAAAAATTCAATGTGTTAAATTGGCAATATTTCTGAAGTCAGAGGTGAAGATTACCTAGGCATTTTACTTTGTCAGCGTTGGGAATGCTAACAGATCTGTTCAGTTTTTACAGCATGTTGTGGAGAAATAAAAAGGAATTAATATAAGCCACTGGTGCACTTTTCTGTTCTTTGTGGGGACCTGGCAAAAACAACCCTTGGGGCAGCCCACAGCATCTGGTGCCCAGACAGCAGGTTCTTCGGAACGGGACTTCCAGGCCAGATGTTCAGCAGAGACTGACGGCTTTGTCTCCCACTGCCTCAACCGGCGTAGCAGCCTGAGCTGCATAAATTCATCATATGCCACAAATGTATATTCATATGCAACTGCCAGTTCATCCCAGTCTTCAAGTATTAAAGTAACTTTTGTTTAGAATTTTGCCTTATGAGAATGATGAGAAAATCGAATGCTGAGCCGCGGATCTAAGAATTAGCAAAGCCTTATTGTTCTGGGTAGCTCAGGAAATGTTAATATACTAATGAAATGCACAGTGAATGCATCATGTCTTCAGCTGATCTAGTGTGGAAGTGTGGGGTTGTTTTTTTAATCCAGTTGCTTGTGTTTAATAAAAAAAGGGGGGGATGGGGGACTTGTCATTCTGAGAAAAGTAAAACAAAAAAAATGGTTGTTTAAATTTGTTTTGTTTGTTTGCATTTTAATACATGCTGCTCTGGATTTGTAATCTGCAGTCTCTCTGTTGCGTTGGTATCTCCAGCCCCCTTTTAGCGGTGTCTTTTAATTTTCTTCAAGAATCACTGTTTGTGTATATGTGCTCTAGTGAACTCGTATGTAAACTGGGATCAGCAGCACTGGATTGTAAAATACTGTACTGAAATTCATTGTTGAAATTTCCTTGCATTGTAATTTAAAATACTCAGGTAACTGTAACAGTATCTCAGTAAGTCAAATACTTTTATAAAACTACTTAAAGAGCCGGTAGTCTCATCGTTATTGCTCCTGTGTTACGAAGCGTCCGTGTGCAAGTGAATTGTCTGTCTGTTCTTCTGGGGGCGAGGGGGCAGGGGAGAGGCTGTCTGAAGGTGTCCTCCTCGCAGAGTTCCTCAGGGGTGTTTCTTTCCTGAGCCCTTTTTCTGCCATCTGCGGCACTGGGACTTCCTTAGGAGATTTCAGACACTGCTGCCTGTGTGACTGGTTAGAAACCACAGATAAAACAACTGAATTTTTAGTGCTCATAGGCCTGGGGGTGCTGCCTCGGGGAGAGGCTGAGGCTGCTGCTCTGTCAGCGGTGGTCCTCTGCGGGAGATGGCCTGGAGAAAGGGTCTGGAGGAGCCTCTTGTACCCCTGCTGCAGTGGTAACAAAAATGAGGTGTGACACCACAAGTTTGTGTTTTCTTTTCTGTTTGGGAATGACAGGGTGACAAGAAGGAGGGGCAGAAAGCTCGGTGAGGCTGACGAGCCTTGAAGTTACCCTGATCCCCCACCCTTGAAGGGAGCGGTGGTATTTACACCCTTCCTGCCATCAGGAACCTCTCCTGCTCGCCGTGACCTTTCGAAGGTAATGGGGATGGGCTTGGCAGTGACAGTGGCCAGGTCCCATCAGGTCTTGTGAACTTCATGTCCAGCTTGTTCCAGTGTTCCCTAAATGATCCTCCTCCACTGAGGGCCATCTTCCTTGCTGCAGCCCTTCCCGCTGGGTCTTCCCTCTCCTGACTCTCTCCGGTGTTCAGGCAGGCTCGGCTGACGCCATGTTGTTAGCAGCAGCAGCTCCCACGAGTGCTGGGCCATGCCATGCGAGCACGTGCAGCCGTCGTGATCTGCAGCGGGGAGGCTGGGCGTGAGTTGCTCCCCCCATGCTTTGGGTGAGATCACTTGAAAGCACGCTGGGAAGCGGTGTAAAACCCCAACTTTGACACTGCTTTGGGTAGTTTGAAGTTAGCGCCGCTATGAGGATGTTTCACGTTTATCTGAAGTTAAACATAGCGGGGGGACGGACCCCAACATGGCCTCACACTGCAGTGGACGATAAACGCACAGCTCGGCTGCACCACTGCATTGGCTCCGTGCTGTTCTCTGCTAAGATGAAGTTGTAAAGTCAGCAGCGGTCCCGGCTGGGGTTGGGGTGGGTTTGTACGAGGCAGAGGGGAGCGCTCGTGTGGTTTAACCAAACCCTCGGCTGGCTCGGAGCTCTGACGGCAGCCGCCGAGGCTCGGCTCCAGGCCGGCTCTGACGGTGGCCGGCGCTGCCCGTTCCGTCGGGCTGGGGCACAGGGGCTGGTGCAGCCGAGCGGAGCCTCCCGCTGGGCCGCGCAAGGGGTGCGGCTGGAAATCGCTGCGGCCGCGGAGCTGAGT
>Ga0065711_1039423_pt1 | contig 17860 bp, 21 predicted proteins | sample Hoacrofraction12_FD_59098 | JGI IMG/M metagenome (GOLD analysis project Ga0065711, IMG submission 59098) | Hoatzin crop microbial communities from Cojedes, Venezuela - Epithelial fraction 12 v2 (version 2) | ecosystem: Host-associated > Birds > Digestive system > Esophagus > Crop | place...
CTGCCCAGGGAGGCTGTGGAGTCTCCTTCTCTGGAGATATTCCAGCCCCGGCTGGACGCGGTGCTGTGCAGCCTGCTCTGGGTGACCCTGCTTGGGCAGGGGGTTGGACTGGGTGACCCACAGATGTCCCTTCCAACCCCAAACATTCTGTGATTCTGTGATTTCCTTAAAAAGAAGCATCAAGCAGAGAAGAGGGAAGATGCTCCTGTATCCCTCCTGTGTAGACGTCCTCATGACGTCTAACGATCTTTGGAGCCAGCCTTCGGGGAGGGCGGGGCGGGAGGCAGAGCCTGGTTTCGGGGCGATGGGCAGGACGGGATTTCGGCAACTCTCGGGCTGCTGCCAGCCCTGCTGCTGGCTCGCCCGGCTCGGCAAAGCAGCCGCTCGGTTTGCCCGCGCTCGCTCAGGTTGGAGACGTTCCACCGCACACCGAGGTGCTGTGCTGGACCTGGGGTAAGCAGATTTGCTGAACCTGTCGTACATTGCTCCAAAGGAGCTCTACGGTGGCCGTAAATCGTATTTACAGTTGACGGATGGCTCCTTACCACTGCCGGCGTGGTGCAAAGCTGTGCTAGCAGCGCCGAGAGTCAGGCGCGGAGCATCACCAGTCCCTGGCTGGTGCTAAAGACGCTGCCTGTGCGTTTTAATCTCCGTCTCCACAAAGCACGGAGTTTTCAAGCCAGCCCTGTCCCGCCCAAAGCTGTTGCAGGCGAAGGCATCCCACCGGCATCATTACGGGGTGGCCCTGGAGAGCTGGGATTACGGCCACCAAGGAGGCTCCTTCGGTTACACCAGCAATCTGGGGGAGCACAGCACACGGTGGCATTTCATTTCAAAACGAGAGACCACAAGCCAGAGAGAGTTCAGGCTGAGTTTTCCCCTGTCAAAAGGGAGAATCTCGGCAGTATTTTGTGCTCGACACCCGCGCCGCAGGCAGATGCATGCGAGCGCTGAGCCCGGTGCTCGTGGATGTCACGGGGCATTAGGCGCTGCTGGAGAGCGCGCCGGGAGATTTCCTGGGAGTTTAGGTGCTTAAAGATCTTTACAGGATAAATACTGTGATTTACTGAAACACAGAGGAAGGAACTTAAAGAGCTTGACTAGGCTACTCTAAGGCAGAAATCTTCCCTAATATCTACTCTAAGTATCCCTTGCTGCAGTTTAACCTGATGACTGCTTGTTTAACCTGAAACGGCCATGGAGAACAGTAAATTAATTCCCTTTCTCTTCCCAGCTCCCAGCCGCAATGGTCCCCGCTCTCCCTTCAGCTCTTGCTCCTCCGGGCAAGCATCGTTTGGTGTCTCCTCAACCACTTGGCCATCTCGAAAGCAAAACCCTCGGGATTTCTGGAAGTATATAAAGCTGCGGTCCCCCTCGCTGTAGGAAACAGCCATGGGGGCATTTAAAATCACCCCAGTGCTTTGCAGCTCCCTGGGCTTTGCCATGGCACTTCTGAGCATCAGCTTCAAGGGGAAGCCCGGGTGCTCCTCTCCCTCCCTTTTACCCCTTTGGGATTCTGCTCCCTGGGGAAGGGCAGGGTCGGGATCTGTCTCTGGCTGCCCGTTCCAGCATGAGCCACGCGATGATGTCCCCATTGCTCGGCTGAACGCACCAAGTGCTGGGAAGCGCCTTTAAAGCACTGGGGGTCTGCACTGGAAAGCAGGCGCTGAGCTAGAAATCACAGAGTGGCTTTGCTCTGCCTCGTGGGCAGAACCCCTGCCCTCCACACTGCTCCCTGGGCTCCTGCTATCAGGACTGGTTGTACACAGGTCTGTGAAAAGCCTCTCGGGAGGCGACAGGGGAATCGATTTCACACTGATCAGCTCGATTTTGCCTGGAGAGTTATCCTAACAGCATCTGTCTTCTCTGGCTGGATTCAATCTCTTCCTCTGCTCCCCTGTTTTAATGGCCTGCAAAGCAGTGAGGGCATCCGTCGCTGGCTGCGTACACGTTATTCTTCTCCCTTTGTGCGGCAGTAAATGAGTGTTAGTTCCGGGATTGCCCAGGTCACGGTCAGAGCCAGCTGCCCTACTGCAGCACAGGTTGCCGTCCGCCGTCTCTTGTGGCACAGAGGAAATTAAAGCCGTGGGCTTCGATGCATTTCTTTCTTCTTCTGCCAGAAATGATGGCAAAGCAGCGTTATTGCAAGGTCAGTTCCTGGATGAGGAAGAGGTTTAATCACTCGCGTGCAATAAGCATCCCACCAGCCGTGCCGGGACGGCCGTTTGCAGAAGACCCCTTCACGTGGCCGGGGCGGAAGGCTGGCTCTGTGCGGGGGGCGAGACACCCCGTGCCTCTGCGACGCGAGGCAGCCACAGACCTCCCGGCGCTTCATTTCAGTACAGCACCAGCTGCCTCACACGAGTATCATCAGGATTAATTTCTATTTACACAAAGCCCGACAATCCCAGGTGATAAAGCAGCAGGTGACTGCAAAGAAATGATCTGAAGACAAAATCACCGCTCGATTTTATAAGCGGCGTTTCCCGGTATTGCCCGGGGACTCGGAGCCCCGTGAGCAGCAGGTGATGTCTATAGTTACCTCTCCCAAAACAATTTTCCTCCTAGCTCTTCGCAAAGCCAGCTCCTAGCGATGCGGCCGGGGAGGACGGCTCTGCGGAGGGACGAGCCGCGTCCCGACTCACGAAGTCACTGCCCCCACACTCTTGCAGGATGTGTTGCGAAAGCGTAAGATGCCGACTCGCATTCGGGGTTATTCTTTCCAAACCAAAGCAATTCCAACAAGACAGGCATTATGCAAATGCGTTCGCTACCGAGACAAAGACCTGCTTGAGTAATTAACCACGAGAGAAGGGAAAAGTCATTTGAAAAGAAGAGGCTATTTAATTGCCTGCATCTTTCTTTTTATTATTCTTTAATTTAGGAAAGGGAAAGAAGGAAGCCTGGAAGAGCTGGATGACTGGAGAGGGTGCTGGAGTGATGCTCAGCGTTTCAGCCCTGCCTGGAGAGCTCCAGGCGCAGTCCAGGGATGTTGGGGGGAATGCCGGGCTGCGCTCCCTTGCTCTGCATCGGAGACCCTGCGTCCTGAGAGCGAGCTGTAGTTCATCCAGTTCTTCACCTTTGTAGCAGATTTAGTTGTTATTTGTTACATATCTGGTTTAAAAGTTTCATTCAGGAAATCAGAAAAAAAATCCTTAAGATTCATGTACTTCATAGGTAGACAGTATAGTATCTCTATGGCCATGGGTTTCCACATTCAGCCTTTATTCATTTTAATGGGGCTGCAGGCTGTTGGAGAGCAGATGTGAGCTTACCAGCAATAATATTTCTTTTCTTCGCTACCATTCATGCCCTTTATAAAAGTAATTCACATATGGTAAGGGCTACGTGGACTACGGGGCAGAAATCAACAATCTGACAGCTTCTGCCATCCCATTACCAAAGCCTGGTCTCCTCTGTAAAACTCTTTGTCATCGCTAAACGACAAGCGCTAGACAAGAAGCAGGCACTGCTGTTCTATAGCTGCAGGCTGTTTGTCCAAGCTAACTGTTGAATACTTATAAATAGCAAAGACATTTGCATAAATAATTCATGTGCGCGCACAGAAATGTACCAGGAGGAGGAAAAAGATGATGGCCGCTTCCGCAGCGAGCACGGCACCCGCTGCGCCGTCCCTGCCCGTCTGGCTGGAGCCCCCTGCACTGCTGACACCCAAAGAGACGGCGCTGGGGCTCAGGCTGAGCACCCCGGGAAGAGCCTGCTGAGAGACACGGCCGGGCTGTGCCGGGGATGGACGGCTGCTCGAGCCGTCCCCGAGCCCCAGTTCCCGTTTTTCCCTTGGGCATCCCAGCAGTGCCTCTCCTTACAGCCTGGATGCAGAGGTTCAGCTTCGGGTCCTCTGTTAACCCCTGGGGGTTTTTTAACCTTTTAACTAGTGGGGACCTAGGTGAGTTAATCGAATCAGGCTTTATGTCTTTCCCCAGGAGCCCGTGCCGCCCTCAGCCCTCCCTCCACCCCAGCTCAGGCACTCGCAGCCTCCAGGCACAGCATCTTCCTTGTAACTGGTTTTCCAGCGTGGAGGTGAAGCACCAGCGAGGGAGGGAGATGGAGACGCTGTCGGGAAGAAAGCACGGCGCCGGGGACAGCGGCTGCTCCAGCCTTCCTCTCTTCATCTGCTCCATCGTTATGGCAGACTCCGGTGCTGCAGAACAGCCACGCTCAGACCCTGCGATGGAGAGCAGTGGGTGCCCCTCTGATCCCAGCCGCGAGTAACCCAGCCATGGGTGCTGATATGAGGAGCCTGGACTGGCTTGCCCTAAGGGAAGAGAATGAAGATGGCCTTTGGCAAAAGTGCCAGGCCTGGGGCTCGGCAGAGGGGGCTTTGCCTTCTGCAGGTGCCATTGGCTCTTGGCCGCATCGTTTGGGATGTTTCCCAGGAGCGGTTGGTGGTGGCTCCAGGTCACCCATGTGCATTCCTGCCCTCTGCAAGCCAGGCATCCCGCATGCTTACCCCAGAGAGCCTTAGAAACCCTGCCCATGAGCTCCCTGTCCCTTGGATTCCCTCCTCCAGCAGGGAGGATTTGTCCCCTCAGAGCTCTTTGCAGTGGGGTCTTGCCTTGCCTGTGACAGCCCCAACACAACGGGGTCCGTCAGACCCCACAGCCAAGCACCACGGTCTTGATAACAAAGAATCCCAAGGCTGGGAATGTTTTGGGGCACCAGGAAAACAGCATTCTCCAGGGAAACCTCACTGGGTTGTTTTCCATCCTTCTGTTCCCTGATTCTTTCCGTTACCTTTACCCACCTGCTGCGTTCGCAGCTCCTGCTGCACTTTCCCTGTGCCTGGGCAGTCGCTCTGCACACCCGACGTGGGGCTGGGAGGAGGAGGAGGAGGAGGAGAAGGCCACCTCAAGCTGTCAGCAGGAGCATCCCGAGTGCCCCACGCAGGCAGTCCGGCCGGCTGTGCCCACGGCCATGCCCTCACCTCTCCTGCCCATCCCCAGCAGCGATGATGGAGGATTCCAGAGTGTCTTTTATGGTGGCTACTAAAAGTAAATGTGCAGTTTCCCTCCCTGGGAACCAGAACACAAAAAACAAGGTGAATAACAGTGCTTTCTATTAACATCTTCTATGGGGGCAGTGGGAATGAATTCTTCAGCGGGCACATGGTGATGAGCAGCCAGGCACCCTGGGGACTGTGCTGATGTGGAGCACGGAGGGATGATGGCAGAAGAGGCCAGGACCCCCGGTGTCCTCCATAGGGCATAGGTTTTACCCCAGCCCTTGCGGTCATGGTCTCACCCAGCACAGCCACGGGTGCTGGAGGAGGCTGCATGGCCCTGGCCATGCCTGCGAGCCCGGGCTTGGCTGCCCACCTCCCAGCTGCATCTCCCCCCTTGGCTACCCCATCCCTGCCCGAAGCCATCTGATAAAACCACTGCAGCGCAGAACCAGCAGGCAGAAAGCATCTTTTTGTGCTGTCCCCATCCATCACCAAGCGGAACCATCCCCAGCTGCTCGTTTTCCCTCCACGAGTCACCCACAGCAGAGGTTCCCACCATCTCACTCCCGAGGCCGAAGCCGAGTCAGCGCAGTGAGGCACTGCTCAGCCCAAAGCCGCTGGCAGCCGCAGCACGGACCCCAGCGCTTGCTCTGTGCGTGGGGCTGGAGCTTCAGCCCCGCACCTTGAGGGCAAAGAAAAAAAGGCGACGAGAGAAGCAGCACAGGGGCAAGCTGGCAGGCGCAGAAGCAAAGGTCTCTGGAAAATCTTTACATATCTAATTGGGCTCAGTTCAGAGTCCGGCCAACCGGTCATCAAAAGCCTCCGTAGTTTGGCTTTTTAATGAGAGATTTTCATATATTAACACTTCATTAAGTCTGGAGACGAGTCATTTTTAGGGTAATTGAAAATGCACGTGCCGCCTGGCCCTGACTCTCGCCTGGCTCCTGACGATAGCGGTGCAGCCCTGCGTAACCCGCCCAGCCTCGGCCACCGGCCGCAGAGAGCCGGCAGCAGAGCTGCGCGGGTGCCGAGGGCAGATGGAGCACGAGGTGAAGCAGGTGAGGATGTAGACAAGAGCTCGGTGGGTTTATCTCCTGGTTGGTGGCTCCGGGTGTCACAGCTCCACGTCCCCCAGCCCCGTTAATACTGGGGGCTGCTCCTGCACAACAGGAGCTCGGGGAAAATCCCTGCCTCCACAAAATGGCTCTTTCAGACACTCTGGAGTTGGAGCTGTGGGTTAAAGGGCCCTGGGAACCAGGTGAAGGACAGCTGAGGACTTCATGATGAGCCTGGCACAGGACCCCCAGCTCCTGCATTGCCCAGCGACCCGAGCCGTGCCCCGGCTGCTTTTGCTGCCAGCAGGAACGGGCACTGCAGAGATGCACACCCTGCTGCCAACAGCTGCCTTGTTCCAGAAATGCATGAGATGTTCCTAATTAGGATTTTTGTGTTTTAAAATAAATCGCCCAAAGCTAAAACTTATTCAGAAAACAACCGTCTGCCGTCCTAAAGCAGCGCAAGCTAGAGTGAAAACAAGCCGTGGAAAACTCCCTGCGTAATGGCTGTGTGTACAGTACAGTACAAGCAGGAAAGCAAAAGACTAAAACAGTGGTTTCTCCCAGCTGTGATTTACTACTACTCTTTTTACAAATTAAATATAACTGCATGTTAGCCCTTCAGCCTCAGGATGGAGAGATAAGGGTGCGTACAGGCAGGGGCATGCTGCGTCCACGAATTACTCTCAGGAAATATTGCTCCATTTGCCCTTTTAAACAGTCATTTCGGCTTATTACTGAACACATCGCTGTGGCTTCTTAGAAATCCTTCACCTATGAAGCAATCCTTGGCCTCCCTCTCCCATTAAAGGATGTCAGTGCACATCAGCAAGGTTATTAAATGAAGCCTCAGAAATTGGAGGGGTGTGTTTGCACCTTTCAGAGGGAAAGGAGGTTCGCAGAAGGTTAAGTGGAAGAGGCAGCAACAGGGCACGGGAGGCGAGCCCTGTGCTCCAGCCAGACTCCGAGGCAGCGGTCCCTTCTCCAGGACAGCTCAAGGAGCATCATCTACCACTTCTTAGGTCCCCAGAAATGCCTCGTGTAAAAATCCTTTGTGCCCCCTCTGTCCCCAGGGCTGGGAGTCCTGCAGCCTCATCTGAGTAGGTCCAGGGGACCTGATGTTTTCCCCGCAGCTGCCTCGTCACTGCAGCTTTTTCCCGAAAAAGGAATGGTGACAAAACCTGCCTGTAACATTTCCATCCCCTGCCCTCTCCTGCCGTCTCAGCTCCCAACACGCGTGGCACCGTCAGAGTAAGAAGTGTAATTTAGGTGACGGATGGGCTCTGCTCGATCCCTGTAATATCCTAATGAAAATTTTAAGCAGTGCAGATTACCTTACTATACATAGCTGCCTGGTTTGGGCACCCTGGGCACTGCAGGGGACCGGGCTGGAGGGGTTGTCTGTACAGGGCTGAAACCAGTCCCTCCTGTAAGAATACACAAGGCAAGGCGCTGGGCTGGGGCAGGGCTCTCATGCCTTTGCACGGGGAGGGCACTGGTGTTGGCGCTGGAGGCAAGCTGGGCTCTCCTGGTGCTGCAAGTCCGCTACAGGAGGCAAATCTGCCATGAAGCAGCTTTGCCGTGCTGGTCAGGCGAATCCTTTCCTGGGGTGGGAGCGTTTTAGTTCAGTACTGCAAAGATGGCATCTGCAGTGTTGCAAATACTTTTCACAAACTTCGGACGGTAATTCCAGCGAGCCCAGCCCAGCACCGATCCGTATCAAGAATAAATTCCTGACATATACCAAGTATGACAATGCCTTTCCTGACCCCTTGCAGACACCCTGAAGCGTGAGGTCAGGCAGGGTTTATGACACCAGCACCCAACCCTGCTCTCACCCTGCCCATCGTGTTGGTGTAGCCATCCCAGGAGACCCCCATCCACGGCGTGGGAATCGTGCTGTGACTGCGCACAAACGCACACACGAATTGTATTTGGGCCTCCGCTTCCCCGAGCAGCAATTTCTACCCACTGCTGTGAATCTGATGGCACTGAGCAGCTCTGAATCGGTTTGTCCCCAGGACGCCTGCTTGGCTAGTCAAGGTCTCCGTCTGAAAGGCGAGCCAGCCTTCCCAGGTCATTCTCAGCCATTTTCCAGCTGCAGAGAAGAAACAGGCAGGAAATTAGTCAGCAGTGTGTTGGGAATAGATTTTGTGGGAGAGAAAGGGAGAGCGAAGCAATCCATTCCCCGCGCAGCTGAGGTTGTTGCGGGAGATGTTTGCTGGGCTCAGCCCAAGCAGAGGCTGCCTTCTCAGCACAGAGCACTCGACAGATAGTAAAAGAAGAGTCAAATCCATCTGATTTTTTAATGTCTGGGTCTTGATCCCACAGCACTGTCTGCACTGTCTGGGAGAAGCCACCCGTGCTAAGTGATCTTCATTTGCATGTTGTGACAGTGATTCATTCTCCATAAAAACCATCTCTGCCTCCTCTCTCTGCTGCCTCAGCCGGGCCCCGGTTCCTCTGCCAAAGCCTTTCCCCGTGAAGAGCGAGGCATCACCGTCTGCGGCATCTCTGCTGAAGATTTAGATCCCCAGCTTTCCTCCCGAGTTGGTAAATCTCCTGCTCTCGCTGCCCACAATCTCCCTGCTGCTTGCTCCAGCCCGGCGCTGGAGCAGGCGGTGTCTGCAGCCCTGCGCCTTCAATCAGGTTGTTTTGAACGGATTTGCTGTTTAAAGCCTCAGAAGTTCAGAGGGGCTTTTTTCACATTGAGCCTCTCCCTGTGCACACACTGAATTGTTTCTGGCCAACTGAAAACCCTCTGCAACATAAAATAATTTTCTCTTAGAGAAGCTTTTGCAGCAGAAAGTGTGGCTCATCAGTAAAATCAAGCCAATGGGACTGTAGCTATTGATTTTTTCCTACTTTAGCCACCATACGGCTGCCTAGAAAACGTTGCTGTAGCAAATGATAGTCACTTTGGGGCAGCCTTGTAATTGCAGGAGCTCAGCAGCCAGCTTACCTGCCTGCAACCTCATTGTCCTACCAGCAAATTTTTCAAAAAATTGAAAGAAACTCTTTCAATTCTGCGTACAGACAGCACAAAAGCCCTGCCTGCCTGGCACACCAGCAAGTCCCGGCGTTTCGAGCAGGGACCGCTGGAAGGAAGGCAGGGAACAGCCATGTCCCACAACGCCAGCTCCCTCCTGGAGAATTCCTCCCAGCAAAGCCAAGAGCTCTCCCCAGTCCCAGCGCCTGGCGCCGGATGCCCAACGAGCGCAGCACCTGACGAAGCCGCGCGGAACTCCTGGGGAGAGAGGCTTTTGGAGGGCTGGTTTGGAGCAGGATGGTGCTGCCAAGCCGGAGCTGGGCTGCGGTGACCTCCTTCGGAACCCCCCCGGTAAACAGATGGGAGCAAAATTCTGTTGGCAGCATAGAACGGTTTAAAGATACTGCATTCAAATTTTACCTCCAGCCCAAAGAGATGACTACAGCAAGTGACAGAGCTGCCAGGTTTTGAAGCTGATGCAGGGTAAGTGACAACAGAGTAAAGCCCAGAAAACCTGTATCCCAGGAATTGGGTTTCTTGGGATCACTCCCACCCAGTGCTGGGCTGTCTCGCAGCATCCAGGACCCTCCTGTGCCTCCTCTCATCACACGATGGCCACCTCGCCCGGATCGGGCCCCTTCCAGCATCTGCAGAGGCTCAGTGTCTGGTAGCTAATTAGCTCTCCAGCAAGCCAGCATTAGGAGGCCCAATCACCATTATTGCATTTATAAACAGGAAACAGCTGTCCCCTGCTTTGCATACAGAGATAATATTAAAATGCAGCAACCCCTCCCTGCAAGGTGGCCGGCCGGGGTGGGGGGGGTTCTGCCATGTCACCTGGGGGTCGTGGGGCTGGGTTAGGTCATGCCTGCCCGTCTCGGTGTGGCTGCGGTGGGATGCACACCAGCTGCACGGGGGGACACGGAGCCACCCCTGAACCCTCCCCAGCGCTGTACCCTCAAAGGAGCATTACAGAGCAGAGGACATCTTCAAGGTGGCTGTTTCTGGCCCTTAAGACCATCTGCACGTTGCGGTGCTGGGACAGAGAGACCCTTTGGGTAAGAATTGTCCAGGGTGGGGGCACTGGCTCCCCGAGGAAGACAGACAATGAATTTTGCAGCTGGGTCAGGGGAGAAGTGACTGACCCTGCACCAAAGCTGTCCAGGAGTTAACTCCGACGGACCCCGCGCAGCCCAGAGAGCAGCGGCAGAGGCACGGCAGGAGCTGCAGCGAGCCATCCATCACTGTCGCCAGCAATTTGTCCTACGTCTTGGAGCTGTCACAGACCTCATCGGCTCCCGCAGCTCACCAGCCCACGTGCTGCTGGTGCCTGCCAAGCAGAAAGGACATCAGGAATGAACCTGCCATCGCTTTCCAGGGCACATTACGGATGCCCCAGAAGGGTAAAGAGCCAGATTTTCGTTGCACACCTTGGCATCGTGGCCGATTTTGCCTTAGTTTGGGATCTGCTGCCCACAGGGATGGAAATCTCTCCTGCGGCGCTTTGCCCTGCGCTGAGCCCGCTGCAGGGGGGTTGGAGCCAGCTGGATGCCCGGTGCTGTGAGCACCCTTGGAGCTGCCTGGATGGCAACCTTGCAACCAGGTGCCAGCTTGAGAAGGCTCTGGCTGCTCAGACATCCTCCCCTGGAAAGCCACCACCTCCCAGATGGCAGGGAAGGCGAGACATGCAGAGGAGGCGGCTGGAAGGTGGCATTTTGCCTCCTAAAAGGAAGGGAATTTATTGTTGTTCACACTGCAGCTTGGCTGGAAGCTTCACCAGCCTCCTCAGTGCCTAATTTCCCATACCCCGTGCTTACAGCAGAGAGAAATTGGCTTCATCATACAGTTTGTGCCCACCAGCAGGGCCCGGAGCCTCTCGCAGGCTGTGGGACCAACTCAGAGGAGCTCCCAGCATGGGCGATGCCCTCGAAATCCTGCCCTGCCAGCCCTGGCTCAGCTCAGCGGTGGGCACGGAGGCTGCCATGCTGCCATGCTGGAGAGGAATCCACTGGAGAAAGGAGAGAAACGGGGCGTGAACGGAGGGGAAGAAGGGCTGGGAGCCCATCAGCCCCTGCAGGTGCTGGCATTGGGTCTGGGGTGGTGGACCATGCCGGGCACTGGTTGCTCCTTCATCATTGGCATCGCAGGGGCTGCTCAGCCTTAGCTGAAAGGCTTCGGCATCAGCGTCCAGCCTGAGAAAGTTCGTTTTTACATCCCACTTGATGTATTCACCCAGCTTCACAAAGGAACCTTTTTGGGAAAAAAATTTTTTAATTTTATACATATAGAGAATATCATACAGGACAAATTTTTCTGGTTCTTTCCCGTTTATTACCCTGAGGAAGACTAAAGCTTGTGGTTTCCTCAGCCTACATTCACAAGCCAGGATCTCTTTTCCTCCCCCCGCCCCTAACCTAGTTACATTCCCATAAACGTAGTCTGGCCTCGAGGTAGTAGAGCTGTAGCAAGTGGCAACACAGCTGCAAGCTCCCAGCTGGGCTGCGGGGCTGCCAGCAGCGTGCGGACCCTCAAGGAGCCGCGGCCGGGCTGGGCTTCGGGGTGAGCCTGGGTCAGGGAGGGCAGCAGGGATGCCGGGATTCAATCCCACCTGCGATGGGAAACGCCAGAGAGGGGTGGGATATTTTGTTTTAACGCCTACAAAGAAAAAAGTGGAATGCAGAAAATAATTTGCAGGCTCAAGAAATTAGGGGCGGGGAAGGGAAAGACTTGCGAGCGGCTGGGGGTGGTGGGGATTGCTGGGGGCTGGCTGCGGCAGAGCCCTGCGGGCGAGCTTCTGCAGACCTGAATTAAATGAGGGCTCTTTATAGAGGAATCAACAACTCTCTTCCCAGTCACTCACAGTTTATTCATGCATCGCGTTATTTTTGAAATCCCTCCGCTTTTCCCCCCTCAGAAGTTGCTCTCTTTTAAATCTCATTTATCACCTAAACTCCGGATCCAGGCTGGTGTTTCACTCCTTGTAGCGAGGCCGTCTGACCTCTGCTGTCCACGTCTTCAGAGGCTTTGGTATCACACTGAGCTTCTTCCATCACCGTTAGCATATCCAGTAATTTATACAGTGATTTTAATTGAATACTCAGACCTCGGGGTCACATATGGAAATCAAACAATACCAGGAGCGGCCTCAGCTACCGAAACGCCCGGGAGCGGGCGCAGACACGCGCAGGGCTGCGGGCGAGCAGGGCGTCGCGCTCCACCCCGGGAGGATGCTGAGGGCTTCAAGCAGGAGAACGGTGCCCGGGGGGGCCGGGAGGGACCTCGCTGCCCACCCTGGGGCAGCTCCCGGACAGGCAGGGGAAAGAGGAGAGAGCGACCGTCTCCAGCTGTGCTGGGGAAACTGAGGCAAGGAAGCAACTTCAAGCAGCGTAACCCAGTGTCCGGTCGTGGCTGTTACATTTTTCTCTGAAGACCCCCGAGCGCTGGGTCTGATTTGTTTTTGTGGTTTGTTTAGCACCGTTCTGGGAAATGTGAAAATAATAGTAACTATTAAAGATAATAATATGCAATGATCTGATGACTCACGGGTTAATTCTCCCTCACAAACAGACAATTATTCCCAGAATGTAAAACATTTTAACAATATTAATAGTGAAAAAGAAATGGGGGCTCTTTTGTTGGGATTTTTTTTTTAAAGTTCCATTAATTCTTTGTTCAATTGATGCATATTCAAAATGGTCTAAGTGGGGCCCTCACTGTTTCAATTAGCATTAATGCACAATTATTTTTCTCCATATTTATGCTGCTCTTGCAGGGCACGGGTTTTGGTTTGTTGGGTTTTTTTTTTTTTACATTTGTATGTTAATACAGCATTTCAAATATCCTTCTCCCCAAACCGTTTGCATGGTGATAAAGTATAATAAGAGGGGGAGAGATTCATGGCTAAAACACCAGAGGAAGAAAAGGGCTGCCTGTCAAAGCAGGAGATAAATCCCAGCTTTTACCAGATCATGAGATATAATTGCATCGAACGCGGAGATTGCACAGAACAAATTCATTTTCCGACGCTGTTTACTGCCGGGAATTTGCAGCAAACAAGCCAGCCTCAGAAATGGCTCGGCCCTGCGGTGCGACAGCGTTCCCTCGCCACGCCGCGGCCGGAATAACTGCCCCGCGCCGCGGGGCAACACCGGCAGCTGGGACGCGGGATGGGGACCAACTGGTCCCAGAATGGCTCCTGGTGAGCTTGGGGCCTTGGGACGCCTCTGCACGCCCAAACGGGACCGGGGCAGAGCTCCTGCGCGGTTCTTGCGCCCGCAGGAGCCGCTCCGTTTCGAAGCGCTGGTGGTCCCTTCCCTCCCACGCAGCGGGGCGAGGGGCAGAGGCGGCAACGAGCTTTCCCCATCCCTTATCATGGCACAAACCTTGGTTGTTAAATACGTCTTTTTTTCTGTATTCTTTCTAAATATTTCTTTTTTTCTTTATTCTTTTTAAATACTTCTTTTTTCTTTATTCTTTCTAAATATTTCTTTTTTCTTTATTCTTTTTAAATACTTCTTTTTTCTTTATTCTTTCTAAATATTTCTTTTTTCTTTATTCTTTCTAAATATTTCTTTTTTCTTTATTCTTTCTAAATATTTCATTTTTCTTTATTCTTTTTAAATACTTTTTTTTATTCTTTTTAAATACTTTTTTTAATTCTTTTTAAATACTTTTTTCTTCATTCTTTTTAAATATTTCTTTTTTCTCTATTCTTTCTAAATACTTCTTTTTTCTGTATTCTTTTAAAATACTTCTTTTTTTCTTATTCTTTTTAAATACTTTTTTTCTGTATTCTTTTAAAATACTTCTTTTTTTCTTTATTCTTTTTAAATACTTCTTTTTTCTTTATTCTTTCTAAATATTTCTTTTTTCTTTATTCTTTTTAAATACTTCTTTTTTCTTTATTCTTTCTAAATATTTCTTTTTTTCTTTATTCTTTTTAAATATTTCTTTTTTTTATTCTTTTTAAATACTTTTTTTCTTCATTCTTTTTAAATACTTCTTTTTTTCTGTATTCTTTTAAAATACTTCTTTTTTTCTTTATTCTTTTTAGACACTACTTTCTTTTTCAAGTGCTTCTTTCTTTGCTAGCCTTTTGCAGCATCCCGACCCAACGGCACCGGGCTGTGGGGAGGACAGGCCCTGGGGTGCCTCGGCTCAGAGCCAGGCGCCCAGCCCTCGGAGCGCAGAGCGAGGGGCCAGTGCAGGATCCCACCCGCACCCCAGCACCGTTTGCCACGAAGCCGCCCGGGCTCGCGACGCTGACAAACATCCCCCCCTTCCCTTCCCATCAGCTGCTAAGGAAATCTTTTTCTTTCTGGAGAAAAGAGACAGAGCAGAGCTCTGGGGAGCGGCGCGGGCGACCGCTGTGGATCAATCTGCCCACAGCCCTTTGGCAGCGGCGCTGGCTGGGCAGGGAGGCAGCTGAGCCCAACTGATGCTCGTTAGCGATGCTTTAAAAGGAAAATAGTTTACAGCTTGGGGTGTGGGATTGGATTGCTGCTCTCTTCTCTAGATGGGGGAAAGCTTGTGCTAGCAGGGCTGCAGCCGAGGGATGAGCTGCTGCTGGTGCCTGAGGTCCGTGTGCCATCCTCCTTGGTGCGAAGGCTGGTGCAGGCAGCAGGTAATGCCCTGGGGTCTTGGGGAGAGGGGCTGGGGTCTGCTTCTCGCTGGCTGTGAATCGCTGCTCTCCTGTCTCTGCTCCAGAGGAGCAGGGGTTTGTTAACCAGTTGGTTTATTCCCCCATTTAGGGGCTGAACTTGCTGCAGAATTCCCTGAACTGAGCCAAAAAAGCAAGCCAGAAAAACCCTCCCTTTCCCACTCAGCTCCATAAATCACACATTGACTTGGGGCCCTGCGAGCCATGAGCTGGCGCCTGGGGAAGCCTGACCAGTAACAACCCCTGCGGCAGCGATACCTCTCCCTGCGGAGCTGGTTTACGGAGGCGTGGGCTGGGGAGGGGGACATCTGGGTGGCCCCGTTCCTTTGGGGGACCTCTCAGCAACCCTCTGGGCCACACCGGGGACGTCAGCTGGGACCTTACCTGCCTCACCAAGAGCATCACAAAATCTGCTCGAGGAGCTGATTCTCTCCATGTGCCTTAATTCCGTGTGAGTCACATCATGCCTCCAGTTTAGGGTGCAGTTTAATTGCTGCCTGGACACAGTGCTGTGCAGCCTGCTCTGGGTGACCCTGCTTCAGCAGGGGGTTGGGCTGGGTGACCCACAGAGGTCCCTGCCAACCCCGACCATTCTGTGATTCTGCTGTTCCAGGTCCCTCACAGCTAACACCTATTTGCACACCAAGGAGAGAATGCATCTCTGCCATGGGTACAAACCCAGCTTGTTATTAATGTCGTAATTAGCACCGCTAAAATGTTCCTGTTGGACTCCAGTTCGACTCGGCTGCTGCGTGGCTCCAGCTGAGTGAAGGAATTCAGCTGGGCAGCAGTTCACCAGGTCTCGAAGCTGGAAAAAAGGAAGGAAGGGAGGAAAAGCTGAGTGGCAGCATCTGCCTGTGGCTGAGGATCCTCCCGAGGAGCTGCAGCCAGGGCTAATGAAAGGGAAATAATTATAAAAATACACCTTTCTGGCAGCTCTTTAGGGCTGGTGAACAACGGGGTAAATGGAGCAGGTAATGATCCTTCCTCCCTGCCTGGGTGCCGAGTCTGGCTCCAGCTCTCTGCAGCCACTGGTTATGGCAAGAGGGGGTAAAGAGCAGAGCCAGGACCCCCAAAGGAAGGTGCCAGCACTCGGATTCACTGCAGGAATGCTGAGTCCTCCTCCTGCACCTGGCCTTGTGCCAAACCCTTGCCCAACCTCAGCGCGGGCTCCTGCAGCCGGCGAGGAGACGGAGGATTTAAGACCTAATTTCCCATTAAATACGTACAAGCTGAAAAGGGCCAAGGGGATTTCTCATGCCAAAGAACATCTGCAACAGTCAGATGAACAGTTAGGGACAAAGATATTTATAGATTCATTTATTTTGGCTCCTTTTAAGAGTTCCAGAGGTATCCTTTTGTCCACTATGGGCTGGTTTCTGCCAAAAACCAAAAGCCCAAGCAGGGCTGAGCCAGAAACCGGCTGTGCTGGAGAGCCCGGGCTGTCCCAGACCGCTCTCCTGGGGCTCAGGGAGCCGCATTCGGACTGTGGTGCATGAGCCAGCACTAAAAAAAACCTCAAGAGAGACCCCGCGGTGCAAATGCAGAAGTTTTCACCCCAACCTCCAAACCGCCACTCCAGCAACCAACTTTTGCCCTCTGATGGCTGAATTTCCCTTCCCAGGAGCCGGGTGATGGTGTTACTCCTTTGGGCAAACAGCGGAAGCTCTTGAGGTTTCAGACTCATCCTTAGCTCATTAAAGTCCCTGAAGCAGAAGAGATGTAAATTTTGGGGCCGTACAGTTTCAGGCTTGCAGGGAGGTGTGCATTAATGCTTCCCTTATTTCCTAACCTGCCATTATAAGCCCCATCATCTCAGCTTCATTTCCTTGCACCTTGTGTTATGACTGGGAGTAAAATACACCCTGGAGAGAGCGTGGGCAGCACTGGGGACACTGCACAAGGGCAAGGCACCAGCCCAGCTGCAGGCACAGGGGATACACAGCTTGGTTTGAAAGCAAACATGAAAATACAGCAATTTTAGGAAGCAGATGACAATCTTTAGTAAGTTTAAAATGCCGTTGTGAGTGTTCTTCTGGCTCTGAATTTTGCTGAACATCTCCCATCACTTGGGAAAGATCCCGACGACAAGGGCTCGTGCACCTACCACGCAGGCTCCTAATTTCATAGTTCAGTGTATTAGAAAATAGGAGGAGGTTTTGTGAAGGGAAGGAAATAGTTTAAAACACCTCACAGCTCTTTATGGCTGATCAGACCCGGGTCCTGAGTCGCAGCAGACGTGGGAGTGCGAAGTACGTGCAGAGATATACGCCACGGACGCATTTATTTTAGGATGTGCTCAGCATTAATGTGCACACATACGCTTGGGGGCTGAACAGAGTTGTAATATTTGTGGGGAAAGCTGTGTTTTCCTCACCAGGAGGCACAGAATCCACTCCCCGGGGCACTGTTAATTTGGGAAGGGGGTTACCGTCCCCGCAGCCCCCGTTCGCGGGTGCAGCTCCACACATCGCACGTGCGCACGCGTACCCTGCACCAGCCTTACGCCGCCTGACGCTGACGATGCTGAGCTCTTGCTGCTTGATGCCTTTTCAAACGAGCCTGCCCGTAGGTGCTAACCTCGGCGTTCACCGTCCCTGCCCGAAACCCTCGTTGGCTGTGACCGCTCCCGGGCAGCGCACAGCCCCCCGTTCGCTGAGCTCATCAACCATGGCATCAACCGACTGCCACGCTGCCCTGGGCATCAAGCACCTTCCGCTCGCAGGGTACCCTCTTTTGCTCTGTGTTTCCAACAGCACCTACAGAAACAGGATCCAAGACCCCGTGCTCCTCCTCGCCACGTAGTCACGCACCAATCCATGGTCACGTCTGTTGGTGCCTGTGGATCTACGCGCGGCACGCAGGGGTGTCCGGCGGAGCTGGGTGGAGGGACCTGTGGGCTTGTGCGAGTGCGCAGCTGAGAGAACTGCCTGCAGACGCCGGTGCACGTTCGCAAAGAGGGGCTCAAAAGACATGTGGATGTGGCGCTTGGGGACTTGGTTTAGCAGACACGGCGGTGTTGGGGTGATGGTTGGACTTGATGATCTCAGAGGTCTTTCCCAACCTTTATGATTCTCCCTCTCTGGAGATGTTCCAGCCCCGGCTGGACGCGGTGCTGTGCAGCCTGCTCTGGGTGACCCTGCTTCGGCAGGGGGTTGGGCTGGGTGACCCACAGAGGGCCCTGCCAACCCCTA
>Ga0065711_1039424_pt1 | contig 17860 bp, 8 predicted proteins | sample Hoacrofraction12_FD_59098 | JGI IMG/M metagenome (GOLD analysis project Ga0065711, IMG submission 59098) | Hoatzin crop microbial communities from Cojedes, Venezuela - Epithelial fraction 12 v2 (version 2) | ecosystem: Host-associated > Birds > Digestive system > Esophagus > Crop | place...
TCAAACACCCTGTTATCTGTTGGAGGGACAACACAGGAGGGTGTAAGCAATCCAGGAGGTTCCTGGAATGTGTTGATGATAACTTCCTTCTCCAAGTGATAGTGGAACCCACGAGGAGAGGTGCTATGCTGGACATTGTTCTCACCAACAAGGAGGGGCTTGTGGGGAATGTGAAGCTCAAGGGCAGCCTTGGCTGCAGTGACCATGAAATGGTGGAGTTCAAGATCCTCTGGGCACCAAGAAGGGTGCTCAGCAAGCTCACTACGCTGGACTTCAGGAGAGCAGACTTTGCCTCTTTAGGGATCAGATTGGTAGAGTACCATGGGATAAAGCCCTGGAGGGAAGAGAGGCCCAAGAAAGGTGGTTAATATTCAAGGATCACCTCCTCCAAGCTCAGGAGTAATGCATTCCAACAAACAGGAAGTCAGCCAAAAACACCAGGGGGCCTGCATGGGTGAACAAGGAGCTCCTGGATAAAGTCAAGCCAAAAAGGAGTCCTACAGAGGGTGGAGGCAAAGACAGTTAGCCTGGGAGGAATAGAGAGATTGTGTAAAAAGCCAGGGATCAAGTTAGGAAAGCTAAAGTCCTGATAGAATTAAATCTGGCTAGCGACATCAAGGGCAACAGCAAAAGCTTTTATAAGTACGTCAGTGAAAAAAAGGAAGTCTAGGGAAAATGTGGGCTCTCTCTGGAAGGAAACAGGAGACCTGGTGACCTGGAATATGGAGAAGTTTGAGGTACTCAATGACTTTTTTGCCTCAGGTTTCAATGGCAAGTGTTCCAGCCACACCACCCATGTTGCAGGGACTGGGAGAGTGAAGAACTGCCCACTGTAGGAGACAGTCAGGTTTGAGACCATCTAAGGAACCTGGAAGTGCTCAGGTCCATGGGACCTGATGAGATGCATCCATGGCTCCTGAGGGAACTGGCAGACTAAGACGCTAAGCCATCTTATCTATCTTATCTGAGAAAAAGCAGCACTCCTGTGAAGTTTCCACTGACTGGAAAAGGGGAAACATAACCCCCATTTTTAAAAAGGATAAAAAGGACGACCCAGGGAACAACAGGCCAGTCAGTCTTACCTTTCTGCCCGGCAAGATCATGGAGCAGATCCTCCTGGAAACTATGCTAAGGCACATGGAAAATAAGGAGGTGATTGATGACGGTCAACATGGCTTCACTAAGGGTAAATCGTTCATGAAATATTTGATGGCCTTCTGCAACGGGGTTACTGCATTGGTGGATAAGGGAAGAGCAACTGACTTCGTCTACCTGGACCTGTGCAGAGCATTTGACACTGTACTGCATGACATCCTTGTCTCTAAATTGGAGAGACATAGAGTTAGTGGGCGGACCACTCGGTGGATAATGAATTGGCTGAATGGTCACACTCAAAGGTTTGCAGTCAACACCTTCATCTCAAAGTGGAGACCAGGCCAGAGTGGACGGGGTTTTGAGCAACTTGGTCTAGTGGAAGGTGTCCCTGCAGGGGAGGCTGCAGCTAGATGATCTATAAGGTCCCTTCCAACCCAAATGACTCTATGATTCCATGATTATATGTTTGAGTCCCTCATGTCTTAATTTGAAGATGAAACACATCCTTGAACTCAGAGAATTAGAATCCCACAGTAAATTTCATAGTTCCTATACTAGTATCCTTTAGTAATGAAATTACACGAACTGCCACCTCACACACGTCTGTTTTTTTCACAAGTGAATGATAGACATGACTTTTGTTTGAATTAAAATTAAAAGAAAATTTTGAAATACCAAAAGTTGTCTTGAAATAGACTTCATTCTCTGCTCTGTTCTAGCTAGAAGGAGGATTCAGGCACAGCAAGCACAGAAGGTGACTTTGCGCAAAGGAGAATAAAAACAAGGTCTTTGAGGCCAGCATTGGGCTGCTGCTATGATTTATGCTAGTGCTGAAAGTTTTTAAACAACGAAGCTGCCAATTTTGTCTGCAAGCATCTATTTAATACTCTCACTCCCAGAAAACTTGTTATTTACTCTGAATTGCAGGTGAAGAATTTGGATGTGGAAACTGGGCAAAAAATATGTGAAAATTTTGTTATTTGTGTTCCTTAACAAGCTCTCGACTCAAGTAACTCTTTCAGTCATTCCAGAAGTGGTATGTTGTCAAGACTTCTGGAGACAGAAGTTATTCCTTTGAATTTTTTCACAATGCTATGTTACAGTGATTTTCTTCACATTTGCTCAGAAAGTTAAACTGTACAATCATACCATAGTGAATCAGAGTATTTGATTTTCTGCAGCCAAAAGTAGGGAAATCAATACCAAACCTGAAATTCTATGAAGAACCTTAGATTTATTTTTCACTAACTCAAAGATTTAAAATCTAATTAATTATATCTCTGTTTATCCTTTAACTGTTTCTTAAAGGACAACATTGTGTGAAAAAGGACCTGGTTTTGTTGGACAGCTACAATTTTTTAAATTTCTTTCAGGTTTCGGGTGATATTAATTGGAAGCTTTGATATGTATTTTTGTTTCCTATTTCTGTTTCAAACTTTGGCTTTGTTAGGGAAGTGTAGAATAAGAATATTCACAAACATAGAAATATTTCACTAATGTTTGCCAGTTTGGTGACGATCACAGGAGGGAGAACTCTGGACTTTGGTGATTTTTATATCTTTTGGTGTTTTGTTTTTTTTTTGCTTTTATTGAAGCTGCCTCACAGGGGGGGGAAAAAAAAAAAGAAAAAAAGATGTGAAAATTATTAACACCAGGCCTGATTTCGGTCTAATTTTGAAAAATATTTACCCAAAATAAAACATCTTCAGCAATGTGACTGAGAACAGAGTATTCTACTCTGTCTGAAGGTAGGTCAGAGCATACGGATTTCCATTTGTGATGTTTCATTACTGTGGTATGAGCTAAACATAAATTCCTTTGTAATACGCATGCTGCTGATCTTTGCAGAGTTACGACTGAGGGTAAATATGAAAATAAACTCCCCACTCAGGTTTACCATTTATAGATGCAACAGCCTTCAGAACAACAGCAGAACAGCAATCAGTTAAGTTTATATTTGAGGTAAATGACTGTATATAGATTGTAGATAGTTTCAATTAGCTGTTAAAATGCAATGTACATCTTTATGTGTCTCCAAATTTCACATCTGTATATGGTAGACAGAAAAGCAGAGCCTGAAAATCACGCTTACTTGCTACTTTTGTTTTGGAATGACAGAATTGCTTAGCCATGTTTGTCAGCTGATTTCTAACTGGGTGATTTGGGTCTGTCGTTTTATTTCCGAACCAGCTACTTAGCCATTTTCACCTCTATGCATCTCAGTCTGTTACTTTCAAGAGTTTGTGCTTTCCTTAATTTTCTTTCTTGATGGGGATTTCTACACATCTTCACCATCCCTGTTCTTGAGACAAGCCACCGTAGTCATCACTGGCAATAGATCTTCTATTCTGTCTTTGTTTTCTGTCTAGACAGGTTCTTACTTGCACAGTACTTCAGCTTTTTCATGGTCTCAAGGATGCCTAAAAGCTGAATATGCTACACGGGATTCTATACTCTTCAAGAATTTAGTGTTATACTTTCACAACTTGAAAAAACATGGCCATTTCCTCTCTGAAGGATACATATTTTCACCTTCCAAACTGGAAGTCTCTCTGTGCATCATTTAGCAGTACAGAAAGTGTGACATAAGAACAGAATACCCTGATACTGTTTAATATAATATCCTGTTGCCAGAGCAACTGGTGCTGCATGAGAAAGGGATAAACCTCCTATAATGAACATAAACGTGTCATTCGATATTGTTAAACAAATATCTGCTAGATCTCAGATGGTGATCCACTTGCTATTATAAAGCTTAAAACTGATAACCCAAACTATTTTAGTTATAGCAATAGACATTGCCACGCATGAACTCAGAGCTGCCTCAGCTTCTCTTATAAAGAAAACTTATTTACTGTCACAAAAAGTCAACTGCCTTGGCCAAGAACACATCAGTGGTACCACTGGCCGCTCCTGATACAGTACTAGCCTGTCCTTAACAATTTCCAAAGCTACATGTTCTATAGCCTCCATAGGCTGGTGCTTAATAATTTTCACAGCTGAAAAGTTTTTCTTAATACTTAATCTGAATTCTTATTCCTATATCTAAATCTCTTTGTTTCATTCTTTAGGGAGATATAAAACATTCTATTTCTTCTTTACAGAAGGCTTATACTTGTCTGAAGGGCATTACAAATAGCCCTCACTCTCTTTGTTGCCTTTTATATAAACCAAACTCTTAACCTTTTCCCATATATTATGTTTTCTTGATTTCTGACCAGTGTCACTGCTTTCCCACAGAATCTATCCAAATGTCTGACAACATTCTTGCAAAGCTGTTTATTCCCCATCTGATATCTCTTCAGCTGATTATGCCTATTAAAAGGAAAAACCTTCCACATGTCTTTACTGAATGGTGCTTTTTTTTCTTTTTTTTTTTTTTAATCAGTTTGTCAGGATCATTTACATATGAGTCCTGTCTCCAGTGTGCTTGAATGCATACATGCTGATCTTCAGATAGTGAATTTTCCCCCAGAAATCTCCTTGGATGACTTAACCTCTATCAGTTATCAAAGTAATGAAGCTGGGCTAGGAGAACATGGCACTGGCTGCCCTCGTAAAGCAAGATTCACAAGCTTCTTAACAGCTGTTTCAGACTGGTGGAACAGTCTCAATAACAGTGGTGGAACATAGCATTAAACATTACCTCTCTTAAAAACTGCACATTTTTTCCGTTTTGGATTTGGTGAATGCTATTGCAAGTTTTTCGACAGAGTGTGATCTTTTCTGTACAATCTGAGTATTGTGTGGGAACAATTTTAATTTTGTTGAATATCTTTTTTACCAAAAGAAGAAATTGAATGAAATTCAAATTAGCTTCAGAAGGAACAAAACACTTCATTTTCCTAATTAATCCAGTATGGTTGGGGCTTTGTATTTCTGTTTGGTTTTGGGTTTGTTTTTAATGGTACACTCATCTATGACTACAAATACTGGTTTAGTTAAATCACTTGTTCTGAACCAGGATATTTTAACAATCAAATAACAAAATGTGAATTAAAGTATCTGACATAGTCAGATGTATGTTTGTCTTCTAAAGAGTGACTCTCTTCACCTGTGTGGGTGTTCAGAAAATATATTGCAGATGCATTTCATTGGTCTTTTTATCCTTTATTGTTCTATGTAAACAGATTGTTCAGCTTGATTCATTTGGGAGATACTGAACTCCCGTAGTAAATAGTCTTAGGTATTCAGGCAAGGCAGAGTGTTACAATTTCAGACTTCAGAACCATGAACTATACAGTCACAAACAATCAAGTGCCTGCCAAAATAACACAAAGGTGATTTTTTGTCTTCAATGCCTCTTCATTAGATTGTTCAATAAAAGCAATTTGGGCTGTCCATGGTAACCTTTATGCGGCATTACATGGTTTGCCGAGGAAGTGTGTCTGATCAATAGTTAGTTCTCAGGGATGAGAGCACCTGAACTGTTGGATTCTTCTGCTGGAACATGATTACAAGAATAGTAGATGTGGTAAGACTGTTCTCTGTGCTGTGGCAGAACAGTTTATTGCAAATTAATTGGTGATTTGTTTCTAAACCTGTCTTGATTCCTCTGAGTACAATGTTAACCAGAACAATTTCTAAATAAACAAATTTTAACCTATGTTTTTGGTGTTTTTTAAATATTTTAACTATTTTTAACTATTGGTACTTATGTCACCATGTCACCACTTTGAGAGAATTATTGGCTGTGAGAAAAACAGATGAAAGATGCAGGTGCGCATTCACAAATATTTCTTTACTCTCACATGCAGATCTGTCAAGTTTCAAGATTTTGTATTGTAGAAATATTGTTTGTAGTAACTTGGTTCATTTTAATCTACCGGTTCTGATGAGGTAAGGACTTAGAATACTGGAATATTCGTAATATAAAGCCTATTTTGAACACAACTCTTAACCTCATAGAGGTTTTATAGAAGATATCTCACTTTCCCCAAAATCACCCAGTATTTTCATATAATGAGTTTACTAACAGAGTAAACATAAACCCAGTCTCTACATAGCTCATTGAAGAACAAATCCGTAATCACTTAAAGCCATGTTCACTCTCCTTTTGTAAGCTGCTTGGCTTTATTCACTGGAACAATTTAGAGCTAAACCAAAGATTTCATTTTATAAAATAGGAAATTTTTTAAAGTTAAAACAAAAGTAAAAAATTGTTGTAAGTAGTATTCATATAGTAATCTCTCCAACTGCACTATTTGGAAACTTCTGGATTTCCTCACCTGCGAGGACGTGTCAAAGTATCTATGCATTTGCCATTACTCTACTGAATACTTTATGTTTTCACTTTCTGGGCTAAGAAGAATATGTTCTTCTTTGTTTCAAACGAGGAATTTTTTTGAAAGGGGAAGCACAGTCCTCCTGTATAAAGCCTTCCTATTTGCTTCCAATAATAGTGATACTTGAGCTACGGTTTCATCTAACCATGCATTAGAAATCTACTCATTACATATCATCTAATTAGTCTATAGCTATGTTCTTATGATGTTCTGCAATAAAATAACTCCCTGATCGGATGTGGTTAACTAATTCTAAAAGAAAAAGCACAAGAGCAGACAATAAATGGTTGGCATTTGATGGATTCAGATGTGGAATTGTTATAAAATATATAAATTTTGAATTAAATAAATTTTATTCTATCTTGCAAAACTTTGAGAAAGTTTTGTTTAATGTGGTATAAATTTTTCATTTACATCTGGCTATAGGAAGAAATCTTTGGGAACATCTTTGTGAAGAAATTCCTTTGGAGAAAGAAAAAGAAGGCAGATCTTTTCATTAAAAATAAACAAAACCAAATCCAACCAAACAAAAATCCAACAAGAAATCCACAACCACTACCAAAAAAGCTCCAACATAAAGAAAGAAAGAATTAAACTGAAAAATAAACTTTTTGTGTAATTATGCTGTAAGATTTATGGTGGCATTACTAGGAGGATGAAGAGGGAAAAGAGCAGCAAATAAAAGAACTATCAAATAAATACCTGGAAAAGAATTTTCAAATAAATACTTGATCATTTCAGAGGCAACAAAGATTACTACTATCATGGCTAAACAGCAAAGATTTGACCTTGTAAACTTCAAAAATCCTAATTTACTAGAAGTCTATGTTTTTCTGTATTGTATTACTCCTTTGGACAAAATTTCGATGATAATAGAAAAGAATGCACAGGACCAAAAGAAAGCCAAACTTATGTTAATATTGTTTTCCAGGCTTTTTACTTCCTCCTTCATTTCAGCTTTAAAGGAAGAGCATATTTCAAAATGCATTTACCTGTAGCAGCAAAATGGGTAGCAGTGTCTATAGCATCCTTTCCACTCATGGATTCTGTTGTCCAAGTTGGTCAGAATCATTCATTAGAAGTATACCTGCAGATTTTATGTACAGAATTTTTCAAGCATTTAAGCAGTTTTAACCAACTTTCTACAAGCATTTAAGATAACCAGCATATTTTGGGAGTCGTCACTGAAGCAAAGCAGAATGTATGATCTTGTTTGATGATCAGGTAACAAGACAATTATTCTGATAAGACAGGAAGCCTAGGCTCTGAGTTAAAGTTACTCAGCCTTCATCTTCCAGATTTCTCATAAATTTTTATCCTACTTCATCTTTTCAGCTTGATGTCAAATGCCAGATCAACTCATTTCTATATTTTGTTTTTCCTTTCAAACACGATTCAGATGAGAGCAAAATTCTGAGAGTAAGTAGAAAGTTTAAACTAATATTTACCAAAGTACTTCATAAAATATTCACCTGTGTTTTAAGGAAAGGAAATGGAGATTGGGTCTTACTGTGTCTGAATTTGCACATATATCTTAATTGATTATTACCTACATAAAATATTGAGATGAAATCTTGATTCTTCGCATTCAGGAAGGTGTTTGACTTTTCATTTCTCACTTTCCGATCTGGAAAAAAAGAAGGTAATGCTACCTACTCTTTTGTGTACTACTTTGAAATCTACTGGAGAAAATTATCATTCTAAACCCTGCGGAGTGTCTTACATTATATTACAATTACACAGTAAAAAGCGGAAGGTTGGCTAAAGTCTTTCCTTGCTGTTATTAAATATATGTATCTGTGCTAAACAACTTCCAGTATTTTAGCACAGCAGAGTGCCTTAGGGAACCTTGCTGCTGCACTTCATGTTACTGGTCATGTTACAGTAAAGATGCTACCAAATATACCCACATTCTCCAAAATCACTCATCTTTTCTTTTATATGTCTCAATCTTCAGTTAAGCTGTATGTGTAATATATAGTTGCTGCAAATGGTTTAAGTATTTTGAAATATTTCAGCTAATTAAATACATTGGTAACTACGTTATTTACATTATCACTAAGTGACCTCTTGCTTCCTTGGCTTTTCGGAACTTTACGTTTCCAAAGTTTTTAGCTGTCTTAGAATCTATAAGACATTTGTAATGGAAAAGACCCTTGAGGGGAGAAGAACAGAATCTCAACCCTCTCAAAACTCAGCGGTATTAAATTTCACTGCCGTCTTTTGAAGAAGTGCTTATTTCCAGACATAAATATTTCATATATGCTGATGGTGATGTACTCATTTTTCAATGAATCACAAAACATAGAATTCCTTGTATGGGCAGTTGCTTTGGTTTTAGTAATTGTTAGAAAATATGTCTTGATTTGTTTGCTGGTCTTTAAAGGGAGTTTGAAATTTTTGATTCGACCATGTACAGCAGATATTGCCAAAAGGCTTCCAAGGGCTCTGAATTTACTGTAGCCGCAGAAAGGATAGAGTTTATTTCTCCTCTACAGACTCTTGGTGATGACTCAAGCACATTAATGGAAGATGGCCAAAATAATGTCTCTTTTCTGTCCATCCCCTCATTCCCATACACAACTGTGTTGCAATGAAAAAGGGAAGGAGAGAAGGAGGAAGAGGAGGAACAGGAGGGAAGTCACTGCGGTCTGCCTTCATGCCTCTGAACTCAAAAGCAAACAGATTTTGAGACATCAGTATGTGTATAGAGTTGTATTTCCACACTGTGGTCGTATAAAGAGCATTTCAAAGACTGTCTCAATACATATGAAAGTGTTACAAAGTGCTAATTTGCACAGCTAGCAATATGTCCTCCATACCAGGCAATGCTAATAGGGAAGGATGCACTTTTATTACTGTCTGATTCTTCATGTCCAGAGGCTTAAGAACCAAATTCCCCTGGTGCAGGAATTATGTATCCTTCACAGATACATAATTAGAATATTCCCACATGTCTTCACAAAATTATGTCTTTATCCAAAATACTGTATTTAAATATCTGTTAACAGAGGCCACAACAGTGGGGATGGACAGAACTCATTTAGATCATTTAAAGCTGAAATTTGGATGACAGTTTTCTAAGCCACATGCAATTTATTTTGCATCTGTTAACGGTATATACATATAATTTAAATAAATTGATTTCCACTGAGAGGAGACACCTAACAGTGCTGGTGATGGAAATCCCCACAGTTAGGAAGAGATACATCCTACACTGTTGGCTTTCTTTGCTGTATTTCTGTGAACGTAACTCAGCAATTTCTGAGCTTTGAAGATATTCTGATGATTATATTAGTCTGCTCACATCCTCATCAATGAAAAAAGAGTGTGAGAATATCTATCGAATGTTTGACTGAACTCAGCAACTGGTTCCACATGAGGTTCAGAATTAATTATTTTGAGAAGAATGCTCATGTCTTCCTACAGTCATCATAAATATCAGACTTTCCTGTTACAGCCTGTCATTAGTCACTCACTGAAGTGTGTCTGTATCACAAAATGCTTATGTTGGGCCAGAGATAAAGCTGAAGGCCATTGTAGCGAAACATAGAAAGATACCAGTTTTCGAGTAATATCTTCCATCATAAGTAAAAAAAGCAAATGATAGCATAAGAAGAAAATAAACCAGGTGTTTTATGTTACAGATGTGGAACTGAGGCAAAAAAAAGGCAGCTAAGGACTGACCCCACAATTACTTGACTCTTGCTACGATGCTCTGTCAGAAAACCACTATAATGTCAGCTATGTCGTCTAGCCGAATATACAGACTGAAAAGACAGCCAAACGTGAAGCTTCCCTCATAATAAATGTAAAGAAATGAACAAAAGTAGTTAGTGCAGTGGACTTAGACTGAATTTGGATATCTGAATATTTGAATCTGCTTTCAGATGTGAAACAAATCCCAAACAAAAGAAGATGCACAGAACTGTATATGAAATTAACAGTATCTTCCCCCCTCTATTTAAAAGAAAAGGTAGAATGTCATGGCTGGAAGAGGTTAATTCAGACTGGATTTTAGTCAAGTGTCTAAAATGAAATTATATCAGATTGTAGTTTGGATATGGAACTATTTATAAAACATCAGTGTAGTCTTTAGTATTGCTTATTTCCCTTGATGTTTTATGGTCTGATGTAAATTTTGTAAAGATTTCTTGGGAAAATATATTTATACTGGAGTAACCGTTACTTGTATCCTTGATTATTCATGCTTATTACTTTCAAAGTTAACATCATGAAACTGGAAGATGGGATTACTCTTACAATATCCTTTCATTTGCAATACAGAGTTTCAAGAGGATCCTTTAATTATTTTCTTGGATTAGAACACCTTTTTTGTTTGGATGCATCGTTTGTACTTCTACAGCAGCTCTTTTATTGGCCTCATTTACTCATCTGCATTGGAGTTTTGGCCTTGCCTGGAAAAAAAACATATATTATTCTTGATCTTTTGTATACATACTTAACATACAGCAGACAATCTGTGAGAGAAATAAAGAATCAGTCATGACAAAAGATAAATTTCAATAAATTCCAGAAAAATTCATGCTAGCTGTTATTCTTAAAAGGCTCCAATATGCATACAATGCCCAAGCAAGGTGAGGAGCTTGTCACTACAGAGGGTGACATGCTCTGATTTCTGTATGTCACTTTGTGTTCTGAGGATGAAATGAAATGTGCCATTACACGGTATTCTAAGCAAAGTTATTATAAATCTGGTAATTTTACATCAATTATGGAAGCAAAAAAGGTTTATTCTACTGGGGAAGACACTGTGGAAGAAGCACTTTCATATTTCACAGATTCACACTTCTTCAGTTTTTTTCAGTTTTTTGGAGGAAGCTGTCATCAGCATTGATGAAACATCGGCAAGGTACGGCTCTGCCCACAAGAAGGCAGTGGCATTGAGCAACCTTCTGAATATTAAATAGCATCTCCTGAAATCAGAACTTTGAGGCATTTCTCCTAAATTTTTGAAGCCTGTTTAGAACCAAATAAAATTAAATGCATTAGTCCTACAAGTAAATGTGATTGCAGTATAGCATTTGACACTTTTTTGCGCTCTTTTTTTTGCAATAAAAGAGCCTGCATCCATAGTTAAAAAAAACTCTATTAGTGTCAGCCAGGATATGTTCCCCAGCAGAACTCTGTGTGACTCTGGTTTCCATAGAGAGGAAACCTCACATACCTGGACTTTGTAAAAAAATGCTAGCATTGTTTTCTGCACCAAAAAATGGAGGTGTATTGATTCTGCTTGGATTGTAGTTGCAACCATTGGATGCAACCATTCAAAATGGATTCCGCCGTTGTGCAGTGTCATATGGACTTTGCATAGCCAATCACATAAACAAAGCTGACAGCCTCAATCAGCCCAATTTGATTGGAAAGTCAGACTTATTCCAGCCTGAAAAATGCTTAGGGCACTTCATATTACAGGTACCGAAATCATACTAACAGAGGTTAGGCGATGAACGAGATTTACTTCAGAAGTTGATAAAAGCAGGAGAACTCTTCTTGACAAATAAACTTCTTTTTCTACTGATCTTACTTTTTTTTCATTTTTTCCAATTTTTTTTCCAGATTAAGTTTTATCTTGGAAGTTCACTTGCCTTTTAATACTTATGTTTTTCTAAGACACTGACACTAAATAAATTCTGTAACCATTTTGCTATGGCTGCAGATTCATTTTGAAAAGCGAATAAATAATCAAACATATTTATTTTAGACATGTCAACAGAAAACAAAACTTTTTTCTCATGAAACTATTTTCAACAACTACAGACAGTATATTTATTCCTTACTTAAATAGGGGAAATTATGAGCTGTTTAAAGTTTATAAAAGCTTCTGAAAAAATTAATATTGAAATTTTTGTCCCGTGGAAATAATTGATAAAATTCTACTGTAATATTTGGTAATCCAGCCAGTGGGCTTTGATTCAAAGCACCAGTGAGCAACAGATAGTGGGTGGATAAGTCTCAATGAACAGCTTTCCAATGTATGGATGCAGCAAAACCAGGAAATAGTTAGGAGTGATGTGCAAAATTTAAAACGTAATATTTTTATGTTTCAGTACATGTATAGGATTCTGCACTGCTGCAATTTTATTTTTGCTCTCGTTTGGTTTTATTTTCCTTCCGTCTATTTGTAAACCATGTCCATTATGACAAGTTACAGAACATCCACTAGATTTTGACTTTGGTTTCTACAGGTCTGGGATGGGAATAAACTAGTAGGTGGAGTAGAAAGGTTCTGTGTTCTATTACTAAATGCTTAAGCATGTAAAACATCCATTTTTCATGTATAATTTAGTTAATTTCATAATATTTCTGCTATTGACAGAATTTTCAGTCAAACTAAACATTTAAATCAAAGGCAGTGTGGGACTGGCTGATGTCACTGCCAAGCCACTCACTATGATATCTGAAAGGTCATGGCAGTCAGGCAAAGTCCCTGGTGACTGGAAGAAGGGAAACACTGTGTCCATTTTTAAAAAGAGTAAGAAGGAGGACCCTGGGATCTACCGACCTGTCAGCCTCACCTCCATGCCTGGGAAGATCATGGAACAGATCCTCCTAGGAGCTATGCTAAGGCACACGGAGCACAGGGAGGTGTTTCGAGACAGCCAGCAAGGTTTTGCCAAGGGCAAGTCCTGCCTGACTAAACTAGTGGCTTTCTATGATGGTGTGACTAGATCAGTGGACAAGGGAAGAGCTATGGATGTGTTCTATCTGGACTTCTATAAGGCCTTTGACACAGTACCTCATAAGAACCTTCTCTCTAAATTGGAGAAATACGGATTTGATGAGTGGACTGTTTGGTGGCTAAGAAATTGGTTCGAAGGTCACAGCCAGAGGTTAGTGATCAACAGCTTGATGTCCAAATGGATGCTGGTGACATGTGGTGTCCCTCAGGGGTCCATACTGGGACCGGTGCTGTTGGACATTTTCATCAATGACTTAGGGAGATCTAGTTCACCCTCAGAAGGTTTGCAGATGAGACAAAGCTGAGTGGTGCAGTTCACACACCCGAAGGACAGGATGTCATCCAGAGGGACCTGGACAAGCTTGTGAAATGGGCCTGTGTGAACCTCGTGAGGTTCAACAACGCGACGTGCAAGGTCCTGTATCTGGGTTGGGGCAACCCCCACCATCAATACAGGCTGGGGGATGAACGGATTGAGAGCAGCCCTGCCAAAAAGGACTGTGGGATACTGGTGGATGAAAAGCTGTGCATGAGCCACCAATGTATGCTTGCAGCCCAGAAGGCCAACCATATCCTGGGCTGCATCAAGAGAATCTCGGCCAGCAGGTCAAGGGAGGTGATTCTGCCCCTCTACTCTGCTCTGGTGAGACCCCACCTGGAGTACTGCGTTCAGCTCTGGAGCCTCCAGAACAAAGAGGACATGGATCTGTTGGAGCAGATCCAGAGGAGGTCCACAAAGATGATCCAAGGACTGGAGCACCTCTCCTGTGAGGAAAGGCTAAGAGAGTTGGGGCTGTTCGGCCTGGAGAATAGAAGGTTCTGGGGAGTCCTTAGAGCAGCCTTTCAGTACCTGGAGGGGGCCTGTAGGAAAGATGGGGAAAATATGTTCAGCAGGGCTTGTTGTGATGGGACAAAGAGCAATGGCTTTAAACTAATAGAGGGTAGATTTAGACTAGATATAAAGAAGAAATTTTTTACGATAAGGCTGCTGAAACACTAGAATGGGTCGCCCAGAGAAGGAGCAGAGGCCCCACCCCTGGAAATATTCAAGGCCAGGTTCGATGGGGCTCTGAGCAACCTGGTCTGGTTGAAGATACCCCTGCTCACTGCAGGTGGGTTGGGCTAGATGACCTCTAAAGGTCCCTTCCAACCAAAGCATTCTATGATTTGTTTCAGTTGTTTCTTTTTTAGTGAATAATGGATAGGATGTTTCGATCATCCAGCCTAGCTTCAGCTTTGTTAAGAAAATAAAAACAGAAAGAACGAGGAAAGAAAATGTAGTTTGTGGAAACAGATCTTATAAATTTGCAAGCGTAAACCCACACATTAATGAACAGTAAAAACATATTGACTCAAACTTCATTTGATTTCAAAATATCAATTGCTTTGGCCTGGGAAAACAGGCATAAAATTCTGAGAACGTCGACTTAAGCAATTTAACTGAATGTCTGCTGGAACTAATCATGAAAGGGTACTAGGAGCTATAAAGAAATGGCAAGAAGGACAGTTAGTCCTCGTCAAAGGTTCAAACACATAACAATATATTTTGATTTGCTATGATACTAGAGATGGAAAAGTTATTTTAAAAACCTGAATTATTAGATCCACATAGATAATCCTTCTGATTTCAGTAAAGCAGCTACTTAAATCATTTTTACTTTGCTTGCTGTGTGGAAAGAGTAAGAAAGAAAAATATCTGCCACAAACGTTCTGAAATTAAGATATAGTCTTTGCAAATGCCAGTTGCAGGGCTATGATGATACTTGAGACACATAAGTTAATCCATTAAGACTATACTATGATCAGATGTCTGTAAGATCAGACTATATGTGTAACAGCCTGGAAGCTCACATGAAATTTTGTCATCTCAAACTGCTGGCCGTAGCTCCAAAAAAATCAATGAAAATTCTTCAAGAACAAATGATTCCACAGTTGTTTGTGAACTGAATGAACTTTCAGAAAACCTGAAAAGGAGGATTTCTTTAAAAGCAATTAGCTATGTTTATTCCTTCCCACTACCAATATAGAGCAAAAGACCTTGAGCTTTCAATGTCAACAGCTTCCTGTAAAGTATGAATTTTTTTCCAGCGATGAAAGAATCTAAGCAGTAGATAGTAAAAGATGGACAGGAAGATAAAAGATAAATGATAGGAAAGAAAAATCATAGAGAAGAAAACATAAGGAAACAAGTGCTGAAGAAACAGAAACAAGTTCATAAATGTGTTTTGCAAATAGAGTATATATTAGTATCTATATATTTTAGTAAGAGAATGTTGAATGAGAATACAAAATACAAATATTGCTTTGTTACAGCATGGATGAATCTGATCTTCACCTACCTTTGTGTTCTTTCAACCCACAGAGAATTTATTGCTTTTTTGGACAGAATAGTAATTTTTTCCCACTAATTCAAATGTTATTCTCTGGCTGTTGAAGTTACCCATGAAGAGCAGTTTAGTCTTCAGAAGACAAACCTACCAGATTCAGAACATTAGCCTGTGAGAAAGGAGTTATACACTCCCAATGCATCCTTCTGCCAAGGACTGTGTACTTCCTTTGCCAACAAATCCTTTGTGGGCTTGTCAAAAGATATTTTCTGCATTTGGGACTGTAACCTGCTGAACGATCCATCCAGATTCCAACTATATACAGAAGAATCAGCAACCTGTACTGGAGGAACAAGAAAGAGAATTTTTTTTTCAGTCCTTCTGTTTCTTTTTTGTACAAATAAGAATAAGACAACAAATATTGAACTAAAATTGCAAGAGGTTGTGGACTTAACTTGTTTTTTTCTTTTTTTTTTCCCTCTCAGAAAGACCAAACTGTAGTTTTCCACTTACATATGGAAAACATTGAAATCTATTTCTAACTTTAGATGTCTTTCAAGTGTAGTACTGAGCAGAAATTGGACCTTTCCAGAATATTATAACAGAAATTAAGTGTCGGCACCGGTGAGATATTTAAAAGCATTCCAACACAACATTTTGTTCTTACACAATTAGATGGCTTGTTAACCAGTAAAAACGACCACATGCTGGAAAAAAGAGGTTACTTGGATACATTATATTTCTTACAGGTCCACAGGCTTTGTGTTGCATCATTATACTTTGGCTTGTGGTAGTCTTAGGAGGTGCAAAGCAAATGGGAGTTGAAGTTTCATTTAACAGTGGATTTTCTAAATATGATTCTGCTGCAGCTAAATAACCCCTGTGACAACCTGCTGTGCAAACACTCTTTAGGAGGCCTGATTCTCATTTACACTAAGGCCCTTTTCTCTAGCAGTGGTACTGATTAGGAGCCTTTAAGACATGATAAATGTAATTTTAAAGCCACTTTACACAGCCAGAGCAAATCAAGGGGGCTAAGGATAAGTGAAAATTAAGGTCCAAGTATTCTACGACTCTCTTCATTTCTCACAGCGTCACTGATAGAGTAAACAATTGCTTCTTAAATCAAAATATATCAAAGGTATGTGGTTTATAAAGTTTACTGCAGCAATGGAAATCTAAAAAGGAAAATGAAAGCAAAGTCTGTAGAAAAGTTACAGGAGTTTTCTTTAGACCAGCTGACGCAACTATAAAAGAGGTGGGGGCTTTTTGGCACAGGACATTCATCACACCCTTCTCTGATCCAATGATTAGGCCTCTAAGCTCAATTTATAACCATTTAGCAAAGCATGTACAAAATGCATTCAGGAGGGCAAAAATAATAGTGCGATGTGACCCTTTCTCAGCCTCTATTTCTTTCTTTTTATTGTTCACTCTTGGTCATGCATTTGATGTATCATACATCTTCTTTCACATCATCAGAGAATTTATGTTATCTATGAGCAAATAGTGTACTTTCTTCCCCATAGGAATGTTTTAATTTCCTATTTATTTCTCTTTTTTTTTTTTTCTTGTGTTTTTTTGGGGGGTTGGCGAGGTGGGTGAGTTTATTAATCTCCATTGAAGAATGTTAACCAGTTCTTTTAGTTAAGCATGGGCAACTGATTGGGTGACAATCACAAAGATTGCATCTGTTCTGTTTGAACAGCTATTGAATTATGAGTAAGTACATATCCTGCTACTTTTTCATGATGAAATAAGACAGTTTGCATTCAAAGTTCAGAAAAATTGAAATTACTTTACACATTTTGGACACTAGAGAAGAGTAGAAGTATATGTTTCAAGATTTTAGAGGAAAATTTTCCCAAGAATTCTGAGAAATTGAGAGCAGTTTGAGAGAATTAAGGGTCTTTGAATTCATAATGAAATTAAACAAAACAGAGCAAAAGAGAAAATAGCAGAACAGTGGAAAGCAGAATGAGCTAGAAGATAAGACTGCATTGGTTCATGAAAGAAATTATTTTCCTTTGCTTCCTTTCAAAAGGAAGATCACAGGGTGAATAATCAGTGAAATCCAACGCCAGCTGTTTAATCAACTACATGAAAAGCACTAAAGCCTTTACAATACAGTCATTTAGTCATACCATAACAGTTTTGTTTAGGTCAATTTGCATGAAGCTCTGTTGTTTTGTACAGTGTTTTCTGAGAGACAAAGCTGCAGCAAGCAGAAGTAACCAACCAAGACCCTACTGCATATACCCAAAGACGTTTATAAATTAAAATGAGGAGAAATCTCTGGCTGCCAAGAACGCCAATGGAATCCTGGGATGCATTAAGAAGAGTGTGGCCAGTAGGTTGAGGGAGGTTCTCCTTCCCCTCTACTCTGCCCTAGTGAGGCCCCATCTGGAGTACTCTGTCCAGTTCTGGGCTCCCCAGTTCAAGAAAGATGA
>Ga0065711_1039425_pt1 | contig 17860 bp, 10 predicted proteins | sample Hoacrofraction12_FD_59098 | JGI IMG/M metagenome (GOLD analysis project Ga0065711, IMG submission 59098) | Hoatzin crop microbial communities from Cojedes, Venezuela - Epithelial fraction 12 v2 (version 2) | ecosystem: Host-associated > Birds > Digestive system > Esophagus > Crop | place...
GGTCCTGTGCAGCTTGCTGTAGGTGACCCTGCTTCGGCAGGAGGGTTGGACTAGATGACCCACAGAGGTCCCTTCCAACCCCTACCATTCTGTGATTCTGTGATTCTGTGACCTTAAAATAGGTTTAAATTCAGGAAAATTGTACATGCAACACTGTATCATAACTATACTGTATTTTAACTCATAGCACTACTAGGCTCAAAAAAGTCCATGATCATAGGCACTTTTACAACCCCTGTATGTCAGTCTTCAATTTCCCTAATTCCCACTATTCATGAAATTAACTTCAGAACAGAATGGTAAGAAACACCATTATCTGAGCTCTATAGGTGATGAGCAGGAAGACAGAGAGCTGTGCATCCATGGTTATAAATATATGAGGTTTGTGACCAGTCTAGGAAGTGACCTCAGGAATCCATATCCAAGTATATCCAGCCATATTTCTTCTGATTTCAGTCTCTGGGGATTTCTCTGTCTAACGATGACAGGATATGCACTCTTGCTAAAACTGTACTGTGTGGGAACCTCTTCAGCCCTAATTTCTGGTGATGCTGTAACCAGTTGCTAACTATACTCAGCACACGGGTCTTGGAACTATTTAAACTTGTGTTGTTTGAGGTCCTGTGTGCAACCACAAAGTAAAGTGTCTAAAATGTTTTTTACTCTCAAATATGATGTCAATGAAATATAGTTGGTTAACACTCATTAGTGTTTCTTTAATTCAAATGACCTCATACTCAGTAAAAACCTTCTATTGTTCTATTTTATATAAATTTTCAATGACTTAAGAAAAGCTTCAAGCATTTTACTGACTTTTGTTTTCTCATTTTGTTTCCCATCTTTTTTTTTTTCTCATGAATACATTATGAAATAACTATTAAATTTGCAAAGTTTTACAGCACCTCACCCAATGAGCAGGGAAAAATAACTGCCCAGCTTTGTCTCTGTTTTTCTTAAAACTAATATTTTTCAAGTGTTAGAAGTTAATAACACTTATTTCATCCTTTGGTTGGATCTAATAAAAGCAGTGGGGCATAACATTCTGTAAAACCAGGCAATAGAGGAAATAACACTAATGTTAACCTCTAACATAAATGTAGTGGTAATTACCCTGGTCTACTTTTAAAATGAATGCCTGTTGTAGTCTCCCAAGTGGTATGGAAAAAACTCTTATGTTCTAGGCAGCCACAGGTTTCCCAGATTGAGAGCAATCTATGTTCTCCATTCCTTTTTGAACCTTACTCCACAGTGACAGAGATATCACACAAAAGAATGGAACACTATCACAGATATATAAAAAGCTGTCCCTGGCAGCTACCTTTAATGTATGTATTTAAAATTCAGAGACAGCTTTCTGTCAGAAGAGAACATTTTGCCTACTTTTCCTCTGGCCGAAATTTAAACAGGCAAATTTGAGCAGAATACATTAAAAGGCAAATTATGTAGTCTAAATTACTTCATAATGGAACAACTATTCTATTTTGTCCCAATACTATTTTGTTTTTAAATAAACTATTTTAAAAATTCTCTTATATAACTTTCGAGATAATCCTGCAAGTGTGTACGAATACTGTAGGTCACCTGAAAGCTTTCATTGACCTGAATGGGACAACCCCAGTCTTTGTGTGTTGATACTACATGTGAAAACTAGAATTTCACAAATATTCACAAATATATTCTCAGCATTAATCTTAATTTCCAGGTGTCTTCATGCAGCATAGGAAAGAACATGACACTCAGAGGTCAGAGTCATTACTTAACAACTTCTAACCTACCTTCTAACCTAAAAAAGGTCCTCACCTAATCCTGCTAATGGTATTAATTTTATAATAGGTATCAGATACAGTTTTCAATAAAAGTATTCAGTATTCTCAGCTACCACTTAATGAACTCATAGGTAAACATATATGCACATCTGTGTACACAAATTGCTTAACCGGATCTATTAGGTCCAAATGTGGACCATGATGCTTCAGTGGATAAGAAGCAAAGGGCCTATGGATATGCGAAGGAAAGGACTGGATTGCCTTTTAAGGACAAAGGATTTATCTACTTGTTGCAACTGAAACCTAGCCATTTAAAAAGGAAGAGGGAAGAGGATGAAATAAGGCTAAGTCTAGGAGGTGATTAAACCAGGTTTACCAAGAAGATAGTGCTTGACTACAAGAGAGGGCCCCATGAGCAAAGCTGTGGTGCAACTCAAGAATGACTGGAGAGCCACAGTTGCATGTCAACAAGGGGAAGGAGAAGCAGTTAGAAGGGCCTTATGGACTGTATTCTGTCATACAAACACAAGCATTTAGAGCCACTTGGCCCCACCTGGCTTCCAACTTTCTCTTCATAAGAGCACAGATCTCCCATATCCCAGCTCAGTAGGAATATCTTGGATAAAAGAAGTCTCACATAACACCGTTCAGCAACCGAATAGAGCCCAAAATACATCACTACAACTCTCTGTCTGCTTCTTTGTTTTATTGCCCTTTCTACCACTGGAGTTTCCTGAGCACTCAAAAGAAAATATTTGAATCATTCAATAATTCTCCAATTCAGTTAAATAAAACGTGACATGCTGCAACCACATATTGCAATTCTCTAGAACGGTTAGTGCACTGTACTTCACTTTCTTCAAAATCCCTCTTACTACCTGTCAGGACCATCAGACAATCAAGAGTTCTGAATCAGGTGCCGAGTATTTGCTTGGTGGTTACAACCTAATAGGTGATGAGGACGATCAAGAATACTGCAGGACATTCTTGCTGGGAACAGGTATCTTGTTACTATACGTATTAACTAGTAGAAACATAAAAAGTTGAGTGCAGTGTGATGGTGATTATAACCATATTGGCAAGGAGTTCTGAAATGATGTGTCAAGGAGTACTTGTTCAAGCAAATTAAAGGAAAAACATACAACAATGTCAGAAAACAAAACCAATGCAAAGTAGTAGGTAACTTCTGCAGAAAGGCTAAAACTTGAAATGGAAAATAAGAATGAATGAGATTTTGAGTTACATACTGAGCTTCTCTGAGTAATTTTGGACATACAGCATAAAGTCAAAATGGAGGAACCTGCATATCCATCCATTCCTCCATGAGCTACCTGATATGGAAGGAAACTGAGACTGTTTGCTGTGTTGCCACTCTAATATTCTTCAGATGCATTACATTCACTAAATTCTTTTCTAATAAGGCAAGACAACAGAGTTCTTTTCTCTTGACATTTATGAAGCCTGCAAAGTGGAAACAATCAGTACTTTGTCAACACCTGACATTTAGCCTGACCTTTTTTTCATAATTATATTAGAAGGCTAGACTAGACCCCAGAACATTTGGAAACCAGCTGGATTTATAAACAGTAAAATATACTTAAGTCTAGTATGCTCAACTGAAGCAGTTCAGAGTGGATTCTTCAAAATTTAGCAGATATTCACAAAACAGCAGCATTGTAAGGTAGCTTTTCAAGAAAATGGACCCAAGGTCTGTGCATAACATACAAGTAGAAATACAAGCTTTCCGCCACCATTCTCACAGACTGAATTTCCTACCTGACCCACAGTCACAAAGGGAAAGCACAGTTATCTGAAAGATTTGCTTGCAGAAAGTCCTCAAGACCTTTTCAGGGTGGCATATTTCTCCCACATAAAACACAGATAAACTGCACTAGAGAAAAAATATCATTTAGAGTGATTGATATTATGGTATTTGTCTATGTATTTAACTTATTTCATAATTCCATCATATTTGGAGGTCTCCTGCAAGACATATGCAAATGGAAATGTGACATCCAATAGTTACACTATATACAGGAACTGATTACATCTGTCTGATCTGTCTGCAGAGGAATAACTCTTCACATCTTCATTGTTCTAATGATATAGGACATGTTTGGACACACCAATGCAGAAATCATCCCTCTCTACCTCATAGACTTTTCACTGTCTTCCAAAAGCCAAACTGTAGCCTGATTAACTCAGTCCTTTACATCACTAAGGTTTACTTTGGCAATAGCTATGTCAGTGAAATCATGGCTTTCCTGAGCTTGATTGTTGATCGGGGAGGTTCTCCACTACCCTGTTAAAAAAGCATAGCCTGGAAGGAAGGAAGAGAAAGATGACCTGTATTGGAATCGTGGGTTTCTCCACAAAGTGAAGGAAGAGCTATGCCCCAGAGAAGTATTCGAACAAAACAATCATTCTGATGCAAGAAAAACAGTATTACTGTAGTCGAGCAGCTATGAAAGAAGGTATTCTGCTGTACCTGCTGTGAACAAGGCCTCTGCTTTAATTATGTCTGAAGCTTGGTGGCAAATATCCAATCCCCAAGTGAAGGGGAAAAAAGGAACCAGTATTTTTTTCCATTCATTTAGTTGGCTGATTATTCTGAGTCTTTGACACTTTGACCTTTTGTTCTTTATGAATGTGCCCTGGGTATACCTATAGGGTCAGCTTAAACTGACTGAAAGCAGTTAAATTTGGCTTTGTACAGTGCTTTAAACACTCTCCACAATGCCCAGTGTCTGCCTCCTACCCTCCGCTTTACTCCAGCACGGAGAGACCTCATTCCTAGCATTTGGTGAGAGCTGGGGACTGGTGGGTACATTACAAAAGCAAAGAGGTTTTTTCTTGACAAAACACTAGCACAGGCATTGCTGGCTGCTGTGAGACCTACTGCTTACATGATAGCAGTGCTGGCTACCGACTGATCCAGAGGTGAACTTTGCCAGACGAATCACAATAATAAAATGGACTCAGAGAGATACCAGTACGAAATTGTTGGCCTGTGCCCAAACACCACTGACTTGTTCCTCTAAGGAAGCCCTCTGTCCAAAAGGATTCTACAGCCAGCTTTTGGGGTAGATACCTCATAAATTACTTCCAAAACTGTGACAGAGAGAACAAAAAGAAAGGAAAATTCAGAACAAGATGCTTCAGAACGCATTACTTCAAAAGCCTAATTGCACCAAAGGATTTTGATCCTAAATATCAACTGTTCAAACACAATTAAAACTCTCCTAACTAAGGCTGACAGGAGACATTTTGACAAACTTTAGCAAAACGATTGAAAGATATGAGCATAGGAAAACACAGGCCATTTTTGCTACTGAATTTAGCCTCTTTCTTTCTGTTGGATACACAGGAAACCTGGGAAATGAAGTTTCTAAATCAGCATCTGACCTGGGTGACTAAAATTAGGTCATACAAAGAACCTGTGAACACGGCTCTTCAAGTCCTAGTAAGTACAATCTATTTGGAAGGAGTTAGATTAGATTTGTGTCCATGAAAGAATAATGCACAATGTTTTCTAATACCTAATCAGCAAAAGTGCTAAGCATAAGCCTTTTCAGAAGGCTTGTTTTTCACGCCCATCTAGGAACCACTCTACTTTCTGTGATCCCCAATCTAAACCCGGAAAAATTTGTGTATTCCTACCATTATTGGAACACAAATTACGAACACTGTGATCATTCATCCTTCCCTTTTTATCCATGCTCCTTCTATTTGTGTTTCATCCTCTGCCTGTTACAATCTCCAGGTATTTCAGCCTCCTTTATGTCCATGACACCCAGTGCATTCAGGGGACCTAGACACTTCCACTCATAAGTGTATTCAGATCAGATCTGAGCAATTGCAGCAACTACAATGTTGCTGATTTGATGCAATCTAGCTTTACTGTGTAAATAAGCACCTAGCCCCTATTCTGATAAGAGCCCCACAAAGTAGTAAATGTATTAGTGCGTTAGGTCACGCAACAATGCCCTCCCAAAAGCAACTGTTCGGTGGGAGAAATCCATTACCTTACAAGCTCGTGAACCACAGATACAGTAAGTGACACAAAAATGTAAGCCAAATGACCCAATTCCTCGGTCACACAGAAAAAGCGTTAGACTGTTCAAAGATTTCTGGGCAAGTCAAGATGTAAGTCCACAAACACTCCTATGACTGGTTAGTGGCATGACGAGCCACTGTTCTGTAGCAGGAAAAAGAAGGAAATGCTAAGTTTGATTCACAAGCATTATGAACAAGAGCTATGTAATTCGCTATGAAGGGCAGATCTGTAAGAGGCACTGAGTGACATTTTCCTCTGTAGTAAATGCAGGACCACAAACTAGTTAAGCCAAAAAATAAAAGCTAGGAAAGCCCTGAGAAATGGTACGTAGTGTAGAGATCAAGATTTAGAATAAAACAGCTGGAAAGGATAAATATGGTCCTGGCTAGTCCTCTACGGAAAAAAACTGAAATCACCAGGCAAGTACTGATGACCCAGCCTCCACTGTGCACCCTGTCCAAATGAGGCTAGTGCTATGCCCAGTCTCGTCAGAAAGGGGATTTGAATCATTCTGTCCTTCAGCTTTAAATAATGGTGACATTTTGTATTCAACAATTCAGGAAAATATTTTTCATTTAAACTGTTTATAATTTAAAAATGGGTTATTTAAAATTAAATTGTTGGCATTCAATTTGTGGAAAAATGTCTCAGTGCTGGGTTTTCATCTATCCTGTAAATCCATCTTCATCTATCCCACAGTAAAACCATGTAATTAAAGCTGTCACTCATTCAGGAAGGTGGCAGAGATCTATGACCAGACTCCCTCCTCAGAGGCCACTGCATAATGCCTCCTCTTCCAATCTACTGTGGGTTTTTCTGGTGAAGCTCTATGGGCAGATGTTCCCAGAGAATTACTGTATTTAGTTCAAGAAACTGCAATATAAAAAAAAAACTCCATTAAGGCAAGTAATGATGAAAAAAAGACCCAAGTTTTTCTACATCTGTTTTTGTTACACATGGTAACCTGGGAGATGAAAATATGCGCAGTCCTTGCTTCTGCTACTCATAACAAAGTGCTTCTGCTTTATACACTGAATGGTTTCATTTGATTTTTTTAAGAGACTGAAAATAAACACGATCTCTATGCCTAGTTTCCTCTGTTTTCAGGAACTATAACCTTTGACTCCTGTAAATCTATTTAAAGCTAATGTCTAAAGATCTGTTGTTCCAAGGATGTACAAAATATACCTAAGATTTATGTAACAATAAATCTTTTCCGGGCTTTCCTTTGTCAATTTTATTTCATGAACCAAAGGCAGGAACCAAAAGAGCTGCACATCCTCTGGAAGCTATCTAATGGGTTACTTATTTTTATTACAATCAGTTGTTTGTATCTCATATTAATGTTGAAGGCAGGTGAAGACATAAGGATTTACTGTCACCCACATACACATGTGCAGTAGCACTACAAACAAGAGTTATTATTAAAAAACCTCATTTAACGTCATGACAGACATTCATCTCTGAAAACAACCCCATTAAAATAATCCAGATATGAATTGTGCGCTACTGCACATAGCACTCTTGAAAACACTGTTTTCTGCCTCTTGAAAGTCATGATAAATGTTACAATATTACCCATTTAAGACTCAAGTTTTGAAAATGTCTTGATCTCCTTATTGTACCCTTAAACCCATATCCCCACTTTCACCAGTCCCAGCCTAACACTGAATCAAGCTGTTTTTGAAAAAAACATTTTATTTTCAACAAGAACTATTACCACTTCAATGATCTGAACAAGTTTTAAGTTTGTGAAAGAAAACCTGATGTGGTCATTATAAATTGGTAGCAGATCTTTGGTTTCAGTCATGTTGCTTCATGCTACATGACAACCTGATGAGAAAAATTATTTTCTTCCAGAAACAAGCATTCTGAGAAGCACACAGTAGATCACAAGAAATCGGCTGAAGATACTTTTGTGCATGTCTGCTTCCAGAGAAAAAGCCACTAGTCCATCCAGAATCACCTCTGGCAAGCTGCGCTAACTAGCACAAGGTCCAGCCTACGCGGCTAAAGCATACTGCATAGCAAGCAGGACCGGTTAGAGTGACATACCTGGTTCTTCAGACATACATACACTGTTACTTCAAACCAGCTCACTTCCCAAAGAAAACAAATTAGGTAAACTGACTAGGAAGAAAAATTACAAAGGAAAAAATAAATGAATCAAACTATTTAGGAAAAAATTTATCATATGGGAAAAGGCCACAAAACCATACCCAAAGAAAGACAATAGTTTGACTAAACCACCCGCTGGGTCAAAATTAAGACAGCAGTGGAGGAGAAAGATTACAGTACATACCTCATGGAAAAATAACAGACTGGGATCCATAAAAAATGGGATTTGGACAGTGCAGAAAACTGTCAAAGAAAGCTTAAAAATAAATGATGGCAGTGTTAAGGATAAAAAGTGTTTTTTAATGAATCAGTAACAAAAAGTCCTAGTGTTGAGATCAGGGTCCACCATACTTAGAATGCTTAAGACTTTCAAATCAAGGCAGAAACAGGAGAAGCCTCACAGGGGAAAAAAAAAATGTATATATATACATTTTACTGGATATAGTTCATGGTCAGGGAAGATGGAAGTGGTATCAGGTAGCCATAAACACTTTAAAAACAACTGACCAAAGTAACAGACACAGATTCCTAGAAGAGCTGGCTGACTATATATCCAGCCTGATGAAGTTAATTTTTAATAAATCTTTAATAATGGGGAAATTCAAGAACACTGGAAGAATGCTAATGATTTGCCAGTACCCACAAAGGGCAAGTAGGATGACCTAGGTAATTACAGGCTGGTTAGTGTGACATCTATTTTAGGCAAAATAATGGAAAAGCAGTAAGGGACTGAATTGATAAAGAACTCAAGGATAGGAACATAATTACTGCTAGTCAGCATGGTTTTATGGAAAGTAGATCTTGTCGAACATATCCTATTCCATTCAAAGTTTTGAGGAGATTACATATTTCATTAATGGAAGCACCTGCACAGATGTAATTATCTTAGACTTCTCTAACACATGCACTTCCGATTTGTTTAGCGCTATCCAATATCAATGAAATACATACCAATGGATTAAGATATAGCTTAAAATATTTTATTAATGAGGAACAGTGACTGATTGGAAGTTTCCTAGCAGGGGCCCTGACAAATTGGTATTAGGTCCAATGCAATTTAGCATTTTCATGGGTGATCTATAAATATTAAACCCTACTGATCTGCGTCATGGGGCTTTCGCAGACACACGTATACAGGTCACTACAGATCTATACAGGGGGAGACTATGTCTTTAAAAGCAGCAATAGAAATGGACTTAGATGTCAGAGTACGCAGGTAATTTAAATTCAGCTTGATCTTTGGCAAGTGTAAATAAAGAAACCTAAGATATATATACAGAGGACTATTGAGTAGAAGTGTGTTTTAATCCCTAGACTAGAGCAGATTAAACCACTAAGGAGTATTTGCCCACGGTTTTTAATGTTCATTTTCTAAAAAGAAGATTGGAAAAGTGGAACAACTAAGGTGGAAAAAGCTATAAAAATGAAGGGTTGAGAATATTTCTTAATTTGAGATGAGATACACTTAGAGATCTCATTTTGTTCATTTTAACTGAGAATATTTCAGAAGAATCATGGTGTGCAAATAGCTTCACACAGGGAAAAGACAGACACTAAACTATTTTTAAATCTAGCAAAGAACTGTATTTCAAGATCCAATGGCTGGAAAATGAAGTTGGCATATTTAAGTTGAAATACAAATTGAATACATGAATATGAATTCAATTGAATTGAAAAAAAAATGAGCAATAGATTCTCCATCTCTACGTATCTTCAAATCAAAATTGGCACTTTTCCAGAAGATACTCTTTTATCAAATGTAAATATTGGGTTCAATAGAGAATTAACTTGTCAGAAGTTAATGGCAGACAATTTCATGGTCCTTCTTGTGTTAGGGTATATAAGCCTATGAATTAAACAAAATGTTTTCCAGACTAGTTACAGTCAGGAGAAATACTTAAAAGACTGGCTATTAATCTCAGAAGGCTGTCTCAGCTCTGCATCGCTGAGAGGTAAACAAATTGCCATTGATGGCCCTTTTCTAATGGCTGGCTGGTGAAAAGCTCCTACTGTGCTATTCCTCAGAGATTTTGGGTCCCTCCCCAATTTCCCTTCCTCTCAGTAATATTTGTGCCTAGTATCCCATTTTGCTATGTCAGTACTTAATTCTAGGTAATGTTTAGATTTAACTTTCCCTTAACTCACACTGGGCAGGCATTAGACCCACTAAAGCCAAATATCATCTAAAAAAAAAAAAAAATGGGCCTTGTAAATAGGGGTTCATTGTCACTGATTAAGCTGTGGCCTCCTTTCCTTCACAAGATCCCTTTTTAAGGCAGTTCCTGTGTTGTCTTCATAAAGGGCATTTCTTAGTTGAGCAAATGGCTGTGCTACTTCCCACCACAGATTATACCACTTCCCAGAAGGATCTGCAGGATGTCCTGCTGAACAGCAGGTCAGTGCCACAGTAATATCCAAACAGCAGCTCCCACAGGCACAGAGGATAAGCTTCATGTAAGATCATGCCTTCAAGCAGTAAATATGGACAGAAGATAGGTGCTTTTATTTAAAAAATTCCTAAGACAATTCCAGTACCATCTCACAATGCATATATGAGGACATTGCCAGCCTTTTCTTCCTACCACCATAAAGATCTTTTGTTTACCATCATCGGGTGACAGATGTTTTCTAGACATTCAGGAGGGCATCATTCCTGCATTACAGGCCTATCTACTTCAGAGGAGATGGACAAATGGAGTACCAAAAAAAGGATTATTTTAAAGTGCAGGTCACAAATGTAACAGGAACCTTTAAAAGGCTTGAGTATAAACATGTAAGGCAAGAGTCTTACAAACTAACTCAGGCAGGCTGCTCTGTTCAGCAGGGACAGCATATAAAAAAAAAGATGGTGATAATATGAGAAGCAGATGGATTTCGGAATATTGGAGGAGCAGATGGGGAGGACTGAGAACAGGAAGTTTGTTGTGGGAGGACAGCTAAGGAGGGCAAGCTGTTCTTACACATATGGCTGTGAAAGTGGTGGCAAGCCGTTTAAACCTGATGCAGTACCAGATGAGGAGCCAGTTGAGACAGATGAAAGAGGGAGGCAATGTGACTGAGCTGATAAGTATGGAAAGAGCTCGGCAGGTGTGTTTCGTATTCACTGGGAAGGGTCCTGCTTGTTTTTGGAATGCCAAAGTAGCGGATGTCACAACAGTCAGGGACACATAAAAACAGACGCTGCGGGTCTACGCGGATTTCAGAAAAATCAGTTGGCTCACATGACCAGTATTGCTCACTGTTAGATATGGGGACAGATGTTTAATTGATGAAAATCAGAGGAGTTATATGAAATCAGTGGAGCTAAAGTAGCTTATGATTACCGGTGGGTTTAGACCTGTTTGTCATTAACTAACAACATATCTCAACAAATAGCACACTCTGTATATTTGCAGCACTAAAGAGCTATTATTTTTACAGTGAAAAAGTTCTTTTCTTGTCAAAATCAGCTAAGTTAGCTGATGTTTCCTGCCTTTCACAATTCTGCTGCTGCCACTAACAGCCATTTCCACTGGCTTTATCTTGGTAAATATTTGATATTTCATAAAGTATTATATCATTGTCAGTATATGGCTCATAATCGTGTTGCTTAAGTTTATATGGCATGCATTAGTCAATTGAAGATTGACATATGAGTTTGATTTAAGTTAAAAAATATGAACCAGAGCAGAGGATGAAGAATTCAATTTATAACCACTAAAATTGCAAGGAAAATACAACTGAGAACAACGTTGGCGTTCCTCAAAATAGCAGATATATGTGTGGTTGTGGTTAGGAGAGGTAGGGCAAAGGGGAGGATTTTCCAAAGAAATGGAACAGAAATTTTACAGTGGTTTGTCTGGCCCTTCTATTCATAGAGTTTGTTAACTCCCTAAATAAAATAAGTACAGAAGACCATTTGCATTTTAAATAATATTTTTTTCCTGGAGGATCTCAAATCATTTTATTAAGCAAACAAGCAAATAATTAGGTACAAAACACAGCTAAAAGAGAAAAATTAGTACTAGCAGAACATCTTCAAATTGTAAGGCTACACCATATGACTTTCCAAGAGGCCTTCTGCCTTGACAAAACATTTCAAAATCTGAACATTTTCTCATTTCTTTAATCTTTGAGTCTTCTAGTCTCTGCATTAACAGGGTGAAATTTATTTTATTTGAAGTTTTTCTTAAGAGAAGCCTTCACTAAATCCTACTAGCTGACATTTCTCCAAAACTGGTCTAGCTCAAGTCTTCATGCACACACACAAACTACAGACTTGCATGCATGACAGAGTAAATTCTCACCTGTGTCCAGGAGTAATTTCTAAAAGAAAAATAGAGACCAGGAATAAAGACTGAGTTGCCTAATTAATGGACTTTTTTTCTTTTTCTCTCTATTTATCGCACTGGGAGTTTTGTTATTTCCTCATATTTCCTCCACTTTCCCCCACTGATGGTAACATCTTACTCTGTATCCATACATTACGCAAACGTACAATCCAGAAAATAGTTGATGTGTAACAGCCTAGAGATTGTTCTTTACCTCCTTCCTTATCCTCACCCATCTGTGTAACCAAACATGCAAACCTTTCCTCCCTTTTCCTAGTATTTTTATTCCATCTTCTTTTCTAAACTTCTTTCCCAGTCTACTACTGTTTCCTTTCCTCTCAATACACAAAATACAGCCAAAGTTTGTCTTTTTGACTTATCAATTTGACCATATCAATCTTCATTTTCACAGCCCTTTCTAATCATCAGTTGCAAACACATTTAAGTTCCTTGTCATCAGTTTCCAAGTCCTATGTTACTATTCCTTGACTCTGTCTCTCCTTGTCAAGCTTTGTGTTACCATCCACATTTGCTAATGTTCAGTCTTGTCTACTGGTCTGTCAACCATTCACAAAACACCTCTATTATCTGTTTCTTAAGCATGTTCTCTGATAGAACAAGCTCCTGAAGCCATATGCACGGTTCTTTCCCTACTGATATTTAATGCCCTCTTAAAAACTCACCTCTCTCACATTGCTTACAATTAACTGAGATTACTTGTATATATATGTAAAAAAAAAAGCCATTTTTGTTATCTTAGCCCCCTACTATATTTCTGTTATTTTACAGCACTACAGCACCTTAGTAGATACATTTGAGAGAGATGCATGAAGTCAGAATCATTAATAAAATGAAAATAAAGAATATAGCATCCCACACGTGTATAAATACTGCTAGCAATGATGATGATTATGATGGAGTTCATTTATAACCCTGCTGGTAAACTCACAGCTTCTTAAGCCTGGAAAGTACCATTAGTTCATGTATTGATGACTTCTACCATTAGATCATCTAGTGTGACTTCCTGTCATTGAATTTCACTCCAGAATCCTCTATCAAGCTCTCTGGAGGCCAAACAATGCACCACAAGCCTTAAATCTGGGACATATCAATACACCACCATTTCCTGATGCTCCTGAAGTGTCAGAGAATTGATTAGATGTGCCCAAGTTATCCTCTCAGAAAATGTGTGCTGCAGACAGCACTCATTCTTTACTGATTCACAGTCTTTCCCAAAGCTTTACCAGCTGCTGGGTATGACCTTCAGCTAGTAAGGAAGAGATGCTGTACAAGTACAGAGGGACCAGACTGGCAATGAGAATCAGAGACGATTTGTATTTTTTTCTACAGGAATTCCTCTTGGCTTCTTAACTCTCTACTAAATAACCAGACTTATCTCTGCTTCACTTTTCAATAAGCTGAGCAACTGGAGATAAATAACTTCAAATTTTCAAATCTCATGAAGTCATAATTTTTATTTAGGTCTAAAACTAGGGCAAATGAATGCATTCTCTCTCAAAACTTTATTATGGATTACTAACCAAATGCAGATGGTTACACAGTCAAACAGAAGGGCTAAGAAGAGATCTAGAATGTCCTGGCTAATTAATGTCTCAGGTCAAATTACATAAATCAGGGTGGCAGCATTGTAATGGTTTAATTTTATAATCTACATATATACTTACAGCATTGCAGTAGACTTACTCTGATTTATTTATGCCTGTACAAATATCCATCCATTTGGCGTCTTACAATTTTAGCAAGTTAGGAAAACAAAACGCTTCATGCTAAGTTAGTTTTCACTGTACAGCTTAGGAGTATGTTCAGCCACAGTTTCTAACTGCTAAGCTTTTTAGGGTACCTGAACAGATCTGTAGCAGCAGTGATGGCCTTCTCGGTGAGAAATCAGACAGTAGGTGTTTAAAGGCTGGGAAAGAAAGTTGCTCAGTCTTCTGTGGTGAAAACACTGTGGAGGGGGAGAAGCTGTCAGCAAAACATGAAGCAACATGTGTGCCCATGTGTGTGCTGAGCATGGAGTGGGCTGTATCTGATTTCCGGGCTGTAGTTGATTTCCAGGGGTACAGAACTTTTGGGACAAGGCACTCTTCTCACCTCATTGAATCACAGGGTGGTTTGGCTTGGAAGAGGACATTAAAGATCATCTAGTTCCAACCCCCCTGCCATAGGCAGGGACACCTTCCACCAGAGAAGGTTGGTCAAAGTCCCGTCCAGCCTGGCCTTGAACACTTCCAGGGAGGGGCATCCACAACTTCTCTGGGCAACCTGTTCCAGTGCCTCACCACTCTCACAGTAAAGAATTTCTTTCTTACATCCAATCTAAACCTACCCTCTTTCAGTCTAAAGCCATTACCCCTTGTCCTATCCCTACAGCCCCTTGTAAAAAGTCCCTCTCCACCTTTATTGTAGGCCCCCTTCAGGTACTGGAAGGCTGCTATAATGTCTCCCCAGAGCCTTCTCAAGGCTGAACAGCCCCAGCTCTCTCAGCCTGTCCTCATAGGAGAGGTGCTCCAGCCCTCTGATCATTTTCACGGCCCTTTTCTGGACCTGTTCCAACAGGACCATGACTTTCCTGTGCTGAGGACTCCAGACCTGGACGCAGGACTCCAGGTGGGGTCTCACAGTAGAGGGGCAGAATCACCTCCCTCGACCTGCTGGCCACGTTGCCTTTGATGCAGTCCAGAGTATGGTTGGCCTTCTGGGCTGCAAGCGCACATTCCTGGGTCGTGCTGAAGTTGTCATCAACCAACACCCCCAAGTCCTGCTCCTTAGGGCTGTTCTCAATCCATTCTCCACCCAGCCTGTATTTGTGTTTGGGATTGCCCTGACCCATGTGCAGGACCTTGCACTAGCCTTGTTGAACTTCATGAAGCTTGCACAGGCCCACCTCTTGAGCCTGTCAAGGTCACTGAAAGGTGACATTCAGTACCTGCTGCAGTCCTTTTGCCTCTACCTTGCTGGATCCATATCTGAAGAAATAATGCAGCATTGATTGTGTTCACTCAACATGAGCTTTAAGATAATTCAGAGAGAAAAAAATCAAACAGAACTGGACATAATGGAACAGCATAAAAATGGGAAGAGATATTCTTAATATTCTTAGCGTTTGGGAGCTAGGATAGCACTCAAACAGGAAAGATGTGACTAAGTTATAAAATTAAGAAGTAAAACCAAAAAGGCAGCTGAAAAAAAGAACAGTTTGGGGCATGTTTAAGGCCCAGCAGCTAGGGATTCATGCTAGCTGCTATGCAGTTTGTTCAGTTTCCATTTACAAGCTCTAGATGCCCCATCAGACAAGAACTGTCCTGAAATACACAAACAAGTCAGCAACAACAAAGAATTCCCATAAATTCCATTCCTGTAGAACCCACAAAGGCTAGAGATTATGATGGGAAACGAAAGCCACCGAGATGAAATAACTTCTTCAAAGAAGCTATGTCAGGTCTATTTCAAACATATTCAGAGTTGGCACCCCACCTGTTCCTAGACTCTCTCTTCCAACCCCATGAACTTGGAATTATTTCTAACTTTATGCTTACTTGCAATTTTGGCATCTTGTTGGATACATCACAGAATTTTTTCTGCTGTTTCTCATATTATTCATTGGTTCATATTGCCTGAATTTTTGCTGCAACACTTACATTTCCAGAATAGTCATACCCTAAGAATCTGTGCAGAAGTCACCTTTTCCTGCATCTTCCCAGAGGTCTGAGCTAGAACTGCCAATAACTCCGTCCTTCCTCCTTTCCCACTACACTGATTTGACATCCTATGACTTTTCTTGTTAGTAAAGGGGTTCTGCCTCACAAGCATCCTTGGGAAGCAGTGTTCCTGCACACTAGAAATGCTACATAGATAATCTGAAATAATATATTCGTGTTTTGCACTATCACCTGCCCATTTTTATGCAGATTTTCTGAGAGAAATGGAGGTAAGGTTCTGCATGTCCTAAATGCTAAGATTAATTGAAAGATGATGGTAGAGAACACCATTTCTAGAATGCCATATCTTATAAAGTGCAGTTTTAATTTCTTGATCACTTTCCTCAGTCTCACGCAATGCAAGGTTGACAGTTTTTCAAAGCTCAACTACATATAGTCAGTCAGGACGTAGTCTGCACATTTTTATTCTTATGTTTTAATCTGTCCAGTTACAGTAAATAGATTCAGTATTATCATCATCCAACACTGGGAACATTTGAAATGTCTTCTTCATCAGCTCCTTGCAAAGGCATTCAGGCACTAGCTTTCTCATGGAGATTGTATCAGAAAGCATCCTCTGTGAAGTAGTGGTGGATGTGGTCATAATAACCATACCTTACACATTGTCCCATAAGACTGAAAAGCTAACAACAGTTCTGAGTACTGTAATAGCATAGATGATAGCTTTTTCAGACACAGTTTCACAGAATCTAGAAGGGCCTCTGACTAATCTGAGGCCACTAGTATAACACAGATTATCAGATTTATGTTTCGTCTTTGTTTTGCCTTTTTATTCTTTATTCTTTATCCTTTTTTTTTTTTTTTTTTTTTGAGAGATGTTTTTTTTCAGGTAAGTAATAGGCATCAGATGTTACCCATAAAAATCTCATGAGAACAAAAAGCATATACGTTTTAGGACATTATAAGCAATGGACCATGAAAAGGCCTAGCAGCAGGGAGAAAAGGGATTAAGGAAGGAGTTGGCATTGTCCAACTGTGGCATAAACTATCTGTGTCTTGCAGCTCAAAGATCATGCAGCTAGATAGTTAACATGCATTAACATTCACTCTGCTCAAAAAATGCATGCTTTTGGGGATAAGAACATGGCTGGAAAAATGCATGCTTTGGGGGATGAGGACATTGACTTTCTTTTTATATTTGCTAGTCTAATTATACTGTCCTGATTTAAAATAAAAGACACAATGGCTTTTGCTTTTCCATTATGTAATTATAGATTTCTGTAAGCATTCTTTCCTTTGTTGGTTTGCTCTGTTCAGAGATTTTTTAAAAATACATAAAGCAATCAAAAAAAATTCTGAAATCAAAACAAAGAGAAAACAAATGGCGCCTCAGATATTCCCTTAAAAAATAGCTCTGTGCATCATCCTCAGACAGTTCTGTCATCTGTTGCTATAATAACTACTTTGATTACACGAACACTCACCAAACTGTGCTTGGCTCTTCCCAGCAGCTAAATGAATAGCTCTAAAGTACTGCTCCTTTCCAACTCAGTACCAGATTTTGTCCTATCATATCAACAGCCACGCAGCCAAGAAACTGAGCTTTCTTGCACATGGTCTCCATGGTGTTTATGTGTTTCTTCCCCAAACAGACAGATGCAGATTAAGCAATGCATGTCAATCTCATTATGAGACTGTGAAATGTGCAGAAAGTTTGTTACACACTCATGCAATCATACACATTGTGAACATCCTGTTTATTTGGTCTGTTCTCTGATGATTGGCTGTGGTGTTTCAGCACATTACTGACAGCTGGGAATTGCTCCAATGGAACATGCTTTTCCTATGACAAAGATCCAGAGAGCAGCAGTAACATGTGTCTGCCCGTTATTTCAGCCGTACAAAAAAAAAAAAAAAAAAAAAAAAAAA